>ENA-ORXC01002467-ORXC01002467.1-marine-metagenome-genome-assembly--contig:-NODE-2467-length-10066-cov-27.793973_pt1 | contig 10066 bp, 4 predicted proteins | sample MGYA00237865_ERZ511478 | MGnify/ENA metagenome assembly ERZ511478 | reverse complement strand
ATTTCCCACTCATTATGACATTCTTCGCCATTCATGGTTACCATTGGGTATAATGCAGCACCATTAGAAAAGCCTAATTTCTTAGCATTCTCAATAGCTTTTTCTAAATGATTGTAACGATACTTTAATAACTTTCTAGCTACCTTATCATCTTTGGTGGCCATATAAAACGGAATACAATATGCTTCGGTATCCCAATAGGTACTACCACCGTATTTTTCGCCGGTAAACCCTTTTGGACCAATATTCAATCTAGAATCTGTACCTAAATATGTCTGGTTCAACTGAAAGATATTGAAGCGAATGCCCTGTTGCGCCTTTATATCGCCTTCAATTACAATATCACTCATATCCCAAATAGCGGCCCAAGCTTCTATCTGTTTTTGCATTAAGACACTAAAACCAATTTCAGTTACTTTACTTAAACTATTATTGGCAACCTCAACTAATTCTTCATTAGGATGATTTCTTGAAACCACATAACCACCAAATTTTGTCAAGGTAACAGATGTATTGGCTTTTACTTCTTGCTCAAATTTCAAAGACACAAAATTGTCTGTTTTTTCTGATGGAACACCTTTTACTTCAGCACCATCATACTCCAAAGAAGCCTGCATAAACGTACAGGTCTTAAATTCTGTTTTCATGGTATGCGCTTCAATAAAAGCACGATTACCTGTGGAACTTACATTAGTCGTGTTCCAGAATTTATCGTCCCAGTTACTATCTTCATTAGTAATACCACTATCTAGATATGGCTCAAATACGACCTTGGCATCAGCATTTAAAACCTTAACAGTATATGAAATAGCACCTACTTCATCAATATCCAGACTCAAAAATCGCTTTACCACTACATCGATTTCCACATTATTAGCCGATACCGCTTGAAAATTACGGGTATATACACCCTCTTTCATATTCAACTCTCTTTTGAAGTTGGATACTTTTTTACAAGTTGCCAAATCCAATTCGGCATCGTTTAAATAAATTTTGATTCCAATCCAATTAGGAGCATTCAACACTTTGGCAAAGTACTCTGGATATCCATTTTTCCACCAACCCACTCGCGTTTTGTCAGGATAATAAACTCCTGCAATATAACTGCCTTGAAAAGTATCACCTGTATAGGTTTCCTCAAAATTTGCACGTTGCCCCATGGCCCCATTACCAATACTAAAAATACTTTCTGAAGATTTTACGTTTTCTTGATCGAAACCTTCTTCTATAATGCTCCAATTATCTGGTTTTATGTAATCTTGATTCATGAAATTTATGTTGAATTGAAATTTGAAACAATGAAATTAAAATACAGCTATCTTAATTTATTGATTTTATTATTTTTTGATCAATGACCCTAAAAAATCATCGCTCATTTCTGTAAAGTCGTTAAAATTGTGATTGGCCTCGCTCAATATTTGCGCATCACCAATACCTATACTTACCATGCTCGCCGTATTTGCTGCTTGAATACCTGCAACGGCATCTTCAAAAACAACACATGAACTTGCCTCAACCCCTAAATTATTAGCGGCTATTAAGAATACCTCTGGATCTGGTTTTGCTTTTGTGACGTTATTACCATCAACAATACTATCAAAATATGGTAATAAATCGACCTTCTCTAAAATAGGTCTTGCATTTTTACTCGCAGAACCTAATGCAATTGGAATATTCTTGCTCTTTAAAAATTTTAACACCCTGGTTACATCTGGCAAAATTTCACTAGCATCCATTTTTTCTATATATGCAAGATAATCTACGTTCTTTTCTACCATCCAGGTATCGAATTGTTCTTGGGTAGCCTCTACACTACCAATATCCAAAAGAATCTCTAAGCACCGTTTTCTACTAACCCCCTTAAATAATTCATTTTGTTCTTTTGTAAATTCAAAGCCCAATTCGTTGGCTAGTTTACGCCAAGCTAAATAATGGTACTTTGCCGTATCTACGATGACACCATCCAAATCAAATATAAAACCTACTTTTTTCATTCTATTACTTGTATTAATTAATTGTAGAACCACGTTTGACCAATGTGGCATTAATAACTTCTGTTTTAAAAGGAGCTTCTTCCATTTCTAAAGATTCCATTCTATCTATTAAAAACTTGGCGGCCTTTGCACCCATTATTTCACCATGTTGAGCTACTGTAGTTAGTTTTGGAGATGAGTATTTTGATAAAATACCATCAGTAAAACCTATTATTGAAATATCATTTGGAATATGATATCCTAGTTGCTGAATGATACTCATACACTGAACCGCAAAAATTTCGTTTACACATAGTACTGCATCAACTTTATTATTGCTAAAAAATGTTGTAATATACTCTGTATGGTCTAGACCATGAGGTAAGGTCAGTATTAAGCTTTCATCAACCGAAACACCTTTATCTTTCAAACCCTCTAAGTAGCCTTCCCTTCTACTTTCACTAACATTAAAAAACTCTTCCGTAGTAATAAGTGCAACTTTCTTAGCGCCTTTATCAATAAAATGCTCAACTGCCTGTTTCGATATCCCCTTATCATTAAGTATTACTTTATCACATGCAATTTCATCGGTAACACGATCAAATAGTACAATTGGTATACCTTGATCCAACAGCTCCTTTAGATGGGTATAGTCGTTCTTTTGTTGCGTTTCGGCACTTAATGAAAGTATAAAACCATCAATACTACCATTCGCCAACATTTCCATATTGATAACCTCTTTATCAAACGATTCGTCTGAAATACAAATAATAACATTATAACCCATGCTATTGGCATACTTTTCTATACCCCTAAATACCGTTGTAAAAAAATGGTGCACTATATCAGGTATTACCACACCAATGTTCTTAGTTCTCCTATTTTTAAGGCTAAGGGCTATATTATTCGGTCGGTAATTATAAAATTTGGCGAATGCCTTGATTCTGTCTTTAGTGTCTTTACTAATCTCCTTACTATTTTTTAAGGCTTTCGACACAGTAGAAATCGAAACATCAAGCTCTCTTGCAATATCTTTTAAAGTGATTTTTGGCTTCAATAAAAAGAGTTTTAAAAATTAAGATAAGAACTTAAACTCTTCTAAAAGTTAAAGTTTGAAAATCTGCGGAAAAAAGTAAATATATAGAAAAAAGTATTTTTTATATATTTGTATAAAATTGAAATATTCTGAATTATGCCATTAGTTAATTAAGAATACGATAAAATAGCCCTTTATCATTCATTATTCCCGTAATAAATAAAAGTTATTAACACGAAACCGTTTTCGTAATTTTTTAACTTTACCAATACTTAAAACGACACAGCTTTTTACATATTTTTAACATTCGAAATTAAATAAACTCAACTTAAATTAACAATTTATGAAGATTACATTTCTAAAAAGTCTGTTGGTTCTAGGCGCATTTTTGTGCTTTGGATTTATACAGGCACAAGAAGTATCTGGAACTGTTTCAGATGCAAGCGGACCTTTACCCGGAGCTAGTGTTCTAGTAAAGGGAACAACAAATGGTACACAAACCGATTTTGACGGTAATTATATTTTGACCGCAGAAGAAGATGCTGTACTTATTGTAAGTTATATTGGCTACAAAACTCAAGAAGTAGCAATAAACGGTAAAACTACAATTAATATTACCCTTCAAGAAGATGCGCAAGCATTGGAAGAAGTTGTAATTATTGGTTACGGTACTACAACTGTTAAAGATGCAACCGGCTCAGTTGCAGCCGTAACATCTGATGATTTTAATGGCGGTGTTATAGCTTCTCCTGAACAATTAATTCAAGGAAAAACAGCAGGTGTTCAAATAACACAGAGTAGTGGGGAACCAGGTGCCGGAATCAACATTAATATTAGAGGTGCTAACTCGGTTCGATCAAATAACAATCCATTATTTGTAGTTGATGGTGTCCCACTAGCTGGAGATGATACTTCAGCGTCAGGTCAAAACTTAGGTTTTGGTACAAGTGCTGCAAAAAACCCTTTGAATTTTCTAAACCCATCTGATATTGAAAGCATGAGCATTCTAAAAGATGCTTCTGCAACTGCTATTTATGGATCTAGAGGCGCTAATGGTGTAGTTATCATTACAACTAAAAGTGGTAAAACCGGGGCAAATAAAGGTGGATTTGAATTTTCTTCTACATTAAGTATAGCTAAACCAGCAAATGAATATGATCTTTTAAATCGTAATCAATTTCTTGCTGGTGTTACTCAATTTGGCGGTGTTGCTTCGGATCAAGATTTCGGTGCTAATGTTGATTGGCAAGATTATGTTACAAGAACTTCTGCATCACAAAATCAAAACTTATCCTATGCCCAGAATTATGGCAAAGGAAATGTTAGAGCGACTTTCGGTTATGGAAAGCAATTCGGTGTTGTTGAAAAATCTAATCTAGAAAGAATTACGGGAAGATTAAATTGGACACATCGTTTTTTAGATGACAAATTAACTTTAAATCTAACCGGAACAATTTCGAGAGTTAACGATGCATCTCCACCAATATCGGCAAGTGCAGGTTTTAATGGTGATTTATTAGGTGCTGCTTATTCCGCAAACCCTACATGGCCGACTGCAGTTGGTTTTGACCCAGGTGGCGGCTTATTGAGCCCTGCCAACTTATTAGCTTTCACTCAAAGTGAATCAAATACTAATAGATTTTTAGGGAACTTATCTGCATCTTATAAAATAACCCCAGAATTAACAGGGAAGATTACAGCAGGTTATGACACCTCTACTTCAACTCGATATTCTGCAGTGTCTGCCGATATTATCGGTTTTGACAATGGAACTCCTGGAAACGGAAGAGGAGCCGTTAACGATATCGACGTTGAGAACAAATTAATGGAGATTACTTTTAGCTATACCAAAGAATTTGAAAACTCATCTTTTGATGCTCTTATAGGTTATTCCTACCAAGATTTTAATCGATCTGGTCGTAATATAAGCGGGTTTGGATTCAATACTACAAACCTTGACCAAATGGGTTATGATTTGGAAGATTCCGCCAATGCAATTGAAAAGCAAATTAATGGATCTTATCAACAATATGGTGTTGGAGTAAATGATAGCGAAATTTTTGTGAACAGATTGTTTCCAGAAGTAACTACTGATGCTGTTGCAAATATCAACAGAAATGTTAAAGCCGTTGCTGGGGATACATTTGATTTCACAGATGAATTACAATCATACTTTTTGCGTTTAAATTATTCCTTATCTAACAAGTATTTATTTACAGGTACTATACGTGCTGATGGGTCTACACGTTTTGGCCCAAATAACCAATATGGTTATTTTCCATCAGCAGCTTTTGCTTGGAAAATGAGCGAAGAAGATTTTGTAGGTGAAAATGTGTCAACCTTAAAGCTTCGTGTGGGAGGTGGTATTACTGGTAACCAAGAAGGACTTGGCTATGGTAGCTATGTTAGACGTACAAGGTTTGGAGCTCCTGGAATATCAAATGGTGGCGATGTTAATCCTCCAGGTACCGCCACAGTTACATTTCCTAATAACGACTTAAAATGGGAAGAAACATTATCCTATGGTATTGGTCTTGATTTTGGTTTTAATGACGACAGATTTTCAGGTTCTATAGATCTATATCGTAAAGAAACTAAAGATTTATTATTAAATATAGAAGCGGCACAGCCTTCTCCACAGCCATTCTTTTTCGAAAATTTAGATGCTACAAATCTTAATCAAGGTGTAGAACTTGCTTTAGCTTATGACGTGGTACGTTCCGATGACTTCAATATGGATGTATCTTTTAATGTTGCATACAATCAGAACGAACTTCAGGATTTTAACGGTGCTATCCCCGCCGGTACAATAAGAGGACAAGGACTTTCATTAGCATTCTCACAAATTCTATCTGGAGGTCGACCATTATTTTCTTACTTTTTAAGAGAATTTGAAGGTTTCGATAACAATGGACAACCTATAGGAGATGTTCAAACATTTGTTGGCAAAGATGCTATACCAGATTATACTGGAGGATTTTCATTGAATGCTTCATATAAAAATTTCGACATTTCAACATACTTAGCCGGGCAGTTTGATTTTTATGTTTACAACAACACCAGAAACGCCTTTTTTACCGCAGGTTCTTTAGCGAACGCTCGTAATGTGACTCCTAATGTATTAACTAGCGGAGAGGCCGGTAATGCTGCAGCAGATGTTTCTACTAGGTTTTTAGAAAAAGGTGATTTTGTTCGTTTGCAAAATGCATCAATTGGCTATAATATGCCACTGAGCGGTAATGGCAGCATAAAAAGTTTAAGATTATCTTTAACTGGTCAAAATTTATTTTTAATTACTAACTATTCAGGATTAGATCCAGAAATTAGCTCTCAACCAGGTGGTGCAGACTTATTGAATGGATTACCTACAGCTGGAATTGATTATACTGGGTTTCCTAGACCTAGAACTTTCACGCTTGGCATAAATGCAACTTTTTAAAAAAAAATCATGAAAAGAAATCAAATTAAAATTTATACGGTGCTGATGATATCAGCCCTATGTATTTGCTCCTGTACAGATTTGGAGCTGGAAGAAACTGATTCAATTATAGATTCAACTACCGCAGATGGTTCTATTTTTAACGGTGTTGAAAATGCTGAATCTTCTATAGACAATTTATATAACGGTCTAAATAGTAGATACGAAAATCAAGAAAACTACTATGCAATGCAAGAAGTTACATCAGATGAGTTTCTTGTACCTACTAGAGGTACCGATTGGGGTGATAATGGAATATGGAGAACACTTCATACTCACAACTGGGATCCTGGTCATTTATTTATTTTAAGAGCATGGAACGATTGGAATCAATCAATATTCTTAGCCTCGGAAGTAATAGATGAACGCAGTAATGCAACTCCAGAACAAGTCGCTCAAGCAAAATTTATTCGCGCTTTGGGATTATGGGTTATAATGGATGCATTTGGCCAAGTTCCTTTCAGAGGTGTTGATGAAGGACCCGAAATAAATCCTATAGTATATTCTAGTCCAGAAGCATATGCACTAATTCTTGAAGATTTAGATGATGCTATAGCTAATCTACCTACTACGCAGGCATTAGATCAAGATAATTTAAAAAGAGCATCTAAAGCAGCTGCACGCTTTCTAAAAGCAAGGGTATTATTAAATTCTGGCACTTATTTAGGAACTGGAAGTGCTGATATTAGTTCACTTAACGAAGTAGTTTCTTTAGTTGATGCTATTGCAGCAGATGGTTTTGCATTGCAAAGTGGTTATTTTGACATATTCAAATCAGACGCAGATACAGAAACTATTCTTTGGACTCTTTCATCTGTTGGAAACAATATTTTCAATGGTCTTCATTACAATACCCAAGCATTGGACGGTACTGGAGGTTGGAATGGTTTTAGCACACTAGCTGAGTTTTATGATTCATTTGAAGGGAATCCAGAAAGCAACTACGTTGGAGACGGGCAAGAAGAACGAAGAGGATGGGTGCCAGATGCTACTAATGCAGACGACATCAATACTGGTATAGCATATGGTTTCTTTATTGGACAAGCATATGATAAAAATGGAGAAGCCCTTAATGATCGCCCAGGCAATCCTTTGGTTTTTACAAAAGAATTTCCAGGTCTAGTAGGTAATAACGAGCGTACAGGGGTAAGAGTTATTAAATACCACCCATCTAATGGTGCATTCACGCAACATAAAATTTTGTTTAGATATGCAGATGCCCACCTAATGAAAGCAGAAGCAATCCTTAGAGGAGCTAGTGGAGGAGACGCTACTGCTTTAGTTAATGAACTTAGAGTTATTAGGGAGGCTTCGCCAATTGGAAATGCTGATGAAACAGTAATGTTGGCAGAGAGAGGAAGAGAACTTTATGGAGAAATGATAAGACGTACAGATATGATTCGTTTTAATCAATTTTCAGCAGGGTACGAATTTTTAGATGAGAATCGTATTAGTGATGTTACCAGAAATTTATTCTCTATTCCATCAAATGCAATTTTATCAAATCCTAACTTGGTTCAAAACCCAGGATACTAAGTATATATAATTTTAAGTTTAAGTTGAAAAGGCCTCCACTTTATGTTGGAGGCTTTTTTACGTTTTCTACTTTACAGAAACAGCAAAAAAATCAAATATCTTTTAAGCTAATGTTCTCAGATTAACTATTTAAAGTAGCTAATCTTGCAACTATCTGCAAAACTAGACAAGCTATATACTGGAATTCAGAAGGACAAAGAATCACTTACTAAACTGCTTTCATTATTTACTAATAAGACTGCAAAAGAATTTAACTAGCTCCTGTAATATTATACTATATTACTTTACCTAACATTAATTAATGACAAAAAGCTTCTTTAAATTTTAGAAACTAAGCTTTTAAAACTTCCTTATTTTATCTATCTAAACTTCTCTAATGTGTTAAATCACATTAAACTATTATTTCAATACAAATAGCGCAACATTTATGTACACAAAAGTGTACAAAAAATGTTACGCTATCAATAATTTTAGAAACTAGAGCCCTCTAATTTAAGATGCAAAAGGTCGTAACTTCTTTATAATATCTTATCTAAATATAATATAGGTACTAACAACTATTAAGGTAATTATCAAGCCAACAGGTTTTACATATTTCCAACCCGTAATGTCTACCTCATTTGTATATTCCTGCTCATAATCTGTTTCTCTTGGCTTCAATCTACCAATTACCAACATCAAAGTTATGGTCAAGACAAAAGTAATAGCCTGTACATGCAACATATGCGGCAACCATTCTACTCCAAGTCCTCTTTGCATAAAAATATAAATTACATAAACCACAACGGCAAATACTATTCCTGCTTTGGCAGCAATAGCCGGAACTCTTTTTGTTAAAAACCCAATGACGATTGCTGATAGAATAGGAATACTGTAAGCCCCATTAACCTGCTGCAAGTAACCAAAAAGACCATCTGATGCATAATATAAAAAAGGTGCTAATATCATTGAAAACAACGCAAGCATAACACCAAAACGCTTACCTACTGCAACAACCTTGGTTTCAGATGCTTCTTGATTTATGTACTCTTTATAAATATCCAAACCAAACAAGGTAACACAACTATTCAACGCACTGTTAAAAGAACTTAAAATGGCACCGAAAAGCACCGCTGCAAAAAAACCAACCAACGTTACCGGCAAAACTGCTGCCACCAATTTAGGATAAGCCTGATCTGCCCTGCTTAACTGACCATCAAACATGTGAAAAGCTATAATACCGGGCAAAACAACGATTAACGGTCCTAATATCTTAAAGCAGGCTGCAAGCATTACTCCTTTTTGACCTTCTTTTAAATTTTTAGCACCTAATGCCCTTTGTATTATTTGTTGATTGGTTCCCCAATAAAACAGCTGTACCAACACCATACCAGTAAATATCGTAGCAAATGGTATACTCGAAGATTCTGACCCTATTGCATTGAACTTTTCTGGGTGTTCAGCCGTAAGTTTTGATAAACCTCCTAAAATACTATTGTCATCGCTTATTGCATAAAGTCCAAATATAGGTATCAACAAACCTCCTATCAGTAACCCAATAGCATTAATAGTATCAGAAACGGCAACAGCTTTTAAACCTCCGAATATGGCATAAATACTACCTATAATACCAATACTCCAAACACAAACCCAAATTGAACCCCATTCAGAAATCCCCAACTTTTCGGGCAAGTCGAACATACCACTAATCGCTAAAGAACCAGAGTACAAAACAATAGGTAATAACACGATAGCATAACCACTTAAAAATAAACCTGATGTCATTGCTTTTGTTGTCGTATCAAACCTTCTTTCCAAGTACGTTGGTATGGTACTAATACCACCTTTCAAATATCTTGGCAGCAAATAAATAGCACATATTACCATGGCAATAGCCGCCAAAGTTTCCCAGGCCATTACTAGTATTCCATCACTATAGGCATTACCGTTCAGTCCAACAATCTGCTCTGTAGATAAATTAGTTAATAGTAAAGATCCCGCTATTACTCCTGCGGTTAAACTTCTTCCTCCTAAAAAATAACCATCAGAAGTTTGTTCATTAGT
>ENA-ORXC01002465-ORXC01002465.1-marine-metagenome-genome-assembly--contig:-NODE-2465-length-10068-cov-5.623761_pt1 | contig 10068 bp, 16 predicted proteins | sample MGYA00237865_ERZ511478 | MGnify/ENA metagenome assembly ERZ511478 | reverse complement strand
CTCTGTACGACATCTCGCTCACCCCCCCTCCCCCCCCTCATCCTCATCGTCATCATCATCGCCCGGGTAGGGCGTGAATGTCGCAGCGTCGAGCGCAACGAGTGCCACCTCGGGCTGTAGAATCAAAAAGACCTTGGCGCTGACCGCGTCCCGAAACAAGTGCGCCGTGCACAGGAGGCCGCCCTTACCATCCGCAAAAAAGGTGGCCGTCACCCCCCCGAGTGCTGGCGCGGGTGCGGGCGAGCGCGCGGGCGTGGGCGTCGGGCGTTTGTTCGCCAACAGCGTTCGAGCAGAAGCGCGTTCTGTTGGGGGCGCCCGCCGCCGGGATGATCGAGCATGGGTGCCGTCCTGGTCAGGGATGACAAATATTCAACTTCTTGAAGTAGGACTTCGATTAATCTGTCGAATAATTGAAAAGTATGTATATTGAACATTTATCGAGCGTTCATAGATCACATTGCTTGGGTCCATTCTTTGCCCAACGCCGACTGGAGCAGGCGGGGGCGACGGCCGTGCCGCCGCCATCGCCGCTGCCCGCGACGGCGGGGCCCGGCACGCAGCCGCTGCCGACATAGGCGCAAATTGCCGCCGGCGTGCCCGCCGCCGCCGCCGCCGCGCAGTGGGCGCACCCGCACGTGTCGAGCCGGCCGCCCGCGGCGGAGGTAGCGGCGGCACACACCGGGCAGCCGCATGCGCCGGCCTCGCCGCGGCCGCGCACGTCGGGCACCCGCCCCTGCCCGCTTGGGCGGCACCGGCCGTCCCGGCAGTGGCGGTGTTGCCCTCCCCGGCTGCTGGCGACGGCGGCGGGAACAGTGCGTCTGCGCACGGCGGCAGGGGTTTGCCCTTGCGGCAGCTGCAGCCACCGGCGCGCTTACCACCAGCCGGCGGGGATTAATCGCCAGAGCCCGCCGCGGGTGCCGCGGCTGCCGGCGCCGAGCAGACTTGGCTCGCCGTTCACGGCGGAGGGTGCTCGACGTTGCTGTGCCTTGTGAGGAAACGACGGGGAAACGGAAACAACCGAAACGAGACACCCCTGTGGGAGGAACGGAAATTTCCTGTATTTTTCGATACGTGTCAGGAAATCTGCCATCTCTACTTTCGTGGTTGCTGCTCGGCTTCGCGGCGGGGCAACCGCCGCCGCCGCCGCCGCCGCCGCCGCCGCCGCCGTCGCCGTTTGGCTCGCGTCGTCGCCCGCCGCCGCGCCGCCGCGGAGGTGGTAGTCCTTCTCCGCCCGCCTGCGTGTGGCTGGGGCGGAGGCTGGCCCTGCAGGGCTGGTGCTGACGTCTCGGCGGGTGGTGGTGGGCCGCCGCGTCGGGCCCGCGGCAATGCGTGTCGCCAGAGGGGCGTTTTACGGCGGTCGTGCTTGGGGACGGCGTGCCCGCCGACGGGGCGGGGATCCCGCTTGCTGATGTACGTATTTGTACGGGGCGAGCGGGAGTTGGGACACGGACCGGCGGGCGCGCGGACCATTGCAGCGACACAAACGCATGGGGGAGCCAGATGCCACTTGACGGTGGGCGCGGCGGCGTGCCGCGGCGGCGTGCCTTGGCGCAGACGCCGTTGGACGGGTGTGGGCGCAAGCGGTGGGTTCTTTGGTGGCCCCGGCTGCCGCGTGGCGCTGGTGGCTATGCGTTGACGCTAGACACTGACTGCGTTCTGTTCTATACATGCCGTCCGCGCTGGTTGAGGGTGTTCCGTTGGCCGCCTCTGTGCGTCTGCTTGCCACTGTCTGGGTCGTCCTCTCCTCATCTTTGTCGCCCCCCCCCTCCCCCTGCCCCCAGTATGGCAACCTGGTCGTCATAGCCGGCCTCATCGACACTCACGTGCACCTCAACGTGCCCGGCACGTGCAGCGAAGGCGTCGGATCCGGCATGTTTGCCGCCGCCGCGGACGGCATGACCACCGTCCTGGGCATGCCCCTCAACTCGGCACCCGCCACCATCTCCCTCGTGACGCTGCGGTCCGACATCGCTGCCTTTGTGGCCGACCCGCCTGCCGTCGACGTTGGCTTTATCAACGGCGCAGTCGGGTCTGGCGGGCGGCGGGCGGCGCCGGCCTGGTCGTCGCCGGCGGCATGTGGGCGCTCCAATCCTTCCCCGTCTACTCGCAGTCGCCAAATTTCCCGCACGTGTCCCTGGCGCAGATGCGCGCGGTGATGGACGACCTCACTGTCCTCGGCATCCGCAGCGTGCCGCACATCCCACATGCGGAGCTGCCGCCCGAGTCGCCCCTGACCTGCGCGGAAGGCGCGGACGGGTCGATCGTTGTCGCCTTCCTGGGCGATGGGGCCGCGTTGCCCGAGTGGGCGGCGTCGTGGCCGCCGAGCTGGGAGGTCGCCGCCGTCAAAGCGATAGCGTTGGCCGCCGCCGGCGCGCGGCTGCCCGCCGTGCGCGTCGCGCACGTGGCGTCGGCCGAGGCCGCGGCGGTCGTCGCGCCAGCCACCGCTGCCGCGGCGACAGCTGTCAGCAGTCGCAAAGGTCGGCGGCCACGGGGCGGTGCTTGTACCGCGCATCACCGCCGAAACGTGCCCGTACTCCCTGCTGTACACGGCGGAGGGCGACGACGCGGCCACCGCCACGGCCGGCAAGGGGGCGATGAGGCCGTCGTGCAAGTGCGCGCCGCTCATCTGCTGCCCTGCCGACCGGGCGGGGCTGTGGCGGGCGCTGGCGCCGGGTCCCGCACTCGGCACCGGCGGCCCGCCCATGGTTGCTTCCGACCACTCGCCGGCAGACGATGCGGCGCCGCGGTTTGCCACCGGCAAGGTGTGGAGCGCGTGAGGCGGCATCGCCGGCCTCCCAATACCGCCTCGCCCGCACGTGGGGGGCGGCGCTCGCCGCCGTGGAGCACGACGGCCGCGGCGCGACCATCGACTTGCCGAAACTCTCCGAGTGGCGGTCGAAGTCCGCTGCCGACGCGGTTGGTCTTGTCGGCCAAGAGGCGGATCGTCGCCGGCGGCGACGCGGATGTGGTCATGTGGGACCCAGACGCGCCGGATGTCGCCCGCCCAACGCTGTGCAGGCACCGCCACATGTCGTCCCCGTAGCACGGGGACACGCGGCTGCGGCGTCGCATCGTCGCCATCCTTGAGCGGGGGGCGCTTGTGCATCGGGCGCCGGTGGGGGAAGCTGGCGGGGGAGACGGCGGTGCGGCCGCCGCGACGCTGCCGCTCGTGCGCCGCGCTGGGCGCCTGCTTCGGTGGATGCCCGACGGGAGGTTGGTGCTCCTGACCGCCGCGGGGTGGCGGTGAGCGGCGGTGGCGGCGGCGGCGGCGGCGGTGGTCGTGGCGATGGCGGCGGTGGCGGCGGCGACACGGCGGGCGGCGCTGTCGGCGCCATCGCCACAGCGGCGAGGTGCGTCTGCGTCGGCGCCGCTGCGGGACAGCAGTGCGCTTTTTTCACAGATTGCTTTGTTTTTCTTTTTGCTCGGGCGGGGCGAAGAGCAATGAGGTACAGCCGTTCCCTGAAAAAAGTCACTCGGCAACGACCGTGTTGCCAATCAGATAGATCCCTCTGCGCAATCACAGACTCACCTCAATCCTCGCGCAGCCGCGCAGGTTGCGCCATCTTCGCCAGGGATTCCTCCGATTGCGGCGCACCCCATTCGCCTGGCTCTCCATCTGGCGCCGTTTCCCCCAGTACCACGTCCTGCGCCGGCCACCACACCCACTTGCAAATGCGGAGCAATAACAGGAAGAAAAACATGGCGATGAGCGCAAACAGGAACGCCTGCACCATGTAGAATCCCGTGCGAAGGTAGCGGGCCTTGCCTAACACGGATGTGGCCACAAACGTCACGCCGGAGGAACAAGGCAGCGACTGAGGTTGCAAGGGTGCCGGTTGTCCCGGATCTACCTCGCGAGTCACGGCGCCGGGCGTGACAATCACCAGGTCCAGATGGGTGAAGACTCCAACCCAGCGGTCCGCTTCTCGCTCAGCGACGTACGCAAAACACAAGGCTATGACCTCGAAACTGCGTGTAGCAAAGACTCCCCGCGGCAGACGAGACAAGAAGCACGAGAACAGTGACGGTCAGTATCATAATTAAGAGAGAAAAAGGAGAACAAACGAAGGATGAGGGGGTTGCACTCTGCTTGGCTGTCCGTCTAGAGGTTCCCATCGTCCCAGTTGGCAAGGAATACACCAACAATGTCGGGTCCAACCGATCGACCCTAGCGCTCACGAGCGTACGCAAAGATTGCCACGGAGCACATGACGATGACGACCTTGGCGCACCACGGACGAATCTTCAGACAGGGTGCCCAGGTGAGCAGCTTCTGTTCCACTGCCAGCACCGAGTAGAATAGCAACAGCCACACAGTCAGGATGCCCTGCATCGCCGCCGACAGGGTGAGAGCCAGCTCAGTCCCGGTGATGCGCACCGGAGGTGGCTCTACGAATGCATCGGGGTGCAGCCCCGTGTTGATGGCGTCGTCGCCCGAGGCCGTAGAGGCGGAAGAAACGCGGAGGATGTCGCCAAACTTGGCACAGCGGAGGCTGAGCTCGCTATCCTTGTCCGAGTTCAGAATGTGAGTAAAACGGGGCTGCGACTCGAACTCAGCGAGGTCCAAGTACTTGTCGACAGAGGAAACGCCCAGCGAGGACACGTTGCGATAGACAGCGGGGGGGTCCACAGGGAGCGGTTCTACCCACTGCGACGGAGTGCCAACGCAGGCGAGAGACCAGGAGAGCATACGGAACCACGACGGGACACAGCACAAAGACGCTAGAATACCAACGCACAGCGGCAATGCCATGCGTGTGGCCCGGCAAAGGCACGAGACAAGTGGTCAGTCAAATGGAAACGGTGAGGAAATACATATCCTTGTGGTCCGGAGATAGTTGCTCGCGCTGACCGCTATGCTTGCCTCGTACGGCACGCAAGAAAGCTCTCTGCCTCCGCTGTGGTACGGCACTGCCCAAGCGTGACCAGCCGCAGCATCCACTAAAGCGAAGCGAAGTAGCACCAGGCAGGGACTCGCAGTACAAGGAGCGCACGTTTCGATAACCAATGGCGTTCCACAGCTGCTGGTGGTGTCGAGTGACGACGCCATAGCGGACGTTTCCTAGGTCAATGGCGCGGCTTGCCAGCCGCTCCTTGTCCACCTCCGCGACCTGCACGAGCGCGCCGGCCACAGACGCAAGCGACGAGTCGGGTAGAGCCTGGAAGCTGCAATTGGCCTCCCCAGAAAGAAAGGTCTCGCCAGACCCCTTCGACTGCCGCGCAGGATGGAGCGCCACTGTGATTACGTCAACACATGCATCGTCCACGCACAACCCGCCAAGACTACTGTGGATGGAGTGGCCCTCCAGTTCCGTTGCAGCGTCTGTAAAGTTGTACCACACGACGGCGCTGGTGGCGGGGTGGAAGGGCGCTATGCCGCACGCGGCGTCAAAGCCGCGTGTAAAGCATGGGTGCGAGAACACGTTGTGGTAGCGCAGCACATCTTGATGAGAGGAGATGAGCTGCGATCAGGCAGCGCCACGTAGCCAGAGGTCCCACGTAGCCATAGGAGGTTGACATGAACGGCAACAACGTAAACACCAGCCAAGCAACCACCGCACGATGCAGTGTCAAAAATAGACACGGAAGCGATAGCGGAGGAGGCAGTGTGTAGTTGGATTACCAGGCAACCCCAAAAGACATTCAGTCAGTCGCTGGTGCACAGGCATGCCGTTCCAAGAATGCTGCACACGGTTCTCCGAGAGGATGAAACCTGTTCATGTGGCTTGACCACGGCAAATAGAATCGTAAAAGGCATCAACAAGAAGGGAGAGAAAGGGCCACTTGAACTGCACTTACTGGATCCGAGTCATGGGAGTGAACAACCGATCCCGCTGACTGAAGCCCAAAGTTCAGTGGACTCACCGCCGTCGTGAGGACATCGGAAAAGCGCATCTACCCGACCAAAACCGCGTCCCATTGAAGCACAAAAAGTTGTACGATAAAAGCTGACACCAAGCACGGCGCCCAACAGATCAAGCAGACGCACCGTACAAAGTCATTATTGATATCAGGAAACCTGGTCCCATTTTCTGCTGTCCAAGGTCAACGTCGTCCAGGCGCTTCCCCTGACTGCTTCCGTTGCGTACACCACAAACACACAGCCATGGCGAGAGCTCAGCACGCTGAAGCGTAGCCAGACGAGAGAGCAGGTGGTGCACATGTAGGAAGCACTAGAGAGACAACGTACGTCAGGGTTGATGTTCCCCGAGGGACCTGTGGTCGCCGGCGAGCACCCTAGAGACGGCGACAGCCGCACTGCGAGCAGCACGACCGGCAGAACGGCAGACAGCACCAGCACCACTCGCCCGAGCGCCATGGGGTCGTTCAACCTGGTGCGGGGAGGTATGCGTCGGGCCCTTCACGAGTAGCCGCCGCGAGTTGGAACGGAGGGTAGTGTAGCGTAGCGGGATGTAGAAGATGGTGACGTGACGATAGGCGCACAGAGCGCCGTGCGCGGGAAGTGCGAGCGTGCAGGTTCAGAAGGCGAGTGATTGCGGGCGATGCCCGCTGCCGAATGGGTCCGCTTCGCTCAGCAAGCGCACCGTCAGTCTCGTGGATCGTTCTCATTTTGACAGCAAAACTCAAGTGCGTTCGTCCTCGACAACACGCCGCTTCGTCCCCAACAACATGCCGGTATTGTGTGTGTCACACTCATCGATTGGCGGGGCTCATCTGGTCAGAAGTCTCGCGGACGTGATCGAATTGGGGCCGTTCCTCTCTGTTTCTCTGCACTGTAACCTTCCACAGGGCTCTCGCGGGCTCTAAGCAAACCCATTGGCTCAACAGGGGGGCCAATCGTGGCCCCAAGCCAATGACGTCACGCATCCAGACGTCGTTTAGGTCAGCATGTCAACGCTGTGGTGCACCAAAGAAAGCGTCCTCTTTCTGATCCAGCGTGGCGACGTGGGTGTCAGCGCCTTCCTTCAGCGCTCGTTCACACCATATGGGCCATCACACAAAAAAGAGCCGTGTGGCCCGACGCTGCCAACCATGATGCCAAATTGCTGTGTGGCCCGGTGCTGCCAAGCACGCTGCTCGGCAGCACTTGGTCACATGGATTTTCCGGGTCAGTCAGCCCAGGCGAGACCCGTCGCGAGCTTGTATTGGCCTGAGCATGATGCTCCAGCTACAGCCGTTCTCCAAACAATCCCGCACTCCAACTGTTGCGAAAGAGTTCCAAATCGGCCTCCATGACCCCGCAGAGGCCGATTTGGACCCCTCTTGGAACTGTTGCAGTGCGGGATTTTTGGGAGAACGGCTGTAGGGGTGGGCAATCGGTTGGCTGGGCTAAATCGATAAATTGGGCTTCAGTCACAACCGATGATCGATTTCAAATCGATTTTTTCACCTGCCGCCAGCGAGGCTTGCACGCAGCGGAAAACAGGTTGATGGAGGTGACTCTGCAGGCACTTGTCTTTGGCTGTTGCTCTTGTAGTTATCGACGGTACGCGCAATCGTTCACCCATTCGTGCCTGTCCAGCAACACCCTCGCGCTGGTCCCGGTCGTTCTTTTCTGCGGGTCCCCAGCACCCTGCCTTGCTCTTCTGAGTCACCCCCGCTCCCCGCCTTGCTCTTTGGCGCCTCCCCCGCTCCCCGCCTTTCTCTTCGGCGCCTCCCCCATTCCCCGCCTCGCTTTTCGGCGTATGCCCCGCTCGCGGCCTTGCCTGTCTGCTCCTCCCCCGCTCCCAGCCTTGCCTCTCGGCGCCTCCCCCGCACCCCCCCGTCGCTTCTCGGCGCCTCCCTCTGACGTGCACCATTGGAGTTCAACCGCGTTAGGTCCGAGAGCGTGCTCATCTACTTAACACGACAATCACGCCCCGTGGGTCCTTGTACTCGATGAAGAAGTACGCATAGACAGAACTCTTCTTCTTCACCATAGGCACTGGCCCCCACCGGAAACCGTCGCCCGACCGCCAGTCTGATTCTTGTGTATGGGGAAGGCCGCCAGCGTACTGGGCAGAGGGGCCAGCCCTGGGCACGGTGGCGGCCTGGCTCGACTGGGGCGGCACAGACAGCGCCGACATGGTCAGGGGAGTTGGGTGTCAGGCATGAACCCGTGATGCGCTTCAAGAAAGTCGTGGGGTAGCGGAGGGAACCGCAGTCGGAGACGAGCGCCTGTGTACGGACGGTGTAGGGGTTCGAAGACAAGCTGTCAATGCTGCACCAAGACCTGGGTGCCCGATGGGACCATCCCACAGCATTCTGGCCGCAACGCGTTAGGTATCCTTCTACGAATGATGAGCGAGAGCAACCAGCGTTTGCCAAGCGTCAGCTCGGCGAGCCACCAGCTCTGAAGTGACCGATGAGGGCTAAGTCTGGTGGTCTGAGTCCGAAGTGGTGTCAATTATGTGCTCCGTCAACATTTGTGCTCTTATTTATTAGAAAATCGGTTGCCCCGACTTTTCGACTCCCAAATCGATAACTTGTCGATCTGTGTTTTTGGCCAGATTTATCGATTTATACCCGATTCCAATTAATCACTTGCCCATCCTTAGCTCCAGCGCTGTGGCCCGGTGGTGCCAAGCATGATGCTCGACAGCACTTGGTGATACGGATTTTCTGGGTGAGTCGGCCCAGGCACCCATCGCGAGCTCATACTGGCCGATTCCCGCACGAGAAACAGAATGGTAGGCTCGGGTGAGCGCCAAGCTAGTCCCCACGAGTGGCTCGCCCGCTCGAGGCGCGCGCGGGCGGGTGACAGCGGCTGGCACTAGCGCTGAGGCTCGTCCTGTGGGTGCATTGCTGCAGGTCCTCGCTGTTATTTTAGTTTCTCTCACACCCACCGCCCTGGCTGGGCCCAGGCCGGTGCTTGAGAGGAGCGGAAGGGCGCCGCAACAGCAAGGGCCAGATCACCGGGCGCCCACTGGACATGACAGGTTCACCGCCGCTGGCTGGGAGATGCAGGAGGCTGTCTTGATCGCCGGAAATGGACGAGTCAGTGCGTTCCCGTTAAAAGAGACAGCTGATTCACCTCAAATGAAAAACAAGTGGCCTCTGCTTGCTGGAAAGGAGGACTCGCGACCCATATTCTCTTGTAAACGAGTCTCTTGTAACGAAAACGCACAGTATCCGAAGAGAAGACCCCAAATACCTGAAAAAGACCGGTACCAAGAATTTGGTTTCTTGAGGGGACCACGCATTGGTGCCCTGAGACATGCGCTAACGACCAGTCAACGAAGAACGCCCTTTTGACCGGCAGTGTCCATGGAGACCAACCGAGATTTTTCTCGGTCCGCCCCCAGCGTGCCCCCGTCCCCCCTACCACCACACTTTCGCTGCTGCACGGCCTCATACGAGTCGACTCCACCCGACTTTCTTGCATGGTTGCCACGCAGACAGCAGCCATCCACGGCTCTCCGTTGTGCAAGGCCCTGGCGGCCGTGCAACTCACTATCCATCCAACTTTAGACCGCCCGCCGACCAGACCGTCCGCCGACCTGCCAGCTTCCGACATAAAGGTTGCTCTTAACTATCGGACGGAGGGGTCAGTCCCTCACCAGTGTGTTCGCCTGCCTTCTCATCGCTGCTGAGGCCCGAGTATCATGGAGGTCACCTTGCAGCTTAAAGGACCGCGCCCAAGCTGCAGCCCGTCCATCCGAACCGGCGCGGCCTTCACCCATGCTTCACTCGTGCCGTCACCGGGTGGCGCGCCCGCACCGAGGATCTGCGGTCTCGTCCCCTCCCGTGAGCTCATCTTCTTCGGCGCGCCGAACACCCGCATTTGCCCTACGGGAAAAAAAGCACAATAAAACCGCAATGTCGGGTCCTTCCCCACAGGAAACCGGGATCTGCTTGAGTCGACCCTCGGATCACGGATTCCTGACAGTTGCGTGGATTCGATGTCAGTTCTGATTGGCCATCTAGAAAGGCAGAAGCCTGTGTCCAGAAGCCACCCGAAACACCTAGAAGCATCCAATCAGGAGCCTCGTCGTTCAATTCTTCACAGATGATGATGGCACCACATCGCATGGCGTCGCCGGACACAGACCGTCGACGCCACGCTCGCACCACCTCCTTCATTCGACCGCGTTGTGCCACCACCGCACGTGCCAGCTGCGCTGGTAA
>ENA-ORXC01002464-ORXC01002464.1-marine-metagenome-genome-assembly--contig:-NODE-2464-length-10076-cov-3.999700_pt1 | contig 10076 bp, 10 predicted proteins | sample MGYA00237865_ERZ511478 | MGnify/ENA metagenome assembly ERZ511478 | reverse complement strand
GAAAAAGACGTTACGCGCATCACCGGCGAAAATAGTACGCTTGTTCTCGATATTGATGCAGTGAGCAAGCCTGAGGTTGTTGTGTAAACCTGGATAAACATAGAAATTACTAAAAGTATTTGACATAACATGCATATCAATACTATAATAGACATACCATCGCCACCTCGGCGTCAACGGCTCTCTGCAAAGAGAGTGCGTATATTACAGACAACATGTATATAAAAGCATTTAATAAGTGGAACAATGTAAAGAAAAGGATTCAAGACGAAAAACGAAAGGTGCATATTCGTAGCGGTGAAATACGATGGTGCACCATCGGAGTAAACATAGGCAGTGAAATGGATGGAAAAGGAGAAAGCTTCTCTCGGCCCGTGCTCATTATTCACACGATAGGATCAAAGCTTGCCCTGGTAATTCCCCTTACATCCAAACTAAAATCTGTCGCTGGGTACATTCCTTTCACTTTTCAAAATAAGGAGCACAGCTTATGTGTGCATCAATTGAAGGTTATTTCAACCAAGCGCTTACTGAAACGAAAAGGTCGTATTACACGCAATCGACTTGAGCAAGTAAAAAAAGTTATACAAGAGTTTTATGGGTTTTCTTTATCATAATAAATTGGGCAAGAATCTCAGCACGGTCGTCAATCACTACAATGCAGGATCAAAAGAATTCAAGAAGATTGAAAAAGACGTTACGCGCATCACCGGCGAAAATAGTACGCTTGTTCTCGATATTGATGCAGTGAGCAAGCCTGAGGTAACTCTATTATAAAAATAACGCAAAAGCCGCTAGATTTTTTACATACAATTATAGATTGATAAAAAGCATCTATTTTGACTTAGAGGTTGGGTATTTTTTTTTGTGAATATCAAGCATCTCTTGGTACAGGTGATTGCTTTTTGCCTTTTTATACATTTTATAAAAAATAGCTGCTGATTTTGCCTTTTCTGGATCGTGATCTATGGGTAGAACTTTTTTGATTTTGCGCTTTACTGAATGCATATTGTTTTTTTCTGTTTTGTATCTGTTTCCTATAGGAATCTCTGGGGCATTTTTTTTATTTTCATCTGAATACTTGCGGCCGCTTTTATGATTCGCATATCTACGCGAACGTGTCCATCCCATTTGTAAAAACTTCCGGGCCATATCAGCACCCACAAAGTCTTTCGCATGTACGTATTTAAGAAAAAGATCATACACCTCTTGAGAAGACTTTTTAGCAATTGAGGGATTTCTAAATCGCCAATAAGGAAGTATTTCGCTCTTATATGGTTGCACTAGCAGAACACCCTGCTCGCCGCGACCCATACGATACAACTGGGGTTGCTTACGAAAGTCTATAGCGCCAAAATCAAGAGAATAATCAAAATCAAGATAAGACATACTCACATTCTATCATACATACCTAGTGCTCAATAAAGCCCCAAAATTATTTCGACAGAAAAATACTGCCTAAAAATCTAGGTAAAGGCATCAATAATACGTGAATATATCTGACTAGAGTAGCACCAAGCTACGCCATAGATAGTACATGTAAACACCACAAGGATATTCTCGATATTAATATGATAGAGAAATCTGAGATTGCGCAGAAAAAATTGCACCAATCCCTCACTTTCGTTATACTCATGTGTATCTTGGTTCACACGATCAAGAATACGGTCCCATCGTCTAACGGCTAGGACGCCAGGTTCTCATCCTGGAAATCGGAGTTCGATTCTCCGTGGGATCACCTATGAACATCACTATTATCGGCATTGGGCTTATTGGCGGATCACTTGCCCTAGAATGCAAGAAATTGAATCATCATGTTATTGGGGTTGACGCAAATCCTGAGCATGAGGAGCTTGCTCTGGAGCTCAGCCTCGTAGATGAAGTTCTCGATCGAGATTCGGCCATATTGAAGTCTGGCATGATTATTCTCGCTATTCCCGTACATTATATCGAGACATTACTCCCCAAAGTACTCGATACCATGAATCCCAATACCATTGTGGTCGACGCAGGATCGACCAAAGGCGCCATTTGCAATGCAGTGCGCAACCATCCCAGGCGCGGACGATTCGTAGCAGCTCACCCACTGGCAGGTACCGAATTTTCTGGCCCGCATGCGGCACACTTGGATCTCTTCCGTGGGAAAAATAATCTCTTATGCGAGCGGACTTTCAGCGATCCTGACGCATTGGAAACAACGCTCGAACTTTTTGATGCAATGGGATTCAATCATCTTTTCATGGAGGCAGACGAACATGATCGACATCTCGCGTATGTATCACACCTTTCTCATGTGACGTCATTCATTCTAGGTCTCACAGTGCTCGATATTGAAAAAGATGAGAAGCAGATCCATAATCTCGCCGGCACGGGATTCCAATCAACTGCCCGCCTTGCGAAGAGTTCACCGCAAACCTGGTCAGCAATTTTTGATAAGAATTCTAAGCATCTCGTAGATTCAATTGATAGCTATATTGAATATCTCACAGAATTTCGTAATGCCGTCAATGATCACGATAAAGAAAAAGCCATCGATATGATGACTCGCGCAAATGACATTGAAAGGGTTCTGAAGAGTATTGAGAAGAAGTAATTTGCCTCTGGCTAGAAAATATATGAAAAATGCATTAATCATACCACTCATTTAAATAAATAAGATATGAATATTCTACACATACTATTAGGGTGGCTTCTAGGGCTTTGCACCCAACCAATTCAACAACGAATTTCTAATTGGCAAAAAAGATCTCGCGCAGAATGTCTTATTCTTACTGATTTAAAAGAAACAAAGACTAGAATGACCCCTGTGCCCATTAGTATCTATTCTAGATATGGTCAGCTTGATAATGAAAAATTAAATTGGTCACTAAAAAATAACCCCCAGATAGTAGGCGAACATAACAAGATGCTTGAGTCAGGTTTAAAAATTAAAGATATAATAGATTTTTTTAATAAAAATATGGGTGATCCCGAGAGGGTTTCATACTGTAAAAAAATAAACCTATTTATATTAGATTCGGATTCAGAAATACTTTCATTAATGGACTCATTGTTTGTTCAAAAGGTACTGGAAGTTAAATTTAGAATTATGGCAATAAATGATGACATTGATTATTTTAGAAGCTTACTAACAATGACTTTTGACTCTGCTATATCAGAAGATAATGCGCAAATAATTAGAGAACAAATACAAGCTGTATCCCTAGCTATTGCTGACAACATGGTAATTGCTGTTAATAAGATAAATGAGATACTTGATCTAAAAAAACAAGAAAATAACGTATGAAAAAAGAGATAAAAATAGTCGTTGATACCCTAAAAGAAATACGAGAGAAAAATAATCTTACTGAAGATGAATTGACTTACCTCACAAAAGCGCCCCATATTCTACTTGCAGGGAGATTCGACCATGCTGAAGAAGTGCTGAGTGATTATATTTTTGTATACCCACTCACATGCCTCATAGAGAAATCAATTGACGAGTTAATTTCGAGAGTCCCAAATATTAAACGCAAAACTTTTCATGCCAAAATTTACTCTCTTATTAAAATGCACTCTGACATAAAAAAAACAGATAACGAAACAAATTTGACTGAGCTAAAAAATAAACTCAAGCGAAAAGAATATCGAGAAATGTTTGAATTATATATTGAGATAAAAAATATTAGAAATGATATTTCCCATCTCAGATTTGACAAATTATATTATAAAAAATTCCCCCTAAGCGAAGTATCAACGAGAGCGTCGATATTAATTGATATATTTGAGTCGGATAAAGAATGGGACTTTTTTCGTCTTGAGATACTTAAAAATGGACGATTACCACCTCAAAAACAATAAAACCGTAGTCTATCTTACCCACCACTCACCACTCGATCCGGGGGGACAGTATAATACTGCCGGAGGAAATCAATCGTCTCCATAAACGGATTCGCGAGGGTTTCTGATGAATACTGTGCGTCTTCTTTCGGATTCACTAGATAATAGAACACCACATATTCTGGATCATAGGCTGGGAAATACCCTGCCAATGCATGCATGTATTTGTTATCATAATAGCCGCCTAATTCATTGGCGATCTGCGCCGTTCCTGTTTTGGCTGCGATGCTATAGGTCTCGAGTTGTGGAAATTCATCCTTGAAGCTCTCGTCAACGATCCCCGTGAGCATGCGTGTTACCTCCTCGGTAGTTTGCGGCGAGAATACCCTGCGCTCTTCTCTTTCTTCTTCGCTATTATCACTATTGCGCTTGGTGATTCCACCATGACTGTAATCCAGCGCCCACACGAGATGTGGATCAGACAGAATTCCATCATTCGCTAGCACACTAAATGATCGTGCCATAGATAATGGAGTCAATGCGATTCCTTGGCCGAAACTTATATTAGCAAATTCTACAGATCCACCTTTTGATAAATTCTGCGTGAGATTATTCACCTCATACGGGAGATCAATTCCTGTTCGCTCAGTAATGCCTAGTTGCGTGAAATAGTCGCGGATGCGCTCTTTACCCAGTAGCTCCCCGATATAGACCATACCTGTGTTGAGCGACTTCTGGAGAACCTCGGTCATACTCACCACACCACGTGCCTGTTTATCGAAATTATAAATGGTGTAATCACCCACATCAACTGACCCCTGGTCATCATAGTCCGTCTGCGGATTCACGATATCTTCCTCGAGCGCCATTGCCATCACCAAGGGCTTTACAATAGAACCCATCTCATACACATCCTGAACAAGCGGGTTAGAAAAAGAGCTCACATTATCAACTGAACCAAAATCATTGAGGTCAAAATTCTCTGATCCAGACATGGCATAGATCGCACCCGATGATGGATTCATGATAATGGCACCGGCATGATCTGCTTTCCACGTATCCTTCACTTCGCTAATCCGCTCATCGAGATAATCTTGTACTTGAGGCTCGAGCGTCGTAAGGATATCAGCCTCATCCTTTTGCGATGCAGAGACATTAGCATGCAAATCAGAGAAGATTTGCGCGAAGGTGTTCACATATATTTTCTCCTGCCCATGCGCGAGAAGACCCTCGTAGTACTTCTCGAGCCCATAACGCCCATTGAGTATATCTCCATCATAGGCAACGAAGCCAATTGCATGTGCAGCGAGGCTCCCGCCTGGATATTCACGCCACTGATCACCTGTAATACCAACGCCGGACAGGCCGAGATCTCGTACGGCATCCGCAGTATCGAGATCGATATGAAAAGCGAGCTCCTCATAGGTATCACGCGTATCTGCAAGTTGCTCGAAAAAAGTATCCTTATCGAGATCGATGAGCTCAGATAGCTGATCATAGGCCTCTTGTGGATTCTCGACTTTATTTGGATGCGCATAGACCTTATACCCATAGCGCACCAGAGCAGCTGGTATACGCTCGCCACTCTTCCCTGTGAAGAAGATCCCCCCACGATCAAAGAGATCATGCACAACACCAACATACTGACCCTCTGCAACACGTGCGTAGACCTCGTGATTCACAATCTGTAGATCAACAAGCTTGTAGGTAAAGACACCCAAGCACATGATGATGAAAACATACACGATTAATAAACGGTTATGAAAGACACGTGCAGGTGAGATAGTTTTTCTTTTATTCTTTTTTTCTTGTGAATTTCTAATATTACTCAAAGAATTATTCCCGGAAGAATCTACTCCCCGGCGAGTGCTAGCATTCATTTGTACTCCATGTAATCGTTCGCGCAGAGACATACAAAAAACCAAGTGCTCAACTTTCCTAACGCCTAGTATACCACACTAGAATGCCTCGAAATAAGGAGTATTTTTATTCAGACAAGGCAACGCTTGGTGCAACAGCATCGCGTGAGATATAAGTGAAATCAGACTCATCCGGAGTTGAGAGAGTACCATTAGCGCGTTTTTGAGAAAGCACTTCGGCTGCCAGATCGTATACATCACTCTGTAACTTGCCAACTTCTGCTGAAAGATTGCGTGTATCTTTCTCAAAGCTTTTATGTTCTGCCATTAATGCGGTCGTCTTGAAAACAAGCCCCAAATAGGCAACAGCAAATATGAAGGCAATAACACCGACACCACGCAAGGTGACTTTACGATATGAAAAAAGATCTTTTGAGTATTTTTTTGTTATCTTGCGTTGTTTTGTCATGAATATATTTTTATAAAAATTAGTGAGTATTTTTTCTATTTCTATGAGTCATCTTCCTCGTTATTTTCGTCGAATGATTCCCCTTCCTGCAACAGATCATCATTATAGAGATCGCCCATGTGTTGCATAATACGAAGTCGTGCACTTCTGGCGCGTGGATTCTCTGATACTTCTTCAAAACTCGGTGTAATCCCTTTTTTATACACACGCATGAATGCGCCTTGCGAGTCTTCTTCCATATTCTTGAAAAGACGCTTTACTATACGATCCTCACCGCTGTGGAACGAGATGATGAGTAATCTCGCCCCAACATTCAATGCTGAAAGCAATGCTGGAACACCACGCTCGATATGCCCATACTCATCGTTCGTTGCAATACGCAATGCCTGAAAGGTCTTGGTAGCTGGATGAATGTAACGATTGTGGAATTTGCGAGGAATAGCCCCTTTTACAATATCTGCAAGCTCATCAGTGAAGAGAATGTCTCCTTCAACCTTTCTGTGCGTTGCAATAGCATCCGCAATCCGTTGCGAGAAACGCTCATCACTATAGTTATAGAGAATCTGAGCTATCCCTTCAGGTGGGGTGAAATTGATGATATCCGCTGCCGTGAGCACTTGCCGTTGATCATAGCGCATATCAAGTGGTCCACGCTCCTGGAACGAGAACCCTCTCTCTCCATCGCGAAATTGATCCATATTCCAGCCCAAATCAATAATTGCTCCATCAATACCATCGAATTCATGCTCTTTGAGTACATCTGCAATGTCTTCAAAAGAGCCACGATGAATGATGTGCTGTGATATTGACTCTCTGTCGAGTACTTCTTGACCATAGATGCATGATTGTTCATCACGATCCATAGCAATCAGTGTTCCGTCACCATTAAGGCGCACGGCGATAGCGAGTGAATGACCAGCAGCACCAAGAGTTCCGTCTACATATACGCCATCCGGCATAATACGTAACTCGTGCACGACTTCTTTTAAAAGAACAGGGATATGCTCCATAACTGCATGGCGATCATGCGTATCATCATTTTTGATATGATTCATATGCATATATCTCAGTTATGAGACCTGGGATCTATATAATCTATATATCACAGGTCTCAGAACTGAATTAATTAACTATTATCCTATATCCTTTTGCCTTTGTGTGTCTACATCATGCCTATGTCTCCAATACGCTCTGCCAAGAGATCAGCTTCTTTCTCAACCGACGCAGTGTAATTCGCCCATGCTTGTTCATTCCAGATCTCTACACGGTTATATACCCCTGTAATAATCACCTTTTCTCCAAGTTGTGCGAAATCTTTCAAAAAGTCTGGGATCAAAATTCGCCCACTCTTGTCGATATTCACTTCAACCGCACCCCCAAGCAAGAATCGATTAAATGCACGCGCATCTGACTGCCCCATGGAAAGCTCACCCAGCTGACTTGCGAAACGTTCCCATTCAGCCTGTGAATACACGAAAAGACATTTATCAAGTCCACGCGTCACCACAACATTCTTCCCCAATGCTTTGCGGAATTTTGCTGGAAATGAGAGACGTTTTTTCTCGTCAAGAATATGCGTGTATTGCCCGAGAAGCATAGAGAGAAATTATAAGTGCTTAATACGTGTGTATAAAATCAGTATATTCATTCAAGCAGTGACAAAAAAATAGCTCATCCCATATTACTTATTATGTGTTTGTAAAGAAAAAGAACACATTGGATGCATCAAAATGTTCTTTTAAATACAGCACACAAAATAACTAGGATATACATGAGTAACTCAGCTGTAGTGCCCCCGAGGAGAAAGCGTCGTCTATGGCAAACGTCACGTTGTTGTTTAAAAACCAGGAACACCACAGGTGAATTACTCAAGTGAATCATAAGCGGACAGGTATTCACATTATTGGCCGTGTACTGAATCGCCGAATAATGATGCGATGTTCACGTAATGCGCCTTATCTCTATGAATCTATATCTTATGTGATATGAGAAGCTATTGTTGTATCAAGGAATAAATGTAAGGATATGTGGACCTTCTTGAATGTCGCCCCACTCCATCCCACTACAATTCTACCTCATCCCACTCTGCCCCACAACATGCCTTCTGTGGAAAAGTTTTGGGGTGTTAAAAAAGCCACAAATTTTGTGGCTTTTTTTTTGATTACGAATGACGCTTTATATTATTTCTTATTCGAAAAAGATATCTCCTGGGCTTATTTTTGCAAATAGTCCATTCAACTTTTTACTGCCAAAAGAATCTTCTAGACTACTCCATTCCTTATTCTCGAGAATAATGAATGCCAAGGTATCGTTCCCGTCTGATTCTTTACAGAATCTTATTTCATAATCATCAGAAATCATTTCATTGAGGAACGTAATGGTGGTGTCTCGATCAGTATATTCACCTGGATAATCAATAGAGTTTTTTATGTTCTTATACTCAATAGCAACATCGCGATCTTGGCGCCCTTCAACATCAACCCACTCAGCTGAAAGATGGCCCGACTCAATAATACCTTCAAAATATCTGACAATATCAGCGTCATCTTCACGGTGATCAATCCATGTGACTATTTTCTCATCTTCATCAAAATCTTCTATATCAATATCATCATTCTCAATATAAGACCTTAATTCATCTAATTTTTTGTTAGACAATTTATTTTGTGATTCAGGCATATTTTTAAGAGTCGTGTTTTTATTATTAAATTGACTAATCACCACAAAAGCAACAACTCCTACAAGTACTAGAAAAATTACTATCAAATATTTATTCATATGATTATTATCTTAACAAGTACTAAGTTTTTATCAAGCCAAATCAATTACTTACCCACCTTCCTCAACCCAAAGAACCAGCTTCCAATTACTACCAGCACACCGACTATTCCCATAACAAGAAATGCATTCTGGTAATCTAGATTAAACACCAAGAATCCCATTGAGAGCCCAGCTAGCCCTACAAATACCTGCGAGAACAGTGCGCTTATTGAAATGAGCGTTGCTTTATTGCTAGAATCTTTAATGAACTCAAGCTCATACTGGTTATTCGCCGATCGGAAACCATGCAAGAAAAGACTTGCCAAGATGAATAAGGCTGCAATGGCCCATTTATTTGAAAGAGTACCTAATAGCAACAAAATTATTGCCCAGCCAGAAGTTCTGAGCAGAACGAATTGTGCGTACGACAATGCATCATAAACACGCTGATTCAGCAATAATACGCCTGAAATAATAAAGCGCGAAAGCGCCCATAGTACACCGATAAATGATAAGGAGAACCCCAAAAGCTCTTGGTAGGTATTTTTGAACCCCATTGTTGCACCAACGCTGAGTGACAAGATAATTACGGTAGGTATAACATATGGCAACCAGCCAGCACCGAGATACTCATTGAGAATAGATCGCCAGCCAGAAGTATCACTACTCACCTCTTCAATCTCGACATGGGGCTCCCCCTGCGGCTGGTACATTGCCCAAGTAGCCAGGAGTCCAATCAAATCTAGAATTACCATGGAGCTAAATGCCGCTTTATACCCAAAAGATTCTGCAATGAGTGGAATACCCAGAATGAATGCAATAGGAATAAAAAATCCAATTGATCTCAATTTCCCCATGATTCTTGAATATTCTTTCTCTCTACCGAGAGACCTGATTGTTTCGAACATTAATGCACTTCCTGTTCCACTTGCGAATGCCCACCCAATCGACATAAATATTGTTGCGAGGAAAAACCACACAATACTATTAGCAAAAACATAACATATTGTTGAAACTAAAAGAACAGCACGAGATAACACCATTGCATTCTTATGTCCAATACGGTCAGATATATATCCACTAGGAATTTCAAAAAGAAAGCCAGCGAATTGTCCCACGAGAGTCAACATACCAATTAATTTGGTCGTAGCATCAGGAAAAGTTAGAAG
>ENA-ORXC01002463-ORXC01002463.1-marine-metagenome-genome-assembly--contig:-NODE-2463-length-10078-cov-3.077992_pt1 | contig 10078 bp, 8 predicted proteins | sample MGYA00237865_ERZ511478 | MGnify/ENA metagenome assembly ERZ511478 | reverse complement strand
GCTATCTGTCACCGACATGGGAGGTGACGAATACATTTATCGTTGCGCTGGTCGTCGCTGTTTACAGCATGTTCCCGAGAGCGGCTTATACTTTGGGAACTGTATTGCTGATCCCTGGCAGTATGATTCTGCTGCTATTGTCATTGCGAAGTGCTTTCCTTGTCTTTTCGAATATTGCGGAGGATTATCGGAAGGTACTGACTTATATTTCTGGAATCAGCGGAATTCTGATTCCAGGATTGCTGATCAGCGTCCTGCCAATCACCCATGGCGGCTTTGTCGAGTTTACAGATGGAGCCCAGAACCTGAATCTTGGCCGTTTGTTTACGAGTCCGAATGTATACGCTTTTATTGGTTTTGCTGTAGCCAGTACTCTTTTCCTGTCATCCCTGCTGCTTGCCGATTACTCAAAAGCTTCAGATGAACTTCAGGCTTACAATGTATATAGACGTGATGCATTAATTATGGGCCCTATTTCGCTTGCCATGGCTTTTGCCGTCATGCTTACTTTAAAAAACGAGGCAGCCTGGATTTACAATAACATGATGGAGAATCTCTATATCCTGATAATATCAGTTATATTTTTCCTGATTGGCGGCCTTGCGCTCGTCCTTCCGTCCATTGGCAATAAATCGCTCAGAGGGATTCCTCGTCTCGCGGTTATCATGATTACGCTGCAATACCTGGCAGCCAGTTATGTTTACGGGAATGCACATTTACCTTACATCGTCTATCCAGAAGTAACCATACAGTCCGCTTTTACAGACCCAAATTCTTTCCGGGCGGTATTCACCACCTATATCGTTGGGTTCCTGATTCTGTTTCCAGGATTCATCTATTTCTGGAGCCTGTTCATGCAGGATAAACGATATTTACGCCAGAAAAAAGCAAAAGAACAAACATAGCTTTCCTGATTTTAGCCAGAATAGGGACTCCTGGTTCGCTGCATCCTAAGGTTGTATCAACCAAAAAGGAGTGGTACAACGATGGCAAAAGATGTATTGTGTGAAGTTAACAACTGTCATTATTGGAAAGATGGAAACCTCTGCAGCGCCGACAAAATCTATGTAGTCAGCCATTCCGGCGAGCAAGCCGACAACAGCCGAGAAACAGACTGCAAAACATTTGAAGCGTTGAGTTAATAAGTAAGACCGGGCCATAAGCCCGGTCTTTTATACTTACCTGACCAAAAACCAATACACAAAGATGATTCCCATGTCACTCAATACATGTCCGATGATAGCAGCTGTGATGGAACCAGTTTTCTCTCTGATATAGCCCCAAAATATGCCCGCAATGAATACAGGTACAACTGCAATCAGGCCATACAGACCTTCGAAAATTGGAATCACCGAGAGCAAATGGTAAAGAGTATAAAAAGCAGAAGTCACCAAAATAGCATACTTAGCTGTTCCATCCCTTCTTAGCCTTTCATAAATATAGCCTCTCCAATAGACTTCTTCAAGAATTGGATTAGCCACGAGCAGGATCAGCACGAGCCAGATCTCACCGCGTCCGGAAAAACCCCACTCCAAAAGCAGCACCCTCAGTTGATCAATATCCAGAAGATAAATATGCAGCCAGTATAACCCTCCATAAATGAACAGGAAAAAGAGCAGTCCGCTCCCGACACCCAGCATTACAGCCTTGCTTGTTGCTTTGAGCCTTTCCCGGGGAATTCCATGACCCAGCAACGGGACTGCAAGAAGCCACCCATAGAATAGCAAGAACGCAACGATAACGCTCTCAAACATTTGAAGCCCGATGAAAATCATGATTGTCGGTCCAACCAACAGGAATATTTTCTTCATATCCACTTACCCCAGTCCTGCTTTCTTCTTTTGGTGATCATTGAGCGGCTGTAAAAAAGTGTCGATTATTGCATTGAATTCCTGATAAGACCTGGGCGGCAGCTGATGGGTTCCGTTCTTTATATACACCACTTGTGTCTGCGGCGCTTTTTTCAGAAAAGGAATGCGGTAACGATGCATTGGCTTTTCTAATGAACCGTATATCAGAAGGATAGGGATATCCAGCTTATGAAGCTGGCTGCTGGAATCATATTGAAGCCCTGATTTAATATACTCGTAAGACCGATGAGCATCAGAGAGACGCGCTAACTCAAATATTTCTTTTTCATCCTCCTGATCACATTGGTGAAACTTTGCCTGCCATTTTGCAGCGAGAGACACTTGACCGAATTGAACCATTACCTGCACTAATTTGATAATAAGCTTTGGGATCAGAGTATCAATTTTTGAAAAACCGCCGGACAAGATTAACGCTTCTGAACGTTCAGGATACTTCAGTGCAAATTCCTGGGCAACCAATCCGCCATGAGAATAGCCGCAGAGCACCGCTGTTTCAATACCTAGCTCATCAAGCATCTTCTTCAAATCATCTGCAAGTCCGGCAATGCTTATAGATTTGTTTCCCTTCGTACTTCGTCCATGCCCCGCCAGGTCAAAAAAGATCGTTTTGTAACGTGCGGCGAGTGCTTCCTGATGCTTAAAAACATTATGTTCCATCACAAACGGATGAATAAAAACAACAGGCAGCCCTTCACCTTTCATATGATAGTAAAGCGAGAGAGAGTCATCGATTTTGGCAAACGGCATAAAAGATTCACCCCTTTATGCTGCATTTACCCGAATCTTAGATACGCAAAAACAGTGAGGGATTTTAGTAGATCTTTCCGGGAAAATGGCCTTTTTTAAGTAAAAAACTCCCTCCAATAAGAAGGGAGCTCTGCACTAATTAAGCTTCAAGACTTGCCATTGGACCGAAGAATTCGAAGTGGATTCTGTCTTCTGTGACGCCAAGACCTTTTAATGCTGTGTTGATTGCTTTCATGAATGGTACCGGGCCGCAGAAATAAAAATCAGATTGAGCAAGATCCACATTTTCTTTTAGCCATTCTTTCGTAATATAACCTTCTACATCAAAGTTGTTGTTCTCACGGTCTTCTTCAGTTGGCTGGTCGTAGAATACCACTGAATTCACCTTTGCCTTTGCTGCAGTTGCCGCAACTTCATCTTTCAATGCATGGACTTTGCCATTCTGGGCTGCATGGATGAAAGTCACTTCTTTTTCCGGCTGAAGGTCTGCTACTGTGTTCAGCATGCTGACCATTGGAGTCAGGCCAACGCCGCCGCTTAGCAGGACAACTGGTGTATCTTTTTCTGTATTGAGGAAGAAGTCGCCAGCTGGTGCGCTGATCTGCAGGACTTCTCCTTCTTCTACGGTATTGTGAAGGTAATTCGATACCTTGCCATCCGGAGTTTCCATACCAGCTTCCTTTTTAACGCTGATGCGGTAATAGTCTTTTCCAGGAGCGTCCGATAAGCTGTACTGGCGGATATGCGTGAAGTCTTCCCCTTCAATCTCAAGCTTGACGCTGATATACTGTCCTGGCTTGAAAGCAGCAATTTCTTTTCCATCAACCGGCTTCAGGTAGAAAGAAGTGATGACTTCACTTTCATCAACCTTTTTCGCAACAATAAATGGACGGAAGTCCTTCCAGCCGCCTTTTTGGTTTGCAGCTGCATCATACATTTCCGCTTCAACAGAGATGAACGCGTCGGCAATTACCCCATATGCATCTGCCCAGGCATTGATGATCTCATCTGTAGCCGCATCTCCAAGCACTTCCTTAATCGCGATCAGCAAGTGCTTCCCAACGATCGGGTAATGCTCAGGCAGGATGCCAAGACTGCGGTGCTTATGAGCGATCTGGTTTACAACCGGCAGGATTGCTTCAAGGTTGTCGATGTATTTTGCAGCAGCATAGACTGTTCCAGCCAACGCTCTCTGCTGTCTGCCCTGCTTCTGGTTCGCATGGTTAAAAATATTCAAAAGCTCTGGATGATTTTCAAACATAGTTTTATAAAATACTGTCGTGATTTGTTCACCGTGAACTTCAAGAACCGGTACTGTGGATTTGATGATCTCAATTGTTTTTTGATCTAGCATAATATACACTCCCCTATGTTTATATCTTCTCGTTGAGGTTTGTTTACCTCATTCCCATAGTGATTATAATAAATTATTTAGGCAGACTAAGTGATTCAAATCACACTATTGTAAAATAGTGCTTTTTAACCAGGGTTTTTCACTTACATTCGCACTAAATCAAGTCATTAAAGAGGCAAAAGTGCCATTTCACTCGAAACATGGGGGTAAATAGCGTTCAAAGCCTTCATTTAAAAGAGCGTCAGTACTTTTATAGCGAAAAATTCGTTTTTATAGCGACTTTTTGATTTTTATAGCGATTTTTAAAATTTTATAGCGAATTTTTAAGTTTTATAGCGAAAATCAAATTTTTATAGCGAATTGGAAATTTACGCTGATTTTTTCCAGTTTTAAAACAAATAAAAGCACTGCCTAAGCAGTGCTCCTCCATGCTAAAATTCAAAACGTTCTTCAAATACAGTAACTTCCTTCATTCGCTTTTTGTTCAGTTCAAAGCCGATCCCCGGGCTGTCTGGCACCTTGATCATTCCGTTTTCTACTTTGATTTCCGGTTCGATGATATCTTGCTCCCAATAACGGTCTGAGCCTGATATATCACCTGGAATCGTAAAGCCTGGGACCGATGCGAGAGCGATATTATGCGCTCTGGAAATGCCAAACTCTATCATCCCGCCTGCCCAGACTGGAATCCCTTTGGAATGGCAGTAATCATGGATCCGTTTCGCTTCACCAAGTCCGCCCACCCGGCCGATTTTAATATTGATGACCTTGCAGCTGCCTAGCTCGACTGCTTTCCTTGCGTCATCAAAAGTCACGATGCTTTCATCCAGGCAAATAGGTGTACCAATCTGCTTCTGCAGCCTGGCATGGTCAATGATGTCATCATATCCCAGCGGCTGCTCGATCATCAGCAGTCCGAACTCATCGAGTGCTTTTAAGCGGCCAACATCCTCCAAAGAGTATGCCGAGTTGGCATCCGCCATCAACGGTAGATCAGGATACTGCTTACGAATTTCTGATATATAATGAAAATCATCTTCGGGACTAATTTTTACTTTTACCCGCTTGAAACCTTGCTCAAGATAGCTCTCAATTTGCTTGAGTGCCTCCGCTAAATTCGGGTTACCTACCACCACACCTGCAGGGATGGATTCTGTTGTTCCACCAATCAGCGTGGATAATGGGACTCCCTCAATTTTCGCCTGCAAATCCCAAAGTGCTGTTTCGAGCGCAGCCTTCGCCATATGATTTCTACGCACGGAACTGAACAATTCCAAAGCTTGGTCAGGGTGGCTGATCCCCTTCTTTTTCAAAAGAGGAATTAAATAATCCTTTAGCATATGGTATGAAGTCTGGACGGTTTCCTCGGTGTACCATGGAGATGAAAAGGCCACACCTTCCCCATAACCAATTAAACCATTGTGGTCTTCAACCTCTACGATGATCGCTTCTCTCTCAGTAACTGAACCCAGATGGGTAGTGAAAGGTTGCTTCAACGGCATTTTGATAATGGCTAATTTAACGGCTTTAATATCCACTGCCATCACCTTCCGCTTCGAGCCACTCGCGCAGTTTACGCCTTAATAATTTCTTCGCGGCATTCCTTGGCAGGTTGTCAACAAAGTAGATTCTTTTCGGTAGCTTGTATTTTGCGAGTTTCGCTTCACAAAGAGCCAGCAACGCATCTTGTGATACGCCAGGATCGCTTTTCACAATAAAAGCCACAGGCACCTGCTGCCACTTTTCATCTGGCGCACCGATCACACCAGCATCAGCAACACCAGGGTGGGAAAGCAGGATGCCTTCGATTTCAGCAGGATAGATATTTTCGCCGCCTGAAATGATTAAATCTGAACGGCGGTCAAGGACATATAGAAAACCATCGCCGTCCATATAGCCAATATCACCGGTATGAAGCCATTTCTCACGAATTTTATCAGCAGTCTCATCGGGACGGTTCAGGTACCCGATGGTTACGTTTGGCCCTTTGACGACAATCTCTCCCTCAGCACCTGAAGGAACCTCCTGGCCATCACCATCAACAATCCTGATTTGGTTAGGGAACAGAGCTTTACCCGCAGACCCAAGTCGTTCAATGCTATATTCAGGTGATAATGTCGCAAACTGTGATGAAGTTTCGGTCATGCCATAGGTCTGGAATACAGGGATTTCTTTTTCGAGACAGGACTCCAGCAAAGGAAGCGGTGCAGGCCCTCCCCCAAGCAGCATGCAGCGGAAAGATTCCGGCAATCTTCCTGTTCCCAGTTCTTCAAGGATCCGTCTCAACATCGTGCTGACAACCGACATGATGGTTATATTGTATCGCTCGATATCCTTGATTACCTTTTTTTCGTCAAAAGATGAATGCAAAACAACTGGCATGCCATATATCTGGCTCCTCATCAAAATAGAGTAGCCGCTGATATGGAAGATCGGGACTGTGCAAAGCCATTTATCATGTCCATGCAAACCGAGATTGAGTGCAGATGCATTCGCGCTCCACCAATGGTTGCCATATGTTTGCATGACTCCCTTCGGATTGCCGGTGGTGCCGGATGTATACATGATCGTTGCGACCTCGTTCATGTCGTATTCATCAATAATTAAGAAATCACGAAACTCTTGCTGTTTCAGCTTGTCAGTACTGACGAATCTGATTCCTGAGCTAATTGAAGTTACTTTATCATCAAAACTGGATTCATATACCAGCACTTCAGCATCACAATCACCCAACTGCCATGTGAGCTCTTCCGATGTCAGTCGATTGTTCAAAATCACAGCCTTGATTCCAGCCATCTGCAAAGCGTATAAAATGAACACAGATTCCGCTTGATTAGAAAACAAAACCGCTGCCGTTGAGCCTTTATGTAATCCCAGTGTTCCAAGCTTGCCAGTATAAGCTTTCGCTTCTTCAAATACTTCCGAAAACGTATATGTGCGCCCCTCAAAGACCAGTGCTTCTCGATGGGGAGACAGTTCTGCCCGCTTTTTCAGCCAGTTTGGCATGGTTTCAGTCATCGATGTCACCTCTTCTCTACATACTAAAACAGCTTGATGGAGGTCCATCAAGCTGTTTGCAAACTATAAAATCAAGGGAATCTCGGGAACTGGCCGAAGTCTGGCTTGCGCTTTTCCTTGAACGCGTCCCGGCCTTCTTTCGCTTCTTCTGTTGTGTAGTAAAGCAATGTTGCATCTCCTGCCATTTGCTGAAGTCCAGCAAGTCCATCAGTGTCAGCGTTCATTGCAGCTTTCAAGAAACGAAGTGCTGTCGGGCTCTTCTCAAGGATTTCCTCACACCACTTGAGTGTTTCTTCTTCAACCTGATCAAGAGGTACAACTGTGTTGACAAGACCCATGTCCAAAGCTTCCTGGGCATTGTACTGACGGCATAAGAACCAGATTTCGCGAGCCTTTTTGTGGCCGACGATTCTTGCAAGGTATCCTGAACCGTAACCAGCATCAAAGCTTCCTACTTTAGGGCCTGTCTGGCCGAAGATTGCATTATCAGCCGCGATTGTGAGGTCACATACGACATGAAGCACATGTCCGCCGCCGATTGCGTAACCTTTTACCTGTGCAATAACCGGTTTAGGGATTACACGGATCAGACGCTGAAGGTCAAGGACATTCAAGCGAGGGATCTCATCTTCACCAACGTAACCGCCATGTCCTCGGACTTTCTGGTCTCCGCCTGAGCAGAATGCATCGTCTCCAGCACCAGTAAGCACGATGACGCCAACACTTGAATCATCACGTGCATAAGCGAAAGCATCGATCATTTCCATAACCGTTTTAGGACGGAAAGCGTTGCGCACTTCCGGGCGGTTAATGGTAATTCTGGCAATGCCATTATATGTTTCATACAGAATATCTTCATACTTGCGTTCTGAAACCCATTCAACTGTCATTAAGACAACCTCCTATTATGTATTCGACAAAAACTCACTTACTATTGTACCAAATTTTTCACGTTCTTCCACATGAATTGCATGGCCGCAGCCATTTATCGTCAAATGTGTCGGATTTGGGAGTCTGGAAGCCATGCCTGTGGCTATTTTACAGAACTTTTCATCAAGCTCACCTGTAATCAGAAGGGTCTCGAAATCGAAGTTTTCCAGCTGGTTCCACCATGAAGGCTGGGCACCTGTCCCCATTCCCCTAAGGCTGTTGGCCAGTCCGACAGGGTCATTCCTCAGCCTTTGACTTCTTATTTGTTCCCTTACTTCTGCTGGGAGATTCAACTGTGAGCGAAATAACGGGATGGACTCCCAAAAATCGATGAAGCGTTCCAAACCTTCATTCTCAATTTTATCTGCCAGCTTGTGATCCTGTTGAATCCTCGAATCACGGTCCTCAGAATTGACTAACCCTGGTGTCGTGCTTTCGAGAACCAGTTTCCTTACTCTCTCTGGAAATAGACTCGCAAACGTAATCGCCGTTCGGCCGCCCATTGAGTACCCAAGGAGATCCGCTTTTTCAATGCCCAGCTGGTCTAAAAGCTCTTTTAAATCATTTGCAGCTTTCTTGATGTCATATCGCGCCATATCGCCTGGCGATTCAGTCTCCCCGTGTCCAATAAGGTCGAACATCAATAGCGTTGAATGTTGTCCCCACATAGGACAAAACGGCTTCCAAGTAGAAGCCGCCCCTGTAAAACCATGAAGCAACACAAGGGGAAAACCATCGCCGCATTGCTCGACATGATATCGTACACCGTTGATCAAGGTTTTCATTTCGTGTCACCTTTTAGCATAGCAGTTATTTCCCGGGAAACAGAATTCCACAAATCTCGATGTTCCTTTAGATTGGAATCCCTCGTTGTCCTAATTTCCATCACTTTTAAGCCGCCAATATCTTTGTTTTTGGCAAAAGTCTCTGAGAAATGCTCCCAATCTTGAATTAAATCATATTTCCCGTTGTACATTTCGACAACATGGCTGAAATCCAGATCCAAAGGGGTCCCGAAAAGCTTTTCAAAATGCTTTGGTTCCTTTGCCTGAGGGAGGAAAGAGAAGATTCCGCCGCCATTATTGTTGATCAGCAAAATATTGATATCGATATTATATAATTTTGAAGCCAGTAAACCGTTCAGATCATGATAGAATGTCAGATCGCCCAATACAAGGTAGCATGGCTGCGATACACTCGCTACACCAAGTGCGGTGGAGACGATACCGTCGATTCCATTCGCCCCTCTGTTTGCCATTACCTTGATATTCTTCTCATTTAATAGGAAGAACGAATCAAGGTCCCTGATTGGCATGCTGTTTCCGACAAACAATGTGGATCCTTCTGGAAGCATCTCAGTAAGCTGCTGGAATAGCTTTCCTTCACTTAAGTCTTCGACTTGAGAAATAGCTGCTAACTGTTCTTTGGCTAGTTCATTGAGGGTGAGCCATTTTTGCAGATAGTCAGACTTGCCTGCCGGTGAAGCAGCCGCGTTTATTTTTTTACAGAACAAAGCCTCATCGCAATATAACATATCAGAAGCTGACATTGTAGGTTCACGCCAGCCTGCACCGCTGTCAACCACGAATTGGCGGGCATTACGGTTTTCTTTTATAAAAATAGTCAGAGCTTTAGAGATTGGCATTGCTCCAAATCGGATGATGACATCAGGCTTCAATGCTGCCTTCGCATCTTCATTCCTTAAGAAAGCATCATAGGCATCAATGATGTGTTGTCCCTCATGCTTTCCGCTGCGCAATTGTGACAGGGGATCCGCGATGATCGGGAATTGTAGCTTATTAGCAAGGGCAATGACTTCTTCAGTAAATTCACTGTTGTCGAGCTGGCCGCAGACAATGATTCCTTTCTTATAGGAAGCGATATCCTCACTGATCGCAGCAAACGTTTGATCTGATAAACTCAGATGGCCAGTCTCAATTTCCACATAACCGCCAACGCGCTCAGGCAATTCGAACAAATTTTCAGCCATCAGCGGAATCAATGGCTCCCTGAATGGGAAATTTAAATGGACCGGACCTTGCGGATAGCTTGCAGCAGTAGCCGCTGCCCTTCCGCAAACAGTTCTGGCATAGCGGATCATATCCTCCGTCTTTTCCGGCGGTGCCATTTCGACAAACCATTTTACATGTCTTCCGTA
>ENA-ORXC01002461-ORXC01002461.1-marine-metagenome-genome-assembly--contig:-NODE-2461-length-10082-cov-707.873763_pt1 | contig 10082 bp, 7 predicted proteins | sample MGYA00237865_ERZ511478 | MGnify/ENA metagenome assembly ERZ511478 | reverse complement strand
ACCCTCTGGTCCCAAACCAGATGCGCTACCAAACTGCGCCACACTCCGAAATTCTCTATTATCACGATAGTTTGTTAGTCAACTCGTTGTTGGCAATGCCGCTAATTTGTTAATGTTCCTCGCTATCGAGGTGCACATATTAAGGGGTAAAGTCGATTGTGTCAACACCTATTTTCGATTAATTTCAAATAATCGCTAATTTTTTTAAAATTACGTCAATTTCACCAAAATAGTGACAGTAAGACCCTTTATTTATCAGTCATTCACGCTGTCACTGATAACGATATTAAGCTTTGTCCAAATGTGGCAGTACTTCACCGTTGAGTGTACCTGTCAAAACATCAAATGGCATTAACCATAAATGGGCATCAATTGTTTCATTGTTTTTAATATCATCGCCATTGTCACTATTATTACTATCATAATGAGTTTGCTGTTTGAGTGCCATTGGCTGCCTATCATTACCTAGCACTGGATAAACCAACCAGACCTGTCCCGCCAAGTAAGCTTGTGCATAGCTGGTCAATTGATAAGCGTCGCTCGCACTAATTGCAGCGGCATGTGGTAAGTACTTCCACTTAATATCGATAACATGACTGTAGTGACCTTTGGTTTTGTCTTTGGCCTTAGTTTGACTAGCTGCTATATCGTTCTGATTTTGACAATCATCAGAGACAGTTTCAAATATCAGTAAATCAGGCCGTATAGATAAGCATGCCAGCCCTTCATCATCGTTTAGCCAAACACGTTGGGTTTGATAAAAAGGACGATAATTGCTACTAATCTGCTGAAACATCGATGCGATACGCTGACTTGCCCATTGCTCAAAAGCTTGATTCATATCAATCAATAAACACAATCTTAGCTGAGAGCTATTTTGTCTGCTTGGATCAATACCGTTACCTGTCGCGGCCGTCGTCTGTTTCAATAACCAATATGCTAGGTCTACTAACTGCTGTGCGGCATGCAGTTTTTGCTTTTGGAGTGGCTGAACGTCTAGCTGACGCTTTGCTTGAGCATATATTACAGCTATCTGCTGCATCTCAAAGTTGTTGAGCGTAGGAACTTGCTGCCATGGCTGCAACAGTTTTGAGGAAATAAACTGGGGCAATAAAGGTATCAAGTAAACCAACGCACTCTTAATTAGCCGATTGGCCAACATATCATGACTTAATACGCTACTTTCACAGATGAACTTATGCGGTTGCATCCTATTGTGACGCAGTTGTTCTTTGATGAGCAGTCGACCTTGCAGTGATGTCTGATTGTCAATCTGAGCCTGATAATGCTTGGTTGGTTGATAATCAATCAAACGCTGCAAAAACTGCTCAATCAACCAGTCTGATATAGGCAATACTTTTAACGGTAAAGGAGTAGACTGGAAACTAAACTGACCGAAGTTTTTCGTATTGGGTAGCTTACGATTGTTACGCGCATCGAGATGAATTAAATCCGATAGCATACCCTGTACCCAATGACGGGTCTGGACGATATCATTGCTCTGAGTAGACTGATTGAGCTTTGGCAATATCTCAAGCGTCATGCCACTGGGTAGTAGAATAATCCCAATATAGTGCCCAACCTTAAGCTGCCATTGTCCTTGCTTACGCTTGATAGTAAATACGGCAAACTCTTGTGCCATTAGCCAGTCGAAATCATACGCGTGCAAAAAATCATACGCGGTCAAACGTTGATGCTCAAACACAGTGATGATATTCATGATAGCAACACTACTATTAGGGATATGAGTCTGACGACTGTTTACCCTAATAGCGTGTTGCTTGGCATAATATGGATTATTCGTTATCACTGAATACTCACCCTGCTAGTACAAACGCTGATAGATAGCAGCATGATTAAAGTCACCATCTCTAGAAATCAAATCGGCATTGATAGTATAGCTATTCATACTCATAGACTGACCCAAGAAAGAACCCTGCCCTGCAAACATTTGGTGTTCAGCGGAAGCATTGTTTTGGTTACCCATCGGATTATACAAGTCGTCATTCATTAGCGCTTGACTGTCCTGTACGAACTGCTTACTCGTCGGTTGCTGCTCATCTCTAAAGATATACTGTAACACCGTAATTTGACCACCAGCTGCTTGAGCCAATTGAGGAATAATTTGTTCAACGAGAGCCGTTTGTAATTGCTCTAATTGAGTGACCGCAAATAAAAACGCATGCCCCAACTGCGCTTCTACTCCCAGTGTCTGCACGATACGTCTATTCAAGCCTGTTAGTAATTTACTCAAATCTATCGTACCTGCTTCTGAACCGTCAGACAGTCCAGTATCAATGTTATTGCTGTCATAAATTGTCGATAGTAAATTAGGCTGCGGCGGACAATCAATAAAGCGAAAACGTCGACGTAACGCCATGTCAAGTGGCGCTAGAGAATGGTCTTGGGTATTCATAGTGGCATAAATATCGACATTGGCAGGCACACTAAAAGCACGCCCAGAATACGCCAAACTCACTGTCATCGCATTCGGCTTGCCCGCTCGTTTATCAAGCTCTATCAAACTAAGAAGCTCGCCAAACACTCGTGACACGTTAGCACGGTTAATTTCATCAATCAGCATTGCATAACGCTGCTGAGGGTCACGGGCAGCGCGTTGGCATAGCTTTAAAAACGCACCATCTTGCACCGCGTAACTCACTTGAGTCTGATTAGAAGGGCTGTTATTTGATTGTGCGGCACCACTCATGACAGGTCGTATGCCTTCTACAAACTCTTCATAACCGTAGGCTTGATGGAAGCTCACCATACTAAAGCGTTGCTGAGCAATGTTTTGATTTTGATGGGCTTGGTTGTCACGCTGTGCCTGCTGAAACTCTGCTAATTGCTGTAATAAGTCTTGTAATAACACCATACTCTCAGGCAATAAATACCATGCCCCACTGTTGTCTTTATCAAAATAAGCTTGGCTAGCACGGTTATCAAAACTGACTGTTTGAGAGTTCGTAGGACTATGTCTGCGTAACTCTAGCCAAGCCGTACTATCTAAATTTTTATCACGTGAGTTCTGAGCAGCCTTGGTCATAAAAAAAGGATGATCAACAATTTCTCGAACCTTTAATAAATCCTGTTGTTCAGCACGTAAATCTAAAAACACCAGACATAATACTTCACGCCAGCTTAGACCTTGCAGCAGCTGTTCTAATAAATCTTCATTTTCAGTCTTGGATAGATAGTCGGTGTATTGCTTCGCGATTTGCAGCAATCTATAGGTTTTACCTGTACCAGCAACGCCCGTATAAATAATATTGGTCGGTTCATGAGCAGACATATCAGGCATAACGTTATCCAGCGGCATTAAAAACAGGTTTGAAATAGACATGCTAACATTTTGTCATTATAACGTGGCTGTCTATTGGCATGGTAACTATAGTCAACCCTCTATAAGTTAGAGGCGAAATAAGTCTAGCTTGGCCTACTACTTGTAGTATCTTCACTCGGCTTCCTTTGTCCAAATGACGCTGGCATATAAGATAGCTAGACTACTTTATTCAGCAATCTAAGCTGATGACATAACCTAGCAACATAGCCGCGCTACTATTGTTTTGATTGTTTTGTAAGCGCAGCAGTTCATGCTAATAATAGTAGGAAGGCAATGGTTGATGTACCATAGTATTTATAGCGATTGTCATTATCTATACTTTTGTCGCTATCATGAAAAGCCATGCTAAGAATGTCATTCAACTCATTTACGTTAAGGAATTTTGTATGTCAGGATTATTAAAAAAACTACCCGCCAAGTTGACCAATAAACTGCCAGCCAAAGTATCTGACAGCACAAAATCTTCAGTTGAGAAACCTAGTAGCACGCTAAAACCAATTAGCAATCAATTTACCAAACTGTTATCAGTCACCAAATACCTGCCTGCTGGAGCACGCTCAAGTATTTTATCTAAAGCCTTTGGCAAGGTCGTCCCCTATGTCGGCACGACCGGCATTTATTATGAGACGGTAGAACCAAACCAAGTCGTCGTTAGTTTAAATAACAATAAAACTGTCCAAAACCATATCGGCTCTATCCATGCAGTCGCCATCACGTTACTGGCTGAGACGGCAACGGGATTTATTTTGGGTTTAAACTTACCTTCTGATCGTATCTTGCTGATTAAATCTTACTCGGTAAACTTCCATCGTCCAATTAAAAAAGGTCAAATTGCTGCTGTGGCAAGCTTGTCTGATGAACAACGTCTGGATATCCTAAACACGCCAAAAGGTGAGATGATTATCCCTTGTGTCATCAAAGATCGTGAGTCTGATAGTGACCGTGATCCAATTGTGGTTGAGATGACGTGGGCATGGATACCAAAAGCGGAGCTAGAGGCACGCCGCCAAGGTAAAGCATCTGAAAAAGTCGCAGAAGATGACACTAAAACCGAGGCATCAATCGAAGAAAGCGATGCTTCATCTACTCAAAACAATAGTGCTGATAAGTAGTTAATAAAAACTGATAACAAACCCAATGAGGAAATAGTATGTCCAAACTTAGTACTTGCCTATCTACGCTAGCGCTCACCGCTATGTGCTCATTGGGTTTTGTTCATAGCGCTAATGCCAACACAACGACAGCTGTCAGCGTTGCTAAATCTGGTCCTACTTTCTTGGGCGATGGCGGTACTTATCCTTTCTCAGAGGCTGTACGCGTGGGCAATACATTATATATGTCGGGACAAATTGGCTTTAAAGATGGCAAACTGGTCAAAGGCGGTATCAAAGCTGAAACCAAGCAAGTGCTAGATAATATCCATGGCACGTTATTAAAGTACGGCTACCGAAAGTCTGATATCGTTAAATGTATGGTCATGCTGACTGATATGGATGACTTTGATGACTTTAACAAAGTCTACAAGGCTGAGATGATAAAGCCCTATCCTGTACGCTCAGCCTTTGGCGTATCAGAACTGGCTGCTGGAGCAAGCGTTGAGGTTGAGTGTATGGCTACAAAATAATAGCGGCCAAAAACTCTAAAGCTTCACCATTAGAAAATCATTAAAACTAAATAACTGGCTATTTACGCCAGTTATTTTTTGTCTGCTATACCAATAACCAGTCAGCGAGTTTATACCAAGATTGTGTCGTCCGTTAAGGCGCTCTCTTTCGTCACACGTAGCACTTCTTCCAATGTCGTGCGCCCTTCTATGACTTTACGTAAGCCATCTGCACGTATCGACGGGGTCTGCTGGCGCGCATACTCTTCCAGCTCATACTCAGCCGTATTGCTATGAATCATACGGCGCAATGTATCGTCGATTGGCACGACTTCATAGATGGCAGTACGTCCTTTAAATCCTGACTGATTACATTTATCACAGCCAACTGGCTTAGGCAGGCGAATCGACTCATTTTCTATAGACTCAGCATCGCTCTTTTGCACTGACCCAATGCCAATTTCGGTAAATAGCTTGGCTTGCTCGGTATCAGCAGCCTGCCAGCTTTGACAATGTGAACATAAGGTACGTACCAAACGCTGCGCTACTACACCAATAAGCGACGACGACAACAGAAACGGCTCAACACCCATGTCCTGTAAGCGAGTGACCGCGCCAATAGCAGTGTTGGTATGCAGCGTCGATAATACCAAATGCCCTGTCAAAGACGCCTGTACAGCAATCTCTGCTGTCTCTAAATCACGAATTTCACCAACCATCACCACATCAGGATCTTGACGAAGCATTGCACGCAAACTTTTAGCAAATGTCATGTCTACTTTATTATTAACCTGCGTCTGCCCGATACCATCAAGCTGAAACTCAATCGGATCTTCGGCGGTCAAGATATTGCGGGTCTGATCATTTAAATCGGTCAATGCAGAGTATAACGTGGTAGTTTTACCCGAGCCAGTCGGCCCTGTCACCAGAATGATGCCATGTGGACGATGGATTAAACGCTTTAGCTCAGTATAGTCATTATCAGACAACCCCAAATACGTCATATTCAAACGGCCAGCTTGCTTGTCTAATAAACGCATCACCACCCGCTCACCAAAGCTCGATGGTAAGGTCGATACACGCACGTCGACCTCTCGCCCTGCCAGTCTTAAACTGATACGTCCATCTTGCGGCACTCGCTTTTCGGCGATATCCAATTTAGCCATTACCTTAATACGAGAGACCAACAATGGAGCCAATTGGCGTTTTGGTGTAATGATTTCTTTTAGCTCACCATCGACTCGGAAACGGACAACCAAGCGCTTTTCAAAGGTCTCAATATGGATATCTGAGGCACTTAAACGAATGGCTTCGGACAATAAGGCGTTGATCAGACGAATGATAGGCGCATCGTCTTGTTGATCCATCAAGTCTTCAGTTTCAGGGACGCTATCTGCCAAGCTATCGAGATCAGGATGGTCCTCTAGCCCAGCTGCGATGTGCTGCGACTCTCCTGTATTGCCAGCATAAGTCGCGTTCATACGTTTTTCGAACTCATCCGAGCTGACACTTTCGTAAGTGGGTACACTGCGAATCCCTTGCTGCTGTAAAAACCGTACCGCTTCATTGATCGCTGACAACGGAGTAGCTTTGGTCAGCACCAATGTCGATGGCAGCTCAGAATCTATCGCCAGTATGGCCAAAATCTGATGACGTTTCGCAAAGCTGTATGGCAACTGCATCATAAAGACGACCCAATAGTTGAAGATAAGAAAAAACACATACCAAGACACAGTAGACGCTTGGCCCTTAACAGATCGCATCAAAAAAGACTGCCAGTAAGGTTGCATGAGTTTGTTATAATAGCATTTTGTTTTAGACGGGTATTATTTTATGTGACTGACGCTTTATACCTACCGCCCAGCACATATTATTACTATCAGAGTTAGCATATCATGCGATTTTTTGCAGGCAGCTTGCCATTGTCTACTACAACTTTTAGATTGCTTAGATTACCCATCATATTTTGTCTGTCCCTTCTCCCGCTCGATATTAGGATTTTCCGTTATGTCAGAGAACGTTAGCACTACTCATCAAACACCACTTTTACAAGATACCTTTACTGTCGGTAGCCGTACTTTTTCTTCGCGTCTGCTGGTCGGTACCGGTAAGTATAAAGACATGACAGAGACTGGAGAAGCTATTGCCGCTTCAGCAGCCGAAATCGTGACCGTTGCTATTCGCCGTGTAAATATTGGACAAAACAGCAATGAGCCGAATTTGTTAGATGTGATCTCACCTGATAAATATACGATATTGCCCAACACTGCTGGCTGCTTTGACGCCGAAACAGCCATTCGCACTTGTAAGCTTGCTCGCGAGCTATTGGGTGGGCATAACTTGGTTAAGCTTGAGGTATTGGGTGATGAAAAAACCTTATATCCAAACGTTATGGAAACTTTAAAAGCCGCCAAAGTACTGATCGATGATGGTTTTGAAGTGATGGTTTATACGTCAGATGACCCTATCGTCGCCCAAGAATTAGAAAGCATGGGCTGTGTCGCTATTATGCCGCTTGGCAGTTTGATTGGTTCAGGACTTGGTCTACTCAATCGTCATACGCTTAGCTTGATAATCGAAAATGCCAAAGTACCCGTATTGGTTGACGCTGGTGTCGGCACTGCGTCTGATGCGGCACTTGCCATGGAGCTTGGCTGTGATGGCGTACTGATGAACTCAGCCATTGCCAATGCACAAAACCCAGTAATGATGGCACACGCAATGAAACATGCCATGTGGGCAGGTCGCGCTGCGTTTTTGGCAGGTCGTATGCCTATGCGTAAGATGGCTACTGCCAGCTCACCACAGACTGGGTATTTCTTTCAATAAATTGAAGCATAACTGACATGACATAATAGAGTGTGTTGAGTATTTACGTATAGTGCTGTCAGTGCTATGGTTGATTGCTTAACACGCTCTATATCATTTATATAATAATAAAAAATGTTATTTGATTGAATACCTACTTATTATAATTTTCACATAACACTTATCGTCATAAAAGGATTTATTATGCGACTTCTCACAGCAGTCGACCAGTTGTTTCTACTTCTTGAGTCGCGTAAACAGCCCATGCATGTTGGTGGACTGTTTGTATTTGAATTACCAGACAATGCGGATAGCGATTTTGTCTATCAATTGGTGAAACAAATGCAAGAGTCTGATGTGCCGCCTAGCTTTCCTTTTAATCAGGTACTTGAACATTTAGCCTTTTGGAAAAAAGACAAAGACTTTGATGTGGAGCATCATTTGCATCATGTCGCGCTACCAAGTCCTGGACGTGTACGTGAACTACTGATGTACGTCTCAAGAGAACATGGACGTCTGCTAGATCGTGCCATGCCTTTGTGGGAATGTCATGTCATCGAAGGTATCCAGCCAGAAGTTGAAGGTGGGCCTGAACGTTTTGCGTGGTATTTTAAGATTCATCATTCTTTAGTTGATGGCATCGCAGCGATGCGCTTGGTCAAAAAGTCCTTGTCACAGTCGCCGACCGAGCCTGTAACTCTGCCTGTCTGGTCGTTGATGGCGCGCCATCGCAACCAAGTAAACGCTATCTTACCTAAAGAAAGGTCGATTAGGGGTATTCTAAAAGAGCAGATATCTACCATAAAACCTGTATTTACAGAGCTGCTAGATAATGTGAAAAATTATGGTGATGAAGGATATGTTGGCACTTTTGATGCACCGATGAGTATCTTGAATAAACGTATATCAGCTTCACGGCGTATAGCCGCACAGTCTTATGACATACAGCGGTTTAACGATATCGCTGAAAGGCTCGAAATTAGTAGAAATGATGTGGTACTGGCGGTCTGTGCAGGTGCTATTCGTCGTTACCTAATCTCAATGGATGCGCTACCGAGCAAACCGTTGATTGCGTTTGTACCGATGTCACTGCGTACGGATAATAGTATATCAGGCAACCAGCTGTCATTTGTACTGGCAAACTTGGGTACGCATTTAGATAATCCATTGCGCAGAATAGAGCTGATTCATCGTAGTATGAATAACGGCAAACGTCGCTTTCGCCGTATGAACCAAGCGCAAGTCATCAACTACAGTATCGTCTCATACGCGTGGCAAGGCATTAATTTGGCGACAGGGCTGTTTCCTAGAAAGCAGGCATTTAACCTAATCATTTCCAACGTACCTGGTTCTGAAAAACCCCTGTATTGGAATGGGGCACGCCTGCAATCGTTGTACCCCGCTTCTATCGTCTTTAATGGTCAAGCGATGAATATCACTTTGGCCAGTTATCTAGATAAGATTGAGTTTGGTATCACCGCTTGTAGTAAGGCGCTGCCTCGTGTACAAGATATGCTGATGCTGATAGAAGAAGAGTTGCAGCTGCTAGAAACTACCAGTAAAGAGTTAGCATTCAAAGGCATCACTGTTGAAGATAAAAATGACAATAAGAATAACGATAAAACGAAAAAGCTGGCTCCTTAATGGAACCAGCTTTTTTCATTCATACTCAATCTAGATCAATCACATCTAAATCCTGAAAGTGCTAAACGTTAATACCAACGAGGTTAACGTTTAGATTGCGTCACCCCAGATTGGTACAACTGTCTGCATCAATGGCTTAAGCAATTTTACATTACAAGCAAAGATCGAGCCTGATGTCATAGAGTTGTGTGCACCAGTATGATCAACCACCACACCGCGTGCTTCAGTGACAATCAGCTCACCTGCCGCAATATCCCATGGCTTAATAGACATTTCGAAATAACCGTCAAAACGACCAGCGGCAACATAGCACAAGTCAAGCGCAGCTGAACCCATACGACGGACTTGACCACCAGCTTCAGAAACCTTTTGTAAGCTCTCAAAATGCTGTTTCGCAAAAGAAACCACTTCACCATTGCGCTTACGCTCAAGCGGATGACCGGTTGTAAAGAAACCGCCGTCGATAGTTTTGCGCTCGCTCACTTGCATACGGCGATTGTTTAAACGCGCGCCTTTACCGCGGCTCGCTGAGAACATCTCATCACGTACTGGGTCATAAACCACACCGTGTTGGGTAACGCCTTTATGCTGTACAGCGATAGACACACAGAACTGCGGTACACCGTGGACGAAGTTCTTAGTGCCGTCTAGTGGATCGATAATCCAGCACCAGTCAGCATCTTC
>ENA-ORXC01002460-ORXC01002460.1-marine-metagenome-genome-assembly--contig:-NODE-2460-length-10084-cov-2.617368_pt1 | contig 10084 bp, 10 predicted proteins | sample MGYA00237865_ERZ511478 | MGnify/ENA metagenome assembly ERZ511478 | reverse complement strand
TTTGCAAAGAAAAAGGTATGTATGATTACATTTGTATACGATAAAAATACAAGCTGTTTTTTGATTAGGATGGCAGATTAATTTTCTACCTTAATCGACAGATTTATTTTATAATGTGGAAAAGGAGGTGAGAAAAATGTCAGAGGAAAGACTAGAACGGTTAGAAGGAATGATGTCGCAACTGATTACCATGGTCGGTAATCTGCATAACAGCATGAGTGATATGGAAAAAAATATGGATGGAATGCAAAAGGACATGCATGAAATGCAAAAGGACATGAAAGAATTGAACTCTGTACAAAAGGATCATGGGCAAAAGTTTGAAGCAATTGAACTGAGAATGGACCAAATGGAAACAAAGAACGAACTAAGGCACCAGGAAGTTTTGAATCAAATTAAAAGATTGGAAAAAGACCAGGACTTCATCTGGGAAAAGGCAGTGCGAAATGAGAGAGAACTTGAGATTATGAAAAGAACTTCGGACTCGTAATCTATCCTTCTTTTTGCTGCCAAGCTTACCAGTGGACAGCAAGCTTGGCTAGTTTGTCATTAATTCCTATTTATCCATAGACGACTCTTCATGGAACTTCTCCAGCTACTCGTTCATCCTCTTGTGATGTTCTCCTTGAATCTCACTATTTCGATATTAATCTGAGAGATCCAGTATAATGACCGATAACAGCATCTGATATTTAAAGTGTTATTAAAGGGTATACTAACCCTCTAATATTAAAAATTATATAAAAGCACTCTAAAGTAAAGAGAAGTCTGTGGCACTTCTCTTTTTTTGTATTAAACAATGTTTTAATTCGTATGAACATAACCAACATAACATGGAAAGAGTTTTAAAAATATTCTGACTATCTTCATATATAGCAACTAATATGTAGTTTGCCATATTTAATTCTTATATTATTTACTCACAAATGGATTTTTGCTTTGGCTTAATAATTTATTAAGTTTCATATCCTTGTACAACATAAAAAACAAGGTGGACTTTCCACCTTGTTTTACTTTTAAAAAGGAAATATTCGATTTTTCGTCTGTACGGATACCCATTTGGTGACTGTGAATTCTTCGACCACCCATGGGTTTCCATAACGACCAAGTCCACTTGCTTTATTTCCTCCAAAAGGAATGTTGGGAGCGTCGTTTACTGACTGGTCGTTTATATGAGTCATACCGCTGTCGATTTCTAAGCCGAGGGATTCGCCGCGTACTAGGTCGCTAGTGAAGATGGCAGAACTTAAGCCGTATTCTGTATCATTTGCAAACTCAATTGCTTCTTCGTCAGATTCTGCTTTGATGATCGTCGCAATCGGTGCGAAAAGTTCAGTTTGTGCGAGTTTACTAGAGTTCTTGACATTCGTGAATACGAAGGGTGTCAATATGTTGCCAACTCTGCGTCCTTCAAGGGCAATGGTTGCGCCGTCTTGCTTTGCTTGTTCAATATATTGCAATGATTTTTCGATTTGGCGTTCATTAATCAATGGTCCAATGACAGTCGCTGGATCGAGAGGATTACCATACGGTATGGCTTTCGCACGTTCTACAAATTTATTGACAAACTCATCATGGATATTTTTATGAACAATCATTCGATTAATGATCATGCAGATTTGACCTTGATGTATAAATTTGCCGAAAATCGCCGCATTTACAGCCTGGTCTACATCTGCGTCGGACAATACAACGAAGGGGCTATTGCCGCCTAATTCTAAAGAAACACGCTTTAAGTTTTGCCCTGCGATTCCACCGATATGGCGGCCAACTGCCGAGGAACCAGTGAAGCTGATTAGCTTTGAATGCGGGTTCGTCAGCATTTCGTCACCAATTTCGTTAATATCTGTTTGAATTACATTCAAAACACCTTTTGGAAGGCCAGCCCATTCGAATGCTCTCGCGATGATGGAGCCTCCAGAAAGACCTACCTGTATATCTGGCTTATGGACGACGCTGTTACCAAGGGCAATGGCTGGGGCTATTGTCCGCATTGATAGATTAAAAGGGAAATTAAAAGGTGAAATGGAAGCCACAACACCTAGAGGCAAGCGATGTACATGATTGAGCTTATCACCAGAAGGAGGAAGCTCTTTTATCTGATTAATTTCATCGGTGTATTTGATTGCTTCTTCTAATAAACTCATACCAAGGTGATGTTCGACATTTCCTTTGATTGTTGATCCGCCTGTTTCTCGTATGAGGATGTTAACAATGGCTTCCTTGTTATCTTTTAAATATTGTGCTGCCTTCTGTAAAACCTGTCTCCTGTCATCCGCGGTTGTCTTAGCCCATTGTTTTTGAGCAACTTTAGCCATTTCAAACGCTTCTTTTAGCTGAGTTTTTGTTGCAAGACGGATAGATGTGATCACAGATCGGTCATATGGGTTAGTGATATCGTACGAACGATCGCTTTTTCCTTCAGTCCAGACACCATTAATAAAACTTTTATTGAGTAAAACGTAATGATCCGTTGTACTGCTAAATTGAATTTCTTCAAACTTTTGCATAGAATGGCTCCTTTCATTCTTGTTATCGCTTACATTTTATTGAAAATACTGAATATTTAAAATTATATTAGCGTGTTTATAAAAAGAATATATGGTTGTTGCGCTATACGGAACACAGCTGAAATTTTTTTAAAAAGTGAGGTAGCAATTAGAATATCTTCAGTGTTACTTCTGTAAATTATTACTCTCTAATAAGGATGAGACAGCCGTGGAATTAAAGCCCGTTGGTGGCCAAACGGAAAGGTCGAATGGGAAATCTGACCCAGGAACAACTCTTTCTTCACCGACTGTGTTAACAAGGAACTCAAGGCTGGCTTGATTCCATAATACCGAATCATACCAGAACCGCTTTAGATACTCTGATGGAGGCGCATTTAAATTTGAGCTGACAAGTTTCCATTGTTCAAATCCCTTGTCTAATCTGCCGATTTGGTAGGGGAGGAAGCCTCCGCCGTGTGCAAAGAGGATTTTTACGTTTGGATACTGATCGATTAAGCCACTTAAGAGTATGTCAGTTGCACAGACTGTCGTTTCCCATGGTACCCCGATCAAATTAGGCATCATTCTTCTCTTCAAACGTTGGTCTTCGCTTAATAAAGGATGGATAAATAAGATTGCTCTCAATCTGTTTGCTTCTTCAAAAAAAGGTGTGAAGAATTTGTCGGTCAGCATATGCCCAGGAAGGCCGGGTCCTATAATGGCGCCTTTTAAACCTAGACTTATTGCATCAGATAAAGTTCTGGCAGCTGCCTCTGGATTAGTCAGTGGAACAGTTCCGAGAGCAGATAGGCGCGAGGGATTGGATTTCGTCCATGCAGCTAAAGATTGATTATAAACATTTGAGATATCACAAGTGATTTCTTCTGGGAAATCATACATGAAGAGCTGCGGAATTGGTGAGACAACTGAATGGGAAACTCGTGCTTTTTCCTGTGCATTCAGATAAAAATTACCGTCGGTAAAAGCCTGTTTTAATTCAAAGCCCCACTTATCATTAACAATTAGAAAATCATCCTTGTCATCTTCTTTCTTTATCCACTTCGCATTTACTGATTTTTGGTTTTCTTTAAGCCAATTCATTACATCAGCTGGGATAAAATGTGTATGAAAATCATGCATATAAAATCTCCTTTTTCAGTTAATAGTTTTCAAGTTTTCTGCCAATATAACCCATTCGGCTCGAAACCTCCAACCCTGCATTTATTACTTTTTTTGCAAAGTTATTGATTTTGTGTGGCTGGACTCGCTGTTTTGGACCAACAACAGTGATGGCAGCAATTACATTTCCTTTATAGTTAAAAACAGGGGCAGCAACAGAATTTACTCCCTCCAGGAATTCATCAATGCTATAAGCAAAGCCTTCCTCCCTGATTTTTTTTAAATGATCACGCAATTTCTGTGGATTGGTAATTGTGTTTCTGGTATATTGCTGCAACCCTTTATTTATTACTTTCTCTATTGTTTCTTCATTGGAAAAGGCAAGTAATACTTTCCCTGAGCTTGTGCAATAAGCTGGATTTCTTTTCCCGACATGTGTCAAAAACCTGACTGGGTGATTACATTCAACTTTATGAAGATACATGACCTCCAGATTATCCATTACAGAAATGTGAGCAGTTTCACCTAGATTTTCGACAAGCTTGTAAAGGACAGGCTGTGACTCGACGTGTAAATCCATATTGGTGTTGATGATGCCGCTAAGTGATAAAAGGGTAAGGCCAAGCCGATACTTTTTAGTTTCGGGATCCTTGTATACAAATCCTTCGCTGGCAAGTGTGGCCATCGTCCTGCTTACTGTGCTTTTGTTCAATCCAAGTTCAATGGATAGGTCGCTGATTTTTTTTTCAGGTTCGTCCATTGTGAAGCTCCTTAAAATTCTCAATGCATTTTTTACTGATGAAAGATGGCTTTGATCATTTTTGTTAACTTCCATACTCATTCTCCCTTTTTGATTTTTATGAAACTAGGTTGCCGTATACTGGAAAATATAGCAGAGAAAATTTTTAATGGGAAGAAAATTTTTAAAATATTTAGTCTATTTCCACAGAAAAAGTCTCATTGCTCTTACAGCCATAAGTGTTTCAGGACTGTTTCAAAAAATCACACCCTGTTGCATATAGAGCAACACTGATGTTGTTTGCTGGAAATGTAAGCATTATCATAATTTTAAGAAAACATTAAAAATTCATGTTTATAAAAGGGAGGACTCTCACCATGCAAGTTGAAACAAAAGTTAAAGCAATGGATTGCCTGCATTTTATTAACGGCAGGTTTGTTCCGTCACAAAACAACAAGACTTTTAACAACATCAATCCAGCCACCGAAGAAATTTTGGGAACCGTTGCTGAAGGTGGCAAGGAAGAAGTTGATTATGCAGTAGCTGCAGCTAGAAGAGCTTTAAACGGTCCATGGAAAAAAATGACGCTGAATGAGCGTTCTAAAATTCTTCGCCGAATTGGCGATCTCATTCTCGAAAGACAGGAAGAGTTTGCTAGACTGGAATCTTTGGATACGGGGAAACCATTGTCGCTTGCCAATAAAATTGATATCCCTCGCGCAGCATATAATTTCCATTTTTATGCCGACTACATCATTTCTGTCGGGACGGAAGCTTATCAACAGGATGACCAGGCAATCCATTATGCCTATCGCCGGCCGGTTGGTGTTGTTGGAATCATTAAGCCTTGGAATTTGCCATTATTGCTGCTCACCTGGAAATTGGCACCGGCACTTGGCATGGGGAATACAGCGGTGATTAAGCCTGCAGAATGGACACCAATGACAGCAACTCTATTAATGGAGGTTTGCAAAGAAGCTGGTGTACCGGATGGAGTGGTTAACCTAGTACACGGCTTCGGACCCAATTCAGCGGGAGGTGCAATTTCTGAGCACCCTGATGTTGATGCGATCTCCTTCATCGGTGAACCAAAAACGGGTTCAGCAATCATGAAGGCAGCAGCAGATTCATTAAAGAAACTTTCCTATGAATTAGGCGGAAAGAACCCTAACATCATCTTTGCTGATGCTGACCTTGATGAAGTCATTGAGACGACGATTAAGTCGAGTTTTATCAACCAGGGGGAGGTTTGTCTCTGCGGATCGAGGCTTTACGTTGAGCGGCCAATTTTTGATGAGTTTGTTTCAAAGTTTGCAGGCAAAGTGAAAGAATTGAAGGTTGGTGATCCGCTAGATAAAGAGACCGATGTAGGTGCAATGGTAAGTGAAGAGCATTATCACCGAGTCAACAGCTATATTGAAATTGCCCGCAATGAGGGAGCAAATATTGTTACGGGAGGGAAGCGTCCAGATGGGCTGGACCAAGGTTTTTATATTGAGCCTACCATTATTACAGGCCTTGACAGGAATTCAGCATGTGTAAGGGAAGAGATTTTTGGCCCTGTCATAACAGTATCCCCGTTTGATCTTGAAGAAGAAGTTATAATGCAGGCAAATGATACGCACTATGGCTTAAGTGCTACCATCTGGACTAATGACTTAAGAAGAGCTCACCGCGTCGCCCATGAAATCGAAGCGGGTATTATCTGGATTAATACATGGTTCCTGCGCGATTTGAGAACACCTTTTGGCGGAATGAAACACAGCGGTATCGGCAGAACCGGGGGAATGCATAGTCTTGATTTCTATTCGGAGCTTTCAAATATCACGATTAAATTGTAAGAAAGGGAGTTATGTCATTGTCTAGTAAAATCAAACAGTTTGCAGACCAGCTCGCTGCTGCAGAACAGACAGGAGTAGGTATATCTCCACTAACATCAGTTGACCCAGTATTGACCGCAAAGGAAGCTTATTCGATCCAGCTGGAAAATATCTATCGGAAGGTGGAGGCTGGTCAAAGAATCGTGGGCAAGAAGATAGGTTTAACTTCACTGGCGATGCAGAAGCTTCTGGGTGTAGATGAACCTGACTATGGGCATTTGCTTGATAGTATGGTCGTTGAAAATGGAGGAGTAATTTCGGTAGATAAGGTGCTCCAGCCAAAAGTTGAAGCGGAGATTGCGTTTGTATTGAAAAAAGAATTGCGTGGACCTAATGTTACCGCCCTTGATGTGATTCAGGCTACCGATTATATTTTGCCAGCATTAGAAATCGTTGACAGCAGGGTGACAGATTGGAAAATAAAGATTGCTGATACTGTAGCTGATAATGCTTCTTCAGGATTTTATGTTCTTGGCGGAAAGCCGGTGAAAATTAGTGATGTTGATCTCGAATTACTTGGAGTGGCTTTTTACAAAAATGGAGAGCTGGCGAATACCGGCGTCGGAGCAGCTGCGCTTGGCAATCCGGCAAATTGTGTAGCGTGGCTTGCAAATCGATTATCAGAATTTGATATTTCACTCCAGCCAGGTGAGGTCATCTTATCAGGTGCTCTATCTGCAGCGGTAGAAGCAAAGTCAGGAGACTCATATACTGCGAGATTCGCTCATTTGGGAACTGTCAGTGTAAGTTTCAATTAGCAAGGGTTTTATTCTAACCGCCAGGATGACTACGAAATGAAGGTTTTACCCTAAAAGCAACAATCAATGCAATAACAGCAAATAGTTAAACAAAGGATGTGGATAGATGGACAAAGTAAAGGTTGCTGTGCTTGGTTCCGGAAACATCGGAACGGATTTAATGATCAAACTGGGCAGGTCAGAGGTTCTGGAATTAACGACAGTCATTGGGATTGACCCTGAATCGGATGGATTGAGGCGTGCCCGGGAACTCGGCTATGTCACAATTGATACCGGAATAAAGGGATTTTTGGAACAGCCAGAACTTGCGGATATTGTATTCGATGCGACTTCAGCAAAAGCACATATTCGGCATGCGAAGCTTTTAAGAGAGGCAGGAAAGCAGGTTCAGGATATGACTCCTGCTGCTGTTGGCCCATTTGTTGTTCCTCCTGTTAATATTCAAGAGCATTTAGAAGCCGATAACATCAATTTGATTACCTGTGGAGGGCAGGCAACCATTCCGATGGTGCATGCAATCAATCGAGTACAGCCGGTAGAATATGCAGAGATTGTCGCGACGATTTCCAGTAAAAGTGCCGGACCTGGAACGAGAGCAAATATCGACGAATTCACCCAGACAACTGCCAGGGGAATCGAGAGGGTAGGCGGAGCGAAAAAAGGAAAAGCGATTATCATTCTGAATCCAGCGGAGCCGCCAATTTTAATGAGGGATACGATTCACGTCCTGGTAGATGGGATTGAAGTTGATGAGGAAGGAATCATTGCTTCTGTAAAGGATATGGAAAAGGCAGTGCAAACCTATGTACCTGGCTATCGGCTTAAACAGGAGCCGATCTTTGATGGAAACCGGATCACTGTTTTTGTGGAAGTTAAAGGGGCAGGTGACTACTTACCAACATACTCCGGAAATTTGGATATCATGACGGCAGCCTCTGTTAAAGTTGCTGAGGAATGGGCGAAAAATAAGGTTTCCAAGATTATTGTTTAATAGAAAGAGGTGAAATAGATATGTTGGATAGAGATATTTTGATTACAGAGGTTGCACTTCGTGATGGAAGTCATGCAATCAGGCATCAATATACAGTTGACCAGGTTACCAAGGTTGCGAAGGGTCTTGATGAGGCTAATGTTCCTTATATAGAAGTTTCCCATGGAGATGGACTGGGTGGATCATCATTGCAATATGGTATCTCTTTAACAGATGAAATGAAGTTGATTGAAGCTGCGGTTTCATCTGTTAAGAAAGCTAAAATTGCCATACTCTTACTTCCTGGGATCGGGACGATGACCGAACTGAAAGAAGCTGCCCAGCTGGGTGTGAAAATGGCAAGAATCGCGACCCATGTTACGGAAGCAGATGTGTCCTACCAGCATATTGCGCTGGCCAAGAAGCTAGGTCTTGAAACAGTTGGATTCCTGATGATGTCCCATATGGCTCCTACTGCAAAATTGGTTGAGCAGGCAAAACTTATGGAGAGCTATGGAGCTGATACCGTGTATGTCGTTGATTCGGCCGGGGCACTCCTGCCGCATCAAGTCAGTGAAAAAATCCGCGCACTGAAAAACGAACTCAATGTCAATATTGGTTTTCATGGACATAACAACCTATCCTTGGCGATGGCTAATACACTTGCAGCTATCGAGCAAGGAGCGACTAGAATCGATGGAAGCGTCCGCTGTCTCGGTGCCGGAGCCGGAAATACACAAACTGAGGTGCTAGTGTCGGTACTTGATAAGCTTGGAATCAGTACCGGTGTGGATATTTATAAAATGATGGATATTGCTGAAGAATTGGTTGCACCAATTTTAGAAAAGCCCCAGGAAATCACAAAGGATAGTCTGATACTGGGCTATGCAGGCGTCTACTCAAGCTTCCTTTTACATGCGCAAAGGGCTGCAGAACGATTTGGTGTCGATTCTAGAGATATCTTATTAGAACTTGGAAAACGAAGTGTTGTGGGTGGTCAGGAGGACATGATTATGGATGTGGCCGCTGAAATTGCGAAATAGGGGGATTTTATATGGCTAATGCAGAATATAAAGAGTTAGCGAAATACCTGGTATCAGCAGAAGTTGAAAAGCGCGAAGTTGTGAAGGTAACCGCTGAATTGAAGCCAGACCTGACTGTCGATGAAGCTTATCTTGTTCAGCAAGAGCTAGTAAATATGAAGCTCGAAGAAGGCAGAAGAATCGTCGGCCCCAAAATGGGATTAACAAGTCAGGCAAAAATGAAGCAAATGGGTGTTGAGGAACCAATCTATGGCTATGTTTTCGATTATATGCTGATCGATCATGGCGGTAAGGTACCATTTCATGATTTGATCCATCCAAAAGTAGAGGCGGAAATCGCTTTTGTCATAGGAGAGGATATTGAAGGTCCGGGTGTAACGGGAGCACAAGTACTTGCGAAAACGGAATATGTGCTTCCTGCCCTGGAAATCATCGACAGTCGCTATGAAAACTTCAATTTTACATTGCCTGACGTTGTTGCTGATAACGCATCAACTTCGCGTGTTGTTTTCGGTACAACATTAAAGAAACCTGATCAATTTGAGCTCGATCTTGTGGGAGCTACATTAGCCATCAATGGCGAAATCAAGGAATTAGGAGCAGGCGCTGCTGTACTGGGTCACCCGGCAAATGCGATTGCCATGCTTGCTAATATGCTTTCACGCAAAGGCGAAAAGGTCAGGAAGGGAGATGTCATCCTTTCTGGAGCACTTACAGGTGCTTTGATGCTTAAGGCAGGCGATTTTGTCAGCGGTAAATTTGATGGCCTTGGAGAGGTAGCTTTTACCGTAGTTGAATAAGCAGATGGAGGATTCACATGCCGATTATTAATGTGCAACTTATAGAAGGAAGACCGGTCGAAAAGGTAGCGGAGGTTATTGAAAATATTACGAATACCGTCTCAGAAACGCTCGATGCGCCGAAGGAGACTATTAGAGTCATTGTTACAGAGATTCCAAAGACGCATTGGGGAAAAGCAGGGAAGCCGATGTCCAATCAATGATTGGAGATTCTAGGAGGGAAAGTATGACGATAGAATTAAGCATGCTGGTTCCGCATGTACCTAGCATTTGCCATGAGGAAAAC
>ENA-ORXC01002456-ORXC01002456.1-marine-metagenome-genome-assembly--contig:-NODE-2456-length-10092-cov-3.623465_pt1 | contig 10092 bp, 7 predicted proteins | sample MGYA00237865_ERZ511478 | MGnify/ENA metagenome assembly ERZ511478 | reverse complement strand
CCTGATCCGCCACCCGCGCACCGTCGCCCCGTCCGGCACCTGCTACGGATCGCTGGATCTGGAGCCGCATCCCGACAACCTCGCCGCCGATGCCGCCCGCCTCGCCCCCGCGATTCCGCCGAACGCGCGCTTCGTCTCCAGCCCGCAGCAGCGCGCGCGCCGATTGGCCGAGGCGCTGGCCGGGGGGCAGGTCGCCACCGATCCCCGCCTCGTCGAGATGGATTTCGGCGCGTGGGAGGGGCGGCAATGGTCCGACCTTCCGCGCGGGGAGATCGACGCTTGGGCGGCGGATACCGGCGGCTATACCCCCCCGGGCGGCGAATCGGTCGGGGCAGTTTCCGCGCGGGTGCTGGATTGGTGGCAGACGATCGAAATCGGGGACACTCCCCTCGTCGTCGTCGCCCATGGCGGCCCCCTGCGCCTGATCGCCGCGCATATCACCGGCTCGACCCCCGCAAGGAGCATGGCCTTCGAAATCCATTGGGGTAACCGCGCCCTGATCTGGCACAATCCGGGGCGCACGGTCCTGGCGGGGTGGAACCTGCGCTGAGGCGACCGGATCGCGGCTTTCGCATCCTCTTGCGCGGGGGGCGATTCCGTGCCGTTATCGGGGGATGGAAACGCACCTCGCCCCCGCCGCCGCGACGGCCCTGCGCCCCCCGTCGGACATCATGCGCCTTGCCCGGATGGGCAGTTCGCACCAGACGCGGCTCAGCTTCATGCGCTCTCTGCTGCGCTCGCTGAAGCGCGAGAACTGGCGCTTCGACCGACCCGTCTGGCAGGTGGACGGGAACGGCGTCGGCCACGCCGTCTATCGCGCCATCGGGCCACGGCGCACCTATTCGCTGGTCGCCTTCGCCCATGACCTGCCGCCCGAGATGCGCTCCGACCGGGTGATCGCGACGGCGTGGGACGCGACCTTCGCCCTGTTCGACGGCACCCCCGATGCCGACGACATCGCCCGCCTGTCGCGCAACGTGCCCAAGCAGGAGGCGGGGCGTATCTCCGACCGCGAACTCTCCCTCTCCCGCGCCAACCGCTCGGTTCGCCTGTGGTCGCATGTGGTCGAGCGGCTGGCGGCGGGCGCGCAACCCGATGCGGAGCAGATCGAGGCCGTCGGCTATCTGATGCGCACCACCGCCGTCTACGGCTCCGGCAAGTTCGGCGCGGCGGACCGGGCGGTGCTGGCCGGGCGCACGGTGATGGGCGCGCCGTTCCATGCCGAAATGCTGGCCGTCTGGCTGATCCGCACCTTCTCCCTCGACCTCGTGGAGCATATGGCCCGCATGAAGGGCGGCGACCGGGCTGTGCGGATCGAGGCCCCCTTGCGCCAAAGTCTCGGCATCGGCAATTCCACCGGCCTCGGCATGGCCCCGTTTTTGGTGAACCACCCCGCCCTGCTGAATGCGTGGATGACCGCCCGCGAAACCGCCATCGCCCGCGTCCGTGCCCTGCCGTCCGCCACCCCCGAAGCACAGGCCGTCTTCACCCGCCGCCTGTCGCGCGCGCGGGAGAATGCGGCGGGCTGGACCTCCGAACACCCCGCCCAGATCCCCAGGATCGCGCATCTGCGCGCCGACCTCGCCCGCCTGACCGCCCATGTCGAGACCGGCGCGCTCGACAAGGCCGCGCCGTGGGATGCCCTGATGCACTGGTCCGAAACCGCCCTCTCGCTGGAGGGGCAGGAGCAACTCGCCGCCCTGATCCTCGAACCCCATGGCGCTCTCGTCGACGATCTCGTCCCCGGGATGGCGACCGACGAGACCGCGTGTTTCCCCATCGACGGCACCATGACGGTCGCCTATCTGCGCGCCCTGATTGCGCGCGATTACGCCTGGGCCACCGCCCTCGACCACACCCCTGCCGACCGCTGCGCGCGGTTCTGGTATGTGTCGGAGGAGAAACTCGAACCCCGCCTCGGCCAGCGGCACGCGGAACCGGGGGCGGAGCGCGAAGAGCCGCTCGACATCTCCCGCGCCGTCTGCGCCCTCGACACCGCGCTGGCGGCGGAAGACGACGGCACGCTCCTCGCCGATTTCCTGCTGCGCCACCCCGCGCACCGGCACGTCGTGCGCCGCGTCCAGATCGCCGCGCACCGCCCCTATTCGGAAATCCGCGAGAACCTGATCGACGCCGACATGCTGCCCGTCGACATGCTGCGCTGCAAGCTGGCGTTCTTCGGGGCCAGCCGGTTCGACCCGCGCTCCGACCGCTGGGTCCGCATCTGCCTCTACCGCAACGCGCCCTTCCCCGATGACCTCGCGGATGCGCCCGAAGACGATTGGGCCTGACGATGCCGGTCCTGACCCTCGCCGAGATTGACGCGACCGGGCGCAAGGCCGCCCGGGGATGCGGCTGCCCCTGGGGCCTGGCCGAAGAGGCGGGAAAGTCCGCGCGCTGGCTCGCCTCGCACGGACTGCCGGGGCCGGAAACGCTCGCCACCCTGCTCTCGGACCGGGCCGAATGCTGCACCGGAGGCGGGCCGCCCTGCGCCCTCGTCCTCGCCGCGACGCTGGCGGATCGCGCGCCCCTGATCGGTTCCGAAACGGTCGAGGATGGCGGCACCCCGCTCCTGATCCTCGCCCAGATGGGCCGCACCGCCGATGCCTTAGGCCGCGCCTACGCACTGGATTGGCCCGGCGGCGGCGCGACCGTGGCCCGGCATGGCCTGACGATACGGGGCTGGGAACAAACCGGCCCCATAACCTGCACGGCTGTTGACCCCCCCGACACCGGCACCCCGCCCTCCCCCGCCTCTCGCCCGGTGGACGAGGGCGCGTGGACCGCCCTGACGCGCCTTTCGCACCGCATTCTGGTCCCCGCGACCGAGGCATCGCGCGCGGGCGCGGGGGCCGGAACGAACGACGTGGATTAATTCTCGAATCGCGTGCATTCTACCGTTGACACATCATACGAACCAAAATAGAACGAAATGCGATTACATAACCCTTATCGAGAACAAGCCGTATCTTGAGGTGGAACCCAGGGGGAACCGCCCCGGGTGACAGCACCAAAGTGCACGGCTCCAGAACCCGGGAGAGGACCGACATGCTGACCAAAAAGCAGCACCAGCTTCTGACTTTCATCGACCAGCATATCAGCGAAAAGGGGATATCCCCGTCATTCGACGAGATGAAGGAAGCGCTGGACCTCAAATCGAAATCCGGTATCCACCGCCTGATCAGCGCGTTGGAGGAGCGCGGTTTCCTGCGCCGCCTGCGCCACCGCGCCCGCGCGCTGGAGGTGCTGAAACGCCCCGAGGAAATGTCGAAGGCGAACGCGATGCCCTTCCGCCCGCGCGTCATAGAGGGCGGTCGGCGGCAGGAAGATCCCCGCGCGACCACGCCCATGCCGGTCGGCGTACGCGAAATCCCCAAACTCAGCAAGATCGCCGCCGGTCAGCCGATCGATGCCGCGCTTGGCCAGCCCGACGACATGGTGATGGTCCCCGATATCATGATGCCCTCGGCGGGCGAGTTCTACGCGCTGACGGTCGACGGGGATTCGATGACCGGAGCGGGCATCCATGACGGCGACACCGTCATCGTCGAACGCAGCGAAACCGCACGGTCCGGCGAGATCGTGGTCGCGCTGATCCATGACGAGAACAAGGCGACGCTCAAGACCCTGAAGATGGAAGGCGACACCATCGTCCTCCAGCCCGAAAACCCGGTCTACGAGAAGCAGCGCTATGCATCGGATCAGGTGACCATTCAGGGCCGTCTGACGGCATTGATGCGCAGCTACAAGGCCTAGGGCACCTTTCGCGACCACGGATACGCCGTTCGGATGACCGGCGTATCCCCTTCGGGGAACGTGATCGTCAGCGCGCTGGCTCCTGTCAGGGCTTCGCGCCCGAGAACGATGCAGTCACCCGGCTGCGCCCCGGCGAGATGCGGTGCGATCAGCACGCTGCGATTCCCGCAATCGCGCGTACCGATCTCGCCCTTGCGCAGATAGACGACCCGCCAGTCATCGCCCGTCCACCCCCGGCATCGCCGCGCGGTGCAGGACCATTCCCGGCGCTGATAGGCCGCCTTGCGATCGGGCCGCACCTCGCCGTCGCGGCGCAGCCAGGTCTGCGCGGTATAGCCTTCCGCCCGCGCGCGGCTGATCCACAGGCCACCACTCTCGCCCCGACCCGCGATCAGGGCCGCATCCCGCGCGATCCAGATATCCGGGCGTTCGCTGCCCGCCCAGAGTGCAAGGCCCAGAACCATCGGCACCGCCCCGGCCAACCGCTCCCACCCGCGCCAGATGACGAGCCAGAGACCGCCGATGACGATACAGAACAGAGCCATGGGCGATGTCGCGATCACGCCTCGAACGGCCCCGTCCACATCGCCGAACCATGTCGCGACCTCCAGGATCAGACCGATGCCGATCCCCAGCAGCACGAGCGCGATCCCCGCCAGCCCGAACGGCGCGAGGATCACGGCCAGAACGATGCACGGCATGATCCACAATCCCATCAGCGGCGTCGCCAGCAGATTTGCAGGCAACCCCCAGACGACGAGGCGATTGAAATGATACGCGGCAATCGGAGCGGTCGCGGTCCCCGCCAGAACGCTGGTCATGGTCGTGGCCATTACCCCCGTCACCACCCGCGCGACGATTCCATGCCGCTCCGCCCGCCTCCGCCAGAAATCGCGGGTCGCGTCGTAGCCCGCCACCAGGGCGGCAACGGCGGCGAAGGACATCTGGAACCCCGCCTCGAACAGGCTTTCGGGCCGCGCCAGCAGGATGACCACCGCCGCGACCGCCAATCCCCGCATCGTCACCGCCGCCCGGTCGAAGACGATGGCGAGCAGCGCGACCGATGCCATGATGAAAGCCCGCTGCGTCGCCACGCTCGCCCCCGACATCACCAGATAGACCGCCGCCGCCGCCAGCGCACACAGCGCCGCGACCTTCCGGATGGCGACCCGCTCCGCAATCTGCGGCGGCAGGGCCAGCGCCAGCCGGACCACCCAGTAGACCAGCCCCGCCAGCAACCCGACATGCAGCCCCGAAATCGCCAGCAGGTGCGCCAGCCCGGAATCGCGCAGGGCATCGCGCGCCTCCGCCGGGATGCCGCTGCGATCCCCGACCGTCAGGGCCGCCGCCACCGCACCCTCGGTCGCCCCGATCCGCGCGCGCAGGGCCGCCGCGATCCGCCCCCGCAGACGGTCGATCTGCAAGGTCAGGGGCAGGACCTCGCGCGCCACCCCCTTCGTATCGACCGCGCCCACCGCATACCCTACCGCACCCAGCCCGTCGAAATACGCCTTGCGCGAGAAATCGAATCCCCCCGGTTCCGCCGGCCCGCGCGGCGCGGCGAGCACGGCGGGCAATGTCGCATGATCGCCGACCCTCGGCACCGCCCCCCCGCGCCCCAGCGACACCCGAACCGTCAGCGATGCGCGCGCCACCCCGTCCAGCGCCACCCGATCCAGCGTCAGGCGCGGTGCGCCCGAAATCGAGGCATCGACCGCCCGCACCCGCCCCGAGACATCCCCCCGGAAAGCCTCCTCCAGAACCGGCGCGGCAACGCCATGCACCCGCAATTCCGCCGCCGCGAAACCCGCCAAGACCGCGACCACGGCCCCCAGCGTATAGGAACGCGCCCCCGAAAAGAGGACCAGCACCCCGAGAAACGCACCCGCGATGCCCCGCTCGACCCACGCGCCATCCAGCCGCAGCCAGATGCCCAGCCCGACCAGTACCGGCACCCACAGCACGATCTGCCGCGCCTGCCCGTGCCATAACCGCTTTACGGAATCGCGCCGCTCAGCCATAACCGCCCCCGTCCCGCCCCATTCCTGCAGGAGCCTGCGATGAGCGCTACCCCTATTGTGACACGTTTCGCGCCGTCACCAACCGGCTTTCTCCACATCGGCGGCGCACGCACCGCGCTGTTCAACTGGCTGTTCGCCCGCCACCACGGCGGCACGTTCCTGCTGCGGATCGAGGATACGGATATTGCCCGCTCGACCCCCGAGGCGACGGCGGCGATTCTCGACGGGATGGCGTGGCTCGGCCTGGACCACGATGGCGAGGCCGTCAGCCAGGTCGGGCGGATCGACGCGCACAGCGCCGCCGTCGACCGGATGATCGAGCGCGGCACTGCCTACCGCTGCTACGCCACGAAGGAACAGATCGACGCGGCCCGCGACAAGGCCCGCGCCGAAAAGCGCCCCCTCGGTTATGACAGCCCCTGGCGCGACGAGGCACCGGATCTCACCTCCGACCTGCCCTTCACCGTGCGGCTCAAGGCCCCGCGCGAGGGCGAAACGGTCATCGAGGATGCGGTGCAGGGCCGCGTCACCTTCGGCAACGAACAGCTCGACGACCTGATCCTGCTGCGCTCCGACGGGACGCCGACCTACATGCTGGCCGTCGTCGTGGACGATCACGACATGGGCGTCACCCACGTGATCCGGGGCGACGATCACCTGACGAATGCCGCGCGCCAGACCCTGATCTATGACGCGCTCGGCTACACCGCGCCGGTCTTCGCGCATATCCCGCTGATCCACGGCCCGGATGGCGCGAAGCTGTCGAAGCGCCACGGTGCGCTCGGCGTGGGCGAGTATCGCGACATGGGCTATCTGCCTGAAGCGATGCGAAACTACCTTGCGCGCCTCGGCTGGGCGCACGGGGACGACGAGTTCTTCACCACCGAACAGGCCGTCGAGTGGTTCGGCCTCGACGGCATCGGCAAATCCGCTGCCCGCTTCGATTTCGCGAAGCTGGAGAACCTGAACGGCCAGCACATGCGCGCGGCGGACGATGCCTATCTCGCCGATGTGGTGGCGCGGACGATGGCGCGCCGCGAGGACGCGCCCACCCTGACGCCCGCACAGCACGATGCCCTGCGCGGCGCGATGCCGGGGCTGAAGGAGCGCGCGAAGACGGTCAACGAACTGATCGATTCCGCCTATTACATCTACGCCGCGCGCCCGCTCGACCCCGACGCGAAAGCGGCCAAACTGCTCTCGGACGAGGCCCGTACGATGCTCGCAGAATTGACTTCGCACTTGCGAGATGCTACCGAATGGCGAGCCGACGGGCTGGAAGACACGGTAAAGTCCTTTGCGGAAACCAAGGAGTTAAAGCTCGGCAAGGTGGCCCAGCCCCTGCGCGCCGCGCTGACCGGACGGGCTTCCTCGCCGGGTATTTACGACGTGATGATGACTTTGGGACGGGAAGAAACGCTCGCGCGTCTGGAAGACCAGAGGGCCGGGTAACGGACCGTTTCCCCCTGAAAATTGAAGACGACGCTGCACCCGGCGTCCCCCGATACCGGGGAACGTACCGGGATGGCGTCACCTTACGAGAGGGCAGATATGACCGAACGACAAAGTGGCACCGCGACGCTGACGGTGGATGGCAAGAGCATCGACCTTCCGATCTATTCCGGGTCGGTCGGCCCCTCGGTGATCGACGTGCGAAAGATCTACGCGCAGACCGGCCATTTCACCTACGACCCCGGCTTTACCTCGACCGCCGCCTGCGAATCCGACATCACCTATATCGACGGCGATATCGGACAGTTGCTGTATCGCGGATATTCGATAGACCAGCTCGCCAATGACAGCCACTTTCTCGAAGTCTGCTACCTGCTGCTCTACGGCGAACTGCCGACGGCGGCACAACTTGAGGATTTCGAAAGCCGTGTGACGAACCACACGATGCTGCACGAGCAGATGACGAATTTTTATCGCGGCTTCCGGCGCGACGGTCACCCGATGGCGATCATGGTCGGGGTCGTGGGCGCATTGTCGGCCTTCTACCACGATTCGACCGATATCACCGACGAGATGCAGCGCGAAATCGCCACGATCCGCCTGGTCGCGAAGATGCCGACGATTGCCGCCTGGGCCTACAAGTATTCGATCGGCCAGCCCTTCGTCTATCCGCGCAACGACCTCGATTACGCGGCGAACTTCCTGCACATGTGCTTCTCGGTCCCGTGCGAGGAGTACAAGGTCGATCCGATCATGGCCCGCGCGATGGACCGGATCATGACGCTGCATGCCGACCACGAGCAGAACGCCTCGACCTCGACCGTGCGTCTTGCCGGGTCGTCGAACGCGAACCCGTTCGCCTGCATCGCCGCCGGGGTCGCCTGCCTGTGGGGTCCGGCCCATGGCGGGGCGAACGAGGCGTGCCTCAACATGCTGCGCGAGATCGGCACCGTCGACCGCATCCCCGAATTCATCGCCCGGGCAAAGGACAAGGACGATCCGTTCCGCCTGATGGGCTTCGGCCACCGCGTCTACAAGAACTACGACCCGCGCGCCAAGGTGATGCAGGAAACGGCCAAGGAAGTGCTCGAACTCGTCGGGACCGAGGATTCGCCGATCCTGCAGATCGCGCAGGAACTGGAGCGGATCGCGCTGGAGGACGAATACTTCGTCAAGCGCAGCCTGTATCCGAACGTCGATTTCTATTCGGGTATCGTGCTGAACGCGATGGGTTTTCCCACGTCGATGTTCACGGCCATCTTCGCGCTGTCGCGCACCGTCGGCTGGATCGCCCAGTGGAAGGAAATGGTCGAGGACCCCAACCAGCGCATCGGCCGCCCCCGCCAGCTCTATACCGGCGCAGGCGAGCGCGATTACGTGCCGGTCGAAAAGCGATAGCTATCGCGCCCGCCGCCGCTCCTTGCGGGCGATGGCGGTCAGAACCCCGCGCGCGGCCCGGATCGAGGGCGGCGCGCCACCGGTGCCGAAGCTGGCGAACGCCTCGTCGAAGGCCGCTTGCTGCGCCGCACCGTCCCGCATCTCCGCCTCCAGCCTGTCGGCCAGTCGCGGCCCGGTGCACCGCTCCTGCATCAGTTCCGGCACCGCCTTGCGCCCCACGATCAGGTTGATCAGCGTAAAGCTGCGCACCCGCACCAATCGCCGGATCAGGAATTCCGTCGTCTTCGGCACGCGATAGCCGACGACCATCGGCGTGCGCATCGCCGCCACCTCCAGCGCCACGGTCCCCGAAGCGACGAGGGCGATATCCGCCGCCCCGAAGGCCGCGAACTTGCGCTGTTCCGCCTCGTCCATCGAACGCCCGGTCGAGCGCAGCAGGTGGACGGGAACGGGCCAGTCCGCCACCTCCGCCGCGACCCGGTCGGCGACGCTTTCGGCGAGGGGCATGACGATCTGCAAGCCGTCGATCCGCCCCGCCAGCAACCCGGCGGCCTCGCCGAACGGCTGCATCAGGCGCGTGATTTCGGCGGTGCGACTGCCCGGCGCGATCAGCAGGACGGGGGCGGCGGGGGCGATGCCCAACTCGCCCCGCAACCGGGCCGGGGCATCGGGCGGCAGGGCCGCGACCCGCTCGACGACCGGATGCCCGACATAATCGGCCTCCAGCCCCTCGCGCTCGAAATAGGGTGGCTCGAAGGGCAGGAGCGTCAGCATCCGGTCATAGATCTTCGCCGCCGCCGCCGCCCGCCACGGCTTCCACGCCCAGACCGTCGGCGCGACATACTGGACCAGCGCCGTCCCCGGCACCCGCCGCCCGACCCGCTTGGCCAGCATCGCGGAGAACACCTGCGCGTCGATGGTCACCAGCGCATCCGGCACCTCGCGCGCCGCAAACGCCACCGCGCTTCGCAACCGACGCAGGACGCGGGGGATATGCGGCACGACCTCGGCAAAGCCCATGATCGCGATATCCTCAGACGGAAAGACGATCTCCAGCCCCTCGGCCCGCATCATCGCGCCGCCGACGCCGGAGAAGCGGATATCCGCCCCCCCCTCGGCCCGCAACGCCCGCATCAGCGCCGCGCCCAGCCGGTCGCCGGAGCTTTCCCCGGCCACGATCATGATGTGCCGCGCGCCGGTCACCGCGCAAATCCGTGCAGGAAGATCCCGGCCTCGGCGGCGCAGCGTTCGGTCCTGCCGGGTTCGAGGACGATGACGCCCCCCGCCTCCACCGCGATCCCGATCAGCCCCGCCGCCGCCGCCGCGTGCACGGTATCGGGGCCGATGGCGGGGCGGTCGACGCGGGTATCCTGCCCGCGTTTGGGCATCTTGACGAGCACGCCGCCGCCATCACGCCCGGCCCGCAGTTCGCCGACCCGCGCCAGCATCGCCGCCGTCCCCTCCG
>ENA-ORXC01002455-ORXC01002455.1-marine-metagenome-genome-assembly--contig:-NODE-2455-length-10092-cov-9.110434_pt1 | contig 10092 bp, 7 predicted proteins | sample MGYA00237865_ERZ511478 | MGnify/ENA metagenome assembly ERZ511478 | reverse complement strand
ATGGGCGAATTTAAAGGGTTTATGAAATATGAAAAGCAAGCATTATCAGAATTGTCTTTGATTGATCGTCTTTCAAACCACAAAGCATTTCAAAATCGATTTTCAAAAGATGATGCTTCAATTCAAGGTGCAAGATGTATGGATTGTGGTACACCATTTTGTCAAAGTGGATTATCCTATGGGAATGAAACCATAGGATGTCCAATTGGTAATTACATACCTGAATGGAATGATCTTGTTTATCGTGGTGACTATAAAACTGCCTACGAAAGACTTAGCGAAACTAATAATTTTCCGGAATTTACAGGGCGTGTATGTCCAGCACCATGTGAACATGCATGTGTGATGAAAATTAATAGAGAGTCAGTAGCGATTAAAGGTATTGAACGAACTATTATTGATGAAGCTTATGACAATGGCTGGGTTAAACCGAAATATCCTGAAGCGGATAGAAATGAAACAATTGCAATTGTTGGAAGTGGTCCGGCCGGTTTGACAGCAGCAGATGAACTTAATCATCGAGGATATAAAGTGACAGTATACGAACGTGCTAAAGAACCGGGTGGATTATTGATGTATGGTATTCCTAATATGAAGTTAGATAAAGATGTTGTAAGACGTCGTGTCAAATTAATGGAAGAAGCTGGCATTACATTCAAAACAGGTATAGAAATAGGTGTAGATATCAATCGTGAAGAACTAGAAAAGATGTATGATGCAATAATTCTATGCACTGGTTCTCAAAATGCTAGAGACTTACCTTTAGAAGGACGTATGGGTTACGGTATACATTTTGCAATGGATTATTTAACTGAACAAACTCAATTTTTAAATGGTGAAATTGACGAGGTAACAATAACAGCTAAAGATAAAAATGTCATCATTATCGGAGCAGGTGATACAGGTGCAGACTGTGTTGCTACTGCATTACGTGAAAATTGCAAATCTGTCGTACAGTTTAATAAGTATACGAAATTACCTGAAGAAATCACTTTTGAAACCAATACGTCATGGCCATTAGCCTTACCAGTATTTAAAATGGATTATGCTCATAAGGAATATGAAGCACGTTTTGGTCAAGAACCACGTGCTTATGGTGTACAAACGATGAGGTATGATGTGGATCATATTGGTAATGTTAGAGGACTCTATACACAAGTAATTAGTGAAACTGAAGATGGAACTGTAATGGGAGAAGGGTCAGAAAAATTTTGGCCTGCTGATTTAGTATTACTTTCCATTGGTTTTGTAGGTACTGAAACGACAATTCCACAATCATTTGGTATTAAAACTGAAAGAAATAAAATTATTGCTAATGATAGAGATTTTAGAACGAATCATTCGAAAATTTTTGCTGCTGGTGATGCTCGAAGAGGTCAAAGTCTTGTTGTTTGGGCTATTAAAGAAGGTAGAACAGTGGCTGATGCAGTTGAAAGTTATTTAAATCAAAAAATTCTAGTGTAAAAAAAGAATTGACTTTTAATGAACGCTATTATAATATATTTATTGTGTTCAATGGAGGAATACCCAAGTTCGGCTGAAGGGATCGGTCTTGAAAACCGACAGGGCCTTAACGGGCCGCGGGGGTTCGAATCCCTCTTCCTCCGCCATTAGAATTTTAAATCCAAGACTAATAGATATAAAAGGCAAGTATTCATTTATCAATGAGTATTTGCCTTTTTTATTTGTTTTTGGAGTCAAAAACCCTCATCTTTAATGCATTAGTAATGTCCGTCCACATTTGATAGATACAGGTTTTAATCTGCGCAGTCCATAATTAGTTCTTAACTGTTAAATCAATATTAATAATGGCGTATTTGTGAATTTAACATTGAACGATTAACTCTAGTTTTCTGAAAGCCTTTACATAACTTGTCTAGACAAGTTATAATCAACATAAGAAAACAAAGGAGTGACGGCTATGGCTGTAAATAATAAAGATGTGAAAGCCATTGTAGATGCAATTGGGGGCAAAGAAAATCTAGACACTGCAACACACTGCGTGACAAGGTTACGATTAGTGTTAAAAGACGATAACAAGGTAGATAAAGATGCATTAAGTGATAATCCTTTAGTAAAAGGACAATTCAAAGCAGATCATCAATACCAAATTGTTATTGGTCCGGGGACAGTTGATGAAGTCTATAAACAATTTGTAGCAGAAACCGGAGCAGAAGAAGCATCTAAAGATGACGCTAAACAAGCTGCAGCGAAAAAGGGGAATCCTATACAAAGATTGATTAAATTGTTAGGGGATATATTTATACCAATCTTGCCAGCGATTGTAACTGCAGGTTTATTAATGGGGATTAATAACATTTTAACCATGGAAGGTCTTTTTGGTCCTAAAAAGTTAATAGAAATGTACCCGCAAATTGCGGATATTTCAGATATGATTAACGTTATAGCTAACACAGCCTTCATTTTCTTACCAGCGTTAATTGGTTGGAGTAGTATGCGTGTGTTTGGAGGAAGTCCGATTTTAGGTTTAGTATTGGGACTTATTTTGATGAATCCACAACTTGTCTCTCAATACGATATCGGTAAAGGACATATACCAACTTGGAATTTATTTGGGTTAGAAATTAAACAATTGAATTATCAAGGACAAGTTTTACCAGTATTATTAGCTACATATGTTTTGGCAAAAATTGAAAAAGTACTTAATAAAGTTGTACATGATTCCATTAAAATGCTAGTTGTCGGTCCAGTTGCACTGTTAATAACAGGCTTCTTGGCATTTATTGTTATCGGACCAATTGCCTTAATATTAGGTACAGGAATTACAAATGGAGTAACATATGTTTTCGAACATGCAGGTTGGTTAGGTGGTGCTTTATATGGTTTATTATACGCACCACTTGTTATCACAGGACTGCACCACATGTTCTTAGCTGTTGACTTCCAATTAATGGGTAGTAGTTTAGGCGGTACATATTTATGGCCAATTTTAGCCATTTCTAATATTTGCCAAGGGTCAGCAGCATTTGGTGCATGGATTGTCTATAAACGTAAGAAAATGGTTAAAGAAGAAGGTCTTGCATTTACTTCAGGTATTTCAGGTGTATTAGGGGTTACTGAACCAGCATTATTTGGCGTGAACTTACCATTGAAATATCCATTTATCTCTGCAATTCTAACATCAAGTGTACTCGGTGGATTTATTGGTGCTAATAAAGTATTAGGTAAAGTGGGTGTTGGTGGTTGGCCAGCATTTATTTCAATAAAAAATGAATTTTGGTGGATTTATATCCCGGCTATATTAATAGCTACGATTGTCCCAGCAATTTTAACAATAGTATTTTCAAGATTTAGTAATCAAAAAGCTAAAAAAATGGTCGACACATCTAACTCATAAAATTAAAGCGTTCATGTTTAGCAAACCTCTGAACGCTTTTTATTATCAAACAATGTACAAAAGGTGGTTTTACAATGAAAGAACAAGACTGGAGAAAGTCAGTAGTTTATCAAATATATCCTAAGTCATTTAATGATACAACGGGAAATGGTGAAGGTGACCTCAAAGGTATTATAGAAAAACTCGACTACTTACAATTTTTAGGAATTGATTATATTTGGTTAACACCTATTTATGAATCACCAATGAATGATAACGGATATGATATAAGTAATTATCTGAAGGTTAATGAGAATTTTGGTACATTAGATGACTTTAAACTTTTAGTAAAAGAGGCGCATCAAAGAAATATTAAAATAATGATGGATATCGTCATCAATCATACATCTACTGAACATCAATGGTTTAAAGAAGCGATTAAATCTAAGGATAGTCCATACCGTGATTATTACTTCTTTAGATCATCAGAAGAGGGGCCTCCAACCAATTGGGAATCTAAATTTGGTGGGAATGCTTGGAAATATGATGAACAAACAGATGAATATTATTTACATTTATTCGATGTTACGCAAGCTGATTTAAATTGGGATAATCCCGACGTACGACAAGCATTATATAAAATTGTAAATCATTGGATAGACTTTGGTGTGGATGGATTCCGTTTTGATGTGATTAATCTTATTTCTAAAGGTGAATTTAAAGATTCTAAAAAAATTGGTAAAGAATTTTATACAGATGGCCCAAGAGTACATGAATTTTTACATGAGTTAAATCAAAATACATTTGGAAATAAAGACATGATGACTGTAGGTGAAATGTCATCTACAACAATTGATCATTGTGTTAAATACTCTAATCCTAATCGACAAGAATTAAGTAGCGTATTCAATTTCCATCATTTGAAAGTTGACTATCCTGATGGAGAAAAATGGGCTAAAGGGAAAATGGATTTTCATCAGCTTAAAGAAATATTAATGAATTGGCAATTGGGTATTTACGAAGGTGGAGGTTGGAACGCAATATTTTGGTGTAATCACGATCAACCACGTGTTGTTTCGCGTTTTGGAGATGATAGTTCAGAAGAGTTACGTCAAGCAAGTGCAAAAACTTTAGCCATTGCACTACATATGTTGCAAGGTACACCTTACATCTATCAAGGTGAAGAGATAGGTATGACAAATCCTCATTTTAAATCAATAGAGGAATATAGAGATATAGAATCTTTGAATGCTTTTCATTATTTGAAGAGCCAAGGTTATTCAGAACAACACATTCTAGAAATATTAGACCAAAAATCACGCGATAATTCTCGAACACCAATGCAATGGGATGATTCAGAAAATGCAGGTTTTACTTCAGGAGAGTCATGGATTGCTACTGCCGATAATTATCAAAAGATTAATGTTGAACAAGCAATGAAAGATTCCGAATCCGTTCTGCATATTTATAAAGCATTAATAAATTTAAGACATCAAAATGATATTTTAACTTATGGTAATATAGAACGGATGTATATGGATCACAATCAATTATTTGTATATCGTCGACATTATCGTCATCAAACTTGGTTAATTATAGCTAATTTCTCAAAAGATGAAGTCACTTTACCTGATGATTTAGATATATCAGGCGATACTATTATTCAAAACGGAACTGTAAATCAGCATAAAATATCAGGATTTGGCGCGATTGTTATAGAAACAGCAAAGTAAATACGATTAAAAGAGGAATACACCATGGTACAAAAGAAATTCATCACAATTTATGAACAATTGAAAAATCAAATCTTAACAGAAGTGTATCGATATAGTGAACAACTACCTTCTGAAAATGAATTAGTTACAACATATGGAACTTCGAGAGAAACTGTTCGTAAAGCGCTGGATTTATTAGCTAATGATGGTATGATTCAAAAAATTAGAGGTAAAGGTTCTGTTGTAATATACCAAGGGATAACTGAATTTCCTTTTTCAGAATTAATTAGTTTTAAAGAGATACAACATCAATTGGGTTTAAAACATCATACTGAACTTGTGATTAATGAAGAAATAAATGTCGCTGATGCAGAAAAAGTACAATTTGAATTAGGTTTGGAAAAAGATGATAAATTAATTCATGTTATTCGTACACGTTCTATAGAAGGAAAAGTAAAAATTTTAGATGAAGATTTCTTCGTAAAATCTATTGTTGGAAACATTAGTGATGAAGTAGCAAGACAATCCATATATGATTATTTAGAAAATGATTTACAACTAGAGATTAGTTATTCGAGTAAATCAATTACTTTTGAACCATTTTCAAAGATAGATGATGAGGTATTTGGCGATATTAATCCACCTTATACCGCTACTGTAAGAAGTACAGTCTACTTAAAAGATACAACTCAGTTTCAATACAATATATCTAAACACATTGCGACAGATTTTAAATTTAAAGAGTTTTCTCGACGTCGTGAAAATCTTATCCAGTAGTTTCTTTAATATAATAGTTCTAATAGATATTTTTCAGAATAAGATTTTAAGCTTGCAAACAATAGAGGAATTATAGTATTATAAATCTTACCGTGCTAGGTGGGGAGGTAGCGGTTCCCTGTACTCGAAATCCGCTTTATGCGAGACTTAATTCCTTTGTTGAGGGCGTATTTTTGTGAAGTCTGCCCGAAGCACGTAGTGTTTGAAGATTTCGGTCCTATGCAATATGAACCCATGAATCATGTCAGGTCCTGACGGAAGCAGCATTAAGTGGACTCTCATATGTGCCGTAGGGTAGCCGAGATTTAGCTAACGACTTCGGTAACGTTTGTGATATACGTTCGATACAAAGGTGCACGGTTTTTAAATTGATAAATAATAATATCGAATATAGATTTGAGCGATTTATGTGATGAGTCGCTCTCTTTTTTTATAAATAGATAAATATGACATAATTTGATAAAGTTAAAGCGATATATAAGTGCAATAGCTAATGACAAACATGGTGGTGAAACAATGCAAATTTACTTGAGTACCTTAACCGAAGTGGATTATGAAGAATCGTTGAATAGTATTGAAGAAAACTATGATGATCAACCTGAAACGAGTTGGCAAGAAAAAGCACTCGTTAAAAAATTAAGAAAATCAGATGACTATAATTATGAATTAGAAGTCATTGCGAAAAATGAGCAAAATAAAGTTATTGGACATGCATTACTAATAGAAGTAAGTGTTACATCGGAAGAAAAGAAATATACAGCTTTAACCATCGCGTCTTTATCAGTAAAAAAAGAATTAAGAAATCAAGGATTAGGTAGAGCTCTTATGCAAGCTGTTGAAGAACGAGCTAAATCCCAAGATTATACAACGATTGTTGTTGACCGAGAACAAGACTATTTTAAAAAGTTAGGTTATCAATTAGCTAGTGAATTCGGCTTATATTCAGAATATGGAGATGAGTCACAACCTTTATTAGTGAAATTTCTATGGGATAACTTAATAGATCCACCAATTGGGAAAGTACAATATCCAAGTATTATGCGTTAACACAATTTTATTGATGAACAAGTTTACGTGCGTGATATAATAGAATGTAATTGCTAATGGAGGTGCTAAGTTGAATTATCAAGCGTTATATCGTATGTATCGCCCTCAAAGTTTTGATGATGTTGTTGGTCAAGAACATGTAACTAAAACTTTGCGAAATGCGATTTCTAAAGGGAAGCAATCTCATGCTTACATATTTAGTGGCCCAAGAGGAACTGGGAAAACGAGTATTGCCAAAGTATTTGCGAAAGCTATCAATTGTACAAATAGTTCGGATGGAGAACCATGTAATGAGTGTGCAATTTGTAAAGGCATTACGCAAGGTACTAACTCTGATGTTATTGAAATTGATGCCGCAAGTAACAATGGTGTAGACGAAATTAGAAACATTAGAGATAAAGTTAAATATGCTCCAAGCGAATCAAAATATAAAATTTATATTATAGATGAAGTTCACATGCTGACTACTGGGGCTTTTAATGCATTGTTAAAAACATTAGAAGAACCACCTGCACACGCGATTTTTATTTTAGCGACAACTGAACCTCATAAAATTCCACCAACGATTATTTCAAGAGCACAAAGATTTGATTTTAAGGCAATCAGTTTAAATCAAATTGTTGATCGTCTGAAATATGTAGCTGATTCACAATCATTACCATACGATGATGAGGCCTTAGAGTTTATTGCCAAGGCATCTGAAGGTGGTATGCGAGATGCGTTAAGTATTATGGACCAAGCTATTGCGTTCGGAGATGAACACTTAACTTTACAAGATGCGTTAAATGTTACAGGCAGCGTTGACGAAGCGTCACTTAATGAATTATTTAAAGATATTGTTGAAGGTGATGTTAAAGAATCATTTAATAGATATCACCAATTTGTTACAGAAGGTAAAGAAGTTAATCGTTTGATTAATGATATGATTTATTTTGTTAGAGATACTATTATGAACAAAACGTCTAACCAAGACGTTGAATATGATGCACTTATTCATTTTGACTTAGATACCTTATATCGTATGATTGATATCATTAATGACACATTAGTTTCTATACGTTTTAGTGTAAATCAAAGTGTTCACTTTGAAGTACTGTTAGTAAAATTAGCGGAAATGATTAAAGCTAAACCAGAAACAGTACAAAATGTTGCGACTACACAAGTTGCCACAGAGCCTAATAATGATGTTTTATTACAACGTATGGAACAATTAGAACAAGAACTTAAAACCTTGAAATCTCAAGGAGTGGCTACATCAGGACAAACGCAACAACCTAAAAAACCTGTGCGTAGTCAACAACGCTCTAAAAACGCATTTTCAATGCAACAAATTGCAAAAGTTTTAGATAAAGCGAATAAGGATGACATTAAGTTACTTAAAAATCATTGGCAAGAAGTAATTGATCATGCTAAAAATAATGACAAAAAATCTTTAGTGAGCTTACTTCAAAATTCAGAACCTGTTGCTGCTAGTGAAGATCATGTACTAGTTAAGTTTGAAGAAGAAATTCATTGTGAAATTGTTAATAAAGACGACGAAAAACGTAATAATATAGAAAGTGTTGTTTGTAATATCGTCAATAAAACAGTCAAAGTGGTAGGCGTGCCTTCAGACCAATGGTTACGTGTTAGAGCTGAGTATCTCCAAAATCGTAAACAAGATCAACATCATGAAGCGGAAGAAAATGAAAAAGAACCAGAACAAGAGGATATAGCACAAAAAGCAAAAGATTTATTTGGCGAAGAAACAGTTCATATGATAGATGAATAGCCACACATGACAAGGCTAATATTCGTATGTATAATATAAACAAAGTAATAATTTAAAGAATAAGAAGGATTATAAGGAGGAAATGGAATTATGCGCGGTGGCGGAAATATGCAACAAATGATGAAACAAATGCAAAAAATGCAAAAGAAAATGGAACAAGAACAAGAGAAATTAAAAGAAGAACGTGTAGAAGGTACAGCAGGTGGAGGCATGGTTACTGTAACAGTTACTGGCCACAAAGAAGTTGTTGACGTACAAATCAAAGAAGATGCTGTAGATCCAGATGATGTTGAAATGTTACAAGACCTAGTATTAGCTGCTACAAATGAAGCAATGAATAAAGCTGATAAATTAACACAAGAACGTCTAGGTAAACATACTCAAGGCTTAAACATCCCTGGAATGTGATAATATGCATTATCCAGAACCAATATCCAAACTTATAGATAGTTTTATGAAATTGCCAGGCATTGGTCCTAAGACAGCTCAACGTCTGGCTTTTCATACATTAGATATGAAAGAAGACGACGTTGTTCAATTTGCGAAAGCACTTGTAGATGTTAAACGTGAACTTACTTATTGTAGTGTTTGTGGACATATTACAGAGAAAGATCCTTGCTACATTTGTGAAGACAAACAACGAGATCGTTCAGTAATCTGTGTTGTTGAAGATGATAAAGACGTTATCGCAATGGAAAAGATGAGAGAATTTAAAGGATTATATCATGTGTTACATGGATCTATTTCTCCAATGGATGGTATAGGTCCGGAAGATATCAATATACCTGCATTAGTCGATCGACTAAAAAGTGATGAAGTTAAAGAATTAATTTTAGCGATGAATCCTAACTTAGAAGGTGAGTCAACGGCGATGTATATTTCAAGACTTGTAAAACCTATTGGGATAAAAGTAACGCGTTTAGCCCAAGGTTTATCAGTTGGTGGAGATTTAGAGTATGCTGATGAAGTGACCTTATCCAAAGCAATTGCCGGTAGAACTGAAATGTAGTTTAAACGCTGATATGTATAGTATCAGCGTTTTTTATATTTCTTAATAAAAATTTAAAAAAAGATAAAGTTTGTAAATTAAAGGTTTATCTTAGGGATAAATGAGTAATTCTATGGAATACATAATCAAAAAATGAACTTTATATAATGGATAGTCTATATCGTTCGGCATATGATTAAATAGGCGTTCTCGTTTGTTAAGAAAGTGTAAATTTTACTGTTGTTAAAAGCTTTGTGAGCCTGTATAGTATATATTTGTTGAGCGGAACAAAGCGAAACACAAACAAAATACTTCAAAAATTAATTATAAAAAGTTGTTGACTTTAAAGTTGATAAAGCGTATAATTAATTCTTGTCGGTAAAGAAATGAACATTGAAAACTGAATGACAATATGTCAACGTTAATTCCAATAATGTAACGAAAGTTACAACAATTA
>ENA-ORXC01002454-ORXC01002454.1-marine-metagenome-genome-assembly--contig:-NODE-2454-length-10094-cov-3.426774_pt1 | contig 10094 bp, 8 predicted proteins | sample MGYA00237865_ERZ511478 | MGnify/ENA metagenome assembly ERZ511478 | reverse complement strand
GATCACGAGACCAACAAAGCCAATCGTTCCAGACACAGCGACGGCCGCGCCTGTTAAAATGGATCCGCCAATCAGAATCCAGAGCTTTCGTTTCGCGACGTTTACGCCGATATGCTGAGCGCGTTCTTCGCCAAATGACATGGCGTTCAGCTCTTTGGTGCTGAAAAGGAGAATGCCTGCGCCAATGATGAAAAAGGGCAGAATAATCCCGATATATTCCCAGCCGCGCATGGACACGCTTCCGAGGAGCCAGCCGATGATCTGCCTTAGTTCCTCTCCGGTTAGCGCGATCATGAGCGATAGAAGCGAGCCAAGAAAAGAGCTAAAGACGATTCCTGTTAGGATAATCGTCTCCACGCGCATCGATCGCTCGATTTGTCGTGCAAAGAAAAGCACGAGGAAAATCGTGAGGATCGATGCGGCGATGCTCATAACAGGAAGTGTGAACATCCCAACAAACGGAATGGATAGGTTGAAAAAGAGCACGAGCACGGCTCCGACTGAAGCGCCAGAAGATACGCCGAGCACGTACGGATCGGCTAATGGATTACGTAGTAAACCTTGAAAAGCGGCCCCTGCTATCGCAAGAGACGCCCCCACAAGACCTGCCAAAATGACGCGCGGCAGGCGAATATCCATCACAATCGTTGTAAACATCGGATCCGTTTTTCCTAAGGAAGGAAGATGAAGCACTTCGGTTCCGATTAATTTTAAAATGGTGAGCACCGGGACGGAAACGGTGCCGATGGAAATGCCGAGTAGCACCGCGGCGATTAAAAGCCCTGTCGCAATCGGATAGGCAATGAACCGTTTATTCAGCAAAAACATCCGGGTAAACCGCTTTTGCAAGTTCCTCTACTCCTTCAACGAGACGAGGGCCTGAGCGCGTCACGAGGTCCGAATGCACGTCGACAACTTGCTCTTCTTTTACCGCCGTTACGTCCTGCCAGCCGTCGCGGCTTAACACTTGCTCGATTGGGTTCTCTGTATAATAACCGTACGTTGTGATGATAACGTCAGGGTTCGCTTGAATGATCGCTTCCTGATCGATTTGGTTCCAGCCTTCCTCGTCGTGCGTCACGTTCTTTGCGTGAATCATCGACAGCATGTCATCCATGAACGTGTTTTTCCCTGGAGAGAAAATTTCAGGCGCCGGTGCGACTTCGACGAAGACCTCTTTCTCATCGTCTTCAGGGATATCTTCCGCTTTTGCTTGAATGTCTTCAAGCTGCTTCTTCATGTCGCTGATGGTTGTTTCGGCTTGTTCGGTTTCACCTGTTGCTTGTCCGATCATTTCGATTGATTTGTACACTTCTTCAAAGCTCTTTGCATCGTTTACCACAAGTACAGCGATGCCCGCATCGCGAAGCTGTTGAAGACCGGCTTCTGAGTTATGTGCGCTTGAGCCGTGGGCAAGGACAAGGTCCGGCTTAAGCGAAATGATTTTTTCGACGTTAAATTCCATGCCTCCGATTTTCTCAATATCAGCCGTTTCTTCTGGATAGTTCGCGAAATCCGAAACGCCGACAACTTCTTCTCCGGCGCCTAGGTCAAAGAGAATTTCGGTGTTACTTGGAATGAGAGAAACAATTTTCTCAGGATCGTTCTCGATCGTCACTTCCTTATCGAGGGCATCGGTAATCGTTACTGGGAAAGCGCTATCTTTTGACGATTCAGCCTGATCTGTTGAGGCATTCCCTTCATTTGTTGCACTGTTTTCCTCATTTGCACCGCAGCCGGCGATGATTCCTGTGACGAGAAAAAGTAAAATGAGTAGTGAATAAAGCTTTTTCATGTGTGTTTCTCCTCCTGTAGTGTGATGTCTCTCTAAAACAAAAAAATCCCCACGCCGGAGGGCATGAAGATGGTCGAATGGAAGTAATGGTGCATAAAGGCACCTGAATCCGTTCGCACATCCCTATCCTCGTAGGCTGTTCGCGCTTGATTCAGGCAGGTCTCCTGGCTCATGGTTATCGCGTGCTGCTCCTTCCCATTCGTTGTGCGAACAGTGGATTCTGCAGCAAGCGACCATTTACAGTGGCGGGACCGCGCTGGAATTGCACCAGCTTCCCTTTTAAGTCTTCATTGAAAAGACACCTGAATCGATCACTATGAAATTTCGTAACAAGGTTTATTATACATGATTGTATGAGTAGGGGGAACAGTTGTCTTTTGGAGGGGTCAGGCTCCTCTCTGACCCCTTCGCTTTCATTCACACCGATCCCCCTTATTCGTTAAGGCTTCGAAGAGATTCTCAGACTTACAAAAGCAAAAAAAGCGTCCCTCACTGAAGGACACTTTTGCTGCTTTTGTCTTTTGGTGGGGTCAGGCACGAGCCTGACCCCGCCGCTCCCCGCCGCTTCCCACTCACTCTTCCACCACTCACCCTCACACATTCTCTTGCTTCAGCGTATCAACGATATTATTCTTCTCTAATTTCTTAATGGAGTAGAACATCGCCGAACCTACGATGATGAAGATGGCAATGATCACAAAGAGAAGACTCATCCATGGAAGGGTGAAGCCATAGACAAACGTACTTCTAAATGAGAGGTACATGAGAAACATGATGGCAATGCTGATTGGAATCCCATAGAGGATTGCCTTCATGCCATAGAAGATACTTTCGTAGTTCATCATTTTATTAAATCCTTTCGGTGTCATCCCGACGGACTTTAGCATAGCGAATTCTCGCTTGCGAAGAGAAATGCTTGTCGAAATCGTATTGAAAATATTTGCGATGGAGATTAGGGAAATTAACGAAATAAATCCGTACGTGAAGACCGACATGAATAGAATCATTTGCTTGTCGCGCTGTCTACTTTGGACAACATTATAGACATTCAGATTCGTTCCTTTCTCATCTTCAATCGCTTCTTGCGTCTCCATCGGATCTGAACTGTTCATATACAGATAAGTTTGCACGTCTTCTTGGACGTCTTTATCGATCAACTGATTCATGGTTTCCTTAGAAACAATGACGTCAATTCCACCAATACCAGCTGTATTCACTCCCATTGGCACCTCATCCGTTAACGCACCGACCTCGACTTTGTTCATGAGCGTTTCTTCTTCAGTTTCATAGTTCATCGTATAAAGGTCAATGCTTTCTCCAGTTTGGGTCTTAATAGACTTGGTTTCTTTAAATTGACCTGTCTCTTGATCCATATAAGAGATGTTCTCAATGACAATGCCAGTTGGGTTCTCCGAATCCTTGAGCTTCTCTGCATCAACGCCTACTTTTTTCGCATAGTCCTGAAAACTTTGCTCATCCAATCCATGAATTACCGTGTAGTATGGATATTTGCCATCTTTGAGAATGCTCTCATCCTGCTGAACATTTTCTTCTAACGCTTGCGGGATCGCATCCCGAGCCACATAGGTGTTAACGTTCAGCTCCTTCACGATACTAGACTTCGTTACATTCTTAAGCCTTGTATAAGGCTCAAGGTCCCCTTCATCCGCACCGCTTCCCCATACTTGAATATCAAAATTGATATTTTGCTGGGATAGTTCAAGAGATTTTTCTAAATTCGACGTAAAGTAGGAAACAGATAGAAACAGGATAATGCTAATCACAAGTGAAAAAACGGTCACCTGATACCTTCTTTTATTCCGCTTTAAATTCTTCAAGCCGATCTCCGCTTCGATCCCAAATAATTTTCGAATCAGTTTGGAAGTCTTCACTGTTTTGCCAGATAGCTTGATATCCTGCGTTTGTCGGATAGCATCAATGGCTGAGATCTTCGATGCTTTACGTGCTGGCATATAGGATGAAATAAAAATTGTGATGATTGAAATCCCACAGGCAACGAGAATACTGAGAGGCGTTACGACGACTTGGAGCTTTTCTGTACCCCCAAGCGCCCCTTCAATAAAGGAATTAATGAACATGAAAGTAGCCGCTATACCAGCAAATCCAGCAAGAATTCCGATCGGGATACTGATGAGGCCAATAATCGCTCCTTCAAAAAAGACCGATGTTTGCTTCTGTCGTTTCGTCGCTCCAACGCTCGCCAGCATGCCTAAATGTCTCGAACGTTCGGAAACACTAATCGCAAATGCATTGTAAATCAATGCAACGGAACCGATAATGATGACACTCATAATAATTCCGGTTAACAGTAGCATTGTTGTTAACAGATTATCGTTATCGGTCACGCCATAGAAGCGAAGCAGTTCATCGTTGAACGTAACGTTTTCAATATTGTGTTGTTTCGCCAGCGTTTCTGCATGCTCATAAAGAGATCGTTTCACTTTGTCCAACACGACGACAGCATCAACGGTGTCCTTGCTATTCATAAGGCTTTGATCGACATAGCTAATCGCTGTATAACCGGGCGCCCACGCAGGTTCCCATGTGGGACGTTTGATTGTTCCTACAATCGTATACGTTCTCGTGTTCTGATTTCCTAATGACTCACTAGCGCCTTCCACTTCTGTTTGCAAAGGATCGTTTTGAGAAAAAGGACGTTCAATACCTTTCATCTGGCGTTCGCCAACGTTCAGTGTGATTTGATCGCCTATCCCGTGTTTCACCTTTGCATTCCCCGCAACTTCTTCAGACAACACAATCTCATTGTCTTCCTGCGGCAAGCGTCCCTCGCTTATTTCAATTGGGAAGTTTTTGAATCCCTGCTCATTGTATTCTTTAATAAACAAATAAGGTTTACTTTCATTTTTCGCTTCATCTAATTTGGCATAACCTACATCGTTTGCGAGAACCAGAGTCTTGGTTGATTCGTCGCTTTCGATCGCTTCGATTTGATCGGAATCGACGTTCTCATATTGAACATGCCACTCTCCATCCGTCGCGATCGATTGGCGTTGCAAGAGATCCATGAACGAGACCCCAAGTGTCGCGACAGCCATGACCATCGCTACGGAGATAATGACACCAATGATGGTAACCAGCGTCCGTCTTTTATTCTCCTTCAAATGCCTCACGGTCAGTTTGTTTACGATGTTCATGGACGGATCACCTCGTCTTTGGCAATCCTCCCGTCTTCAATCGAAATGACGCGATCCGCTTGTAAAGCAATGCGTTCATCATGCGTAATGACAATCAGCGTTTGGTTGTAATTTTTATTAAACATTTTCAGCAGTTCCATAATCTCACTGCTATTTTGACTATCCAAATTTCCGGTCGGTTCGTCGGCAAGCATAATGGAAGGATTACTAATGAGGGCCCTCCCAATTGACACACGCTGTTGCTGGCCACCTGATAACTGGTTCGGCAAATGCCGCAGTCGATTTTGTAAGCCCAATGTGCCGACGATATTCTCAAGCTGTTTCTGATCGACCTTATGTTCATCCAGTAGCATCGGAAGGGTAATGTTCTCTTCAACGGTTAAGATGGGAATCAAATTATAGAATTGATAAATCAAACCGATTTGCCTTCTGCGAAAAATGGCAAGTTGGGTTTCATCAAGTTGATAGATGTTTGTATTATCGACGAGAACGTTTCCGCTCGTCGGTCGATCCACGCCACCGAGTAGGTGAAGCAAGGTTGACTTCCCTGAACCAGATGGGCCGATAATGACGACAAATTCTCCCTTTTTAACTGAAAATGAGACGTCATCGAGTGCCTTCACGGCCGTTTCCCCTTTGCCATACACTTTAGACAGATTTTCTATTTGTAAAATATCCATTGCAGATTCCCCCATAAATTTAATGTACCTTCAGTTTATCTGCCTAAAATGACGTTAAAGTGACTCTTAGGTGACAGTTTAGTCACCTGGCCTTTCTAAACAACTTGCTTATAAAATTTTATGGTAAATTCGGTCCCCGTACCCTGTTTACTCGTTACTTCAATATCCCCATTCTGGCTGGTGATAATGCTGTACGCCATCGCAAGACCGATACCAACGCTATCGTCTCCCGCATTTTTGCCCCTATAAAATCGTTTAAAAATATAAGGCAGGTCTTCTTTTGGAATGCCATTTCCATTGTCTGAAATGATGATTTCGGTATACAACGGATTCTCGGAATACGAGAGTGAAATCGTTCCACCCTCACCGGTATGCTCCACGCAGTTTTTTAATATGTTTAAAAGCGCCTCCGAAGTCCAATTAACATCTCCGACAAAAGTGGCAGAGTCGTCACCCGATATGCTTAAGTTTTGTTGTTTAATATCGACTGGAATGAGAATGGATTCTACTGCTTTTTGGATCACCTGCCGAGGGGAAATGCTCTCTTTTTTAAAGGCAATCGTTCCAGCATCTATTTTCGATAATTTCAATAAAGAAGAAACTAGCCATTCGATCCTTTCTAATTGAACGCGAATGTTCGTCGTGAATTCAACGCGTTTCTCCTCATCTAAATTCGGATCACTCACTAAATCCACCATCACAAGCATCGAAGTTAGCGGCGTTTTGAGCTGGTGGGAAATATCTGAAATCGCGTTGGTTAATTTCACTTTGTCTTCTTGTAAAAGAGAACGGTGCTCTGAAAGCATCATCGTAACTTTATAAATATCATTCTTTAAAATACTAAGCTCACCCTCATGGTTATTTCTCACATCTAACGTATAATCCCCACTACTAATCTGTCTCAAATAACCCGAAAGCCGCTCGATTTCACGGTACCGCCATCTTGTAAAAAACACAAAACAACTAACGAGCGCGATCGAGGTGAGCAGTGTTAAGAGTGCCGCTTGGTAAGAAAGCACGAACACAGCGAGTCCCGTTGCAACAAGAATGATTCCCCCAATAACGAGAAATAGAAGATGTATTTCACGATTACGTAACAACCTATTCACCCACCTTATAACCGAACCCACGCACGGTTTTGATGATTTTCGGGCTTTGTGCGTTGTCCTCTAGCTTTTCTCGTAGACGTTTGATGTACACCGTTAACGTATTATCGTTGACGAAATCACCAGCCACATCCCAGATCCGTTCTAATAGCTGATTTCGCGTTAAAACTTGACCAACATGATTGGCGAAAATCAGGAAGAGCCTATACTCGAGTGCCGTTAGAAGAACTTCCTCCCCCTTTTTATAAACCTTGCCTTCTAGCGTATTGATTCGGATATCTTCAATCGTGATGATGCTAGTGGATTGTGGCTGTGGTTGCTTATTGTAACGACGCAAAACCGATTTAATTCTTGAAAGTAATTCACGAATGCGAAACGGCTTTGTGATGTAATCATCCGCGCCCATATCAAGCCCCATTACTACATTTACTTCATCATCAAATGCCGTGAGAAAAATAACTGGTTTATCACTCTGTTTCTTCACAAATTCACAAAGATCATACCCACTACCATCTGGTAAGGATAAATCAAATAAACATAAATCGATCTCATGCAACTCTTTCATAAGTACTTCCCTGGCCGATTCAGCATTATAGCAGACAATGGTCTCATATCCATCGTTTTGCAAGGAATATTCAAGCCCCATTGCAATCGTCTTATCATCTTCCACCATTAATAGTTTCATTTGGAGCACCCTCGTTTTGTGTTCTTTTTGGGGGTCTGGTTCGAGCCTGACCCCCTCCTTCCTCTATTCCCCCTCAAACCCTTTAATGATAAGGCTTTGAAGGAGCTACTTACATTAATTTAAATATCAAAAGTGTCCCTAGATGAGGAACACTTTTCACTGTTTTGTCTTTTGGAGGGGTCAGGCTCGAGCCTGACCCCTCTCAACTATTTCCTCTTTTTCAAGTGTACAATATTTACATACTATCATATAGATCATGTCCCAAAGATTGTCAAGTTGGCCTATATACATATTGCTATAATGCCTTGCACGGCTGATATCATTCAGTAAAAGAAACTTGTCCGCTTTTTCACATGTGGTGGGGGCAGAGAGGAATCACATCCCTTAACCCCGCCAATTTCTTACTACCTTCTCTTCGTTAACATATACAAAAACCATACCGCATGGTTCTGCTCATCCGCTGCTGCTCTTTTGAACGTTTCTTTTATATATGGATCCTGCGTTTGTTCAGCAATATCAAGATACAAGTCGACTGTGTTTTGCTCATCGTTAAAGGCAAGATCGAGACCTGTTCTATAATCAGTGGCACATTCTTCAACGAGCTCGGGCTCATGCTCGCGGCCCGTTAGCTGCGTATAGATCTGTTGAAAAGCTCTGAAATGCTTTTTCTCATCCTGTCGAATTTCTTTAATGCGGTTCTTTTCTGTTTCATTTGGCGCCAGTCTCGCTAGCTTCTTATAGCATTGAATGGCGCTATACTGACCGTTGATCGCAGTGGCAATATCATCTGCAAGTGTTCGGTAGAGATAAGACATGAGCTCGCTCCTTTTTTGGGGTGTATGGGTGTTTGGATACGATAGTGTATTTGAGGGGGGTCAGGCACGTGCCTGACCCCCCTCAAATACAAAAACCGTGGATTGTCCGTCACTGACGGACAATCCACGGTTAACTGCTCTCATTCCTTCTTTTATTCCGCCTTCGCTTCCTCCACCATTTCCATCAAATCATCAATCGTCTGTCCTTCAAATGGTTCACCGTTGACAAAGAGTGCTGGGGTGCCGCTTACGTTCAGGTTTCGCGCACGCTCGAGGTCGTACTCCACCGCTTCTTCCCCAGCGCCGTCCTGAAACGCCGTGAGCACTTGCTCCGCTTTCTCTTCATCAGTGATTTCTTTTAACGTATCGAAGAGGTAATCCTCAGTATAAATATCCTGCTGTTCCGTTCCTTCGGTTTGTTTTTCATACATTAACCTGTGAAACTCCCAGAAAACGTCGTTGCCGAGCTCTTGATACACGACTTCTGCAAACTCTGCTGAACGATTGGAGTCGACATTAATGAATGGATAGTTCATGAACGTAAATTTCAGATCGCCCGTTTGGATTAGCTCCTGATCGATTTGCGGGAAAAAGGATTGCTCGAATGCTTTACAGTAGGGACACTTATAATCGCCAAATTCGATCACTTCCACCTGGGCATTTTCGTCTCCGAGAAACGGCTGATTCATCGCTTCTTTACTAGAATCGCCTGTGTTTGAACCGGTTGTCATCATAATAACCACCACGATGATAATAACTGCCGCAGCCGCTAAGCTATACATCCACACGTTCGGCTTCTTTTTTGTCTTAGTCGCCGTTTTCTTCTTTTTACTTGTTGAATTAGCCATTATCCCTGAACTCCCTTATCTTGTTTTGAAAAAAGTTTATCGTCGACAGAAATCGTTCCACCACCGCTTATGAGTAGCGCGAGTGACATACCGAGAAGTGCGAGATCAAGCTCGTAACCTCCAATAAATCCTGTCCCGCTTTTTACAGTAAAGATCGCTCCGAGCATCACGATGATAAAAAGCGCAGCGACAATGCGTGTTCCGAGACCAATGATCATAAGAAGGCCTCCTATAAGTTCGATTGTGGCAACAACATAGGCTAATCCACCACTGATACCAATGCTTTCAAAAAAACCAACGGTATTTTCAATTCCTCCTGCAAACTTATCAAATCCATGAACAGTAAAAATAAGTCCAAGAGCGAGACGAAGGACGACTAGGGCGACGTTTGGTGATAATTTCATATATGAATTCTCCTTTGTTTTGTTTGCACTACATAGCGTAGTGTTCATTTTCGAAAAAGAATTAGGGTGTCGCCACCGTAAACATGACGGTTAACCCTAAGACGATAGAGATCGAATAAAGTATGGTTCCCACAGGCAGCGTAGCATGTACTTCTTTTTCAGGTGAAAGAATGTGCTGAATGCGGTCATTCACAGACGTATCTGCGAACGAAACGGCAAATGCGTGTCGCTGTCTGTGCTCGTTTTTCAATAATTTCAATAATGCGCTACTAAGGTCGAGCATATTGTTTGTTTGCTGTATCGCAAACTTGTCCGCTTCAATCTCCCTCAATGTTTGATAGTGTTTCGATACCCATTTGAGGATCGGAACGTACCAGAGCGCAGTTACGAGAAGCGTGATGAGAAACTTTTTTAACGGGTCGCGGTGCTGTTGATGAAATTGTTCATGATAAATGACGGCACGAAGCTCTTCTTCAGTAAGCATGTTCACAAGCGCAGTTGAAAGAACGATCTTTGGTTTGATTAATCCATATGTAAGTGCGATCGGTGCTTCGCTCGTGATAACTGTGATTTGATGCAGATCAT
>ENA-ORXC01002453-ORXC01002453.1-marine-metagenome-genome-assembly--contig:-NODE-2453-length-10095-cov-4.171391_pt1 | contig 10095 bp, 11 predicted proteins | sample MGYA00237865_ERZ511478 | MGnify/ENA metagenome assembly ERZ511478 | reverse complement strand
GGGGGGGGGGTGTGTGTGGGGCGGTACCCCCGGTCGACCGCGCGCCGCCCCGACGCGCAGTGCCGGCGGCACGAGCGGCGCACCGGCGGCTCCATTGACGGGGCGGCGGGGGTGGTGGTGGTGCCGCCGCCGCCGCCGCCGCCGCGCGTGCGCCGGCCAGCGTGGGCCCAATGGCGGCGGGTGGGACGCCCGCACGGCGCCCCCGCGGCGGTTCCACCTTGCCCGTCCCCGGGTCGACCGTCGCCACGCCGCCGTCGGGCGCTGAGGCGGCCGCCGCCAGGGGCGGCGGCGGCGGCGGCGGCGACTCGCCCGCCTCGGCCGGCAGCCGCCCGTCGGTCGCCGCGCACCACGCGTCGGCGGGCCACTCGCCGGGGGAGCCGCCACCAGGCGCACCCGCCGGCGCCGGCGCCGGCGCCGGCGCCGGCGGCAGCGGGGCGCCAGCGTCGCCCGCCGGCCCGCCCGCGCCGGCACTGGGCGGCGGCGGCGGTGGCGGCGGCGGCGGCGGCGGCGGCGGGGACGCACGCCGCGCCCCCGACGGCGGGGCGGCGGGCAAGGCGGGCGCGTCGCACCCGCCGCCGCGGCCGGCGGGCACGAGCCCCGGGGGCGCCCCGCCGTCGGGTGCGCGGCCGCGCGCGCGGCCGCCGCGCAAGCCCAAACCCCCTCCCGGGGGGGGGGCGGGCGCGCCGCCGACGCCCGCCGCCAAGGCCGCCACGGGCGGCGGCGGCGCCAAGCGGTCGACGCCGCCCAAGCGGCCGACGGCCGGCGCGGCGGCGGGCGACGGCGGCGGCGGCGGCAGCGGCGGCAGCGGCGGCGGCGCGCGCTCCCCCGCGGCGGCCAAGGCTGGCGCCGGCGCCACGGGCGCCGGCGCCGGCGGTGGCAAAGCCGCCACCCCGTCGCCCGCCCGCAAAGCGGCGGCGCCCAAAGCCAAGCGCGCGCCAACGGGCGCGGCGGCCGCGTCGGCGGCCGCGGCCGCCGCAGCGGCGGCCGCCGCCGCCGCGGGTGCGGCGTCGCCAACGGCCATGGCCGCCGACGGCTCGCCCGTGACGGCCGACACGCCGGGGGCGCTGAGCAGCGCTGCGGCGGCCGCTGAAGCGGCGGCCGCTGCGGGCGCGGCGGCCGTCTTGGCCGCCGCCGGCGGCGGGCCCGGCGGCGCGGCGGCGGCGGCGGCGGCGGTAGCGGCGGCAGCGGCGGCGGCGGCGTCGGCGGCGGCGGCGGCGCCGTCGGCCACAGCGGCGACGCCGCGGCGGCGGCGGCGGCGGCGGCGGCGGCGGCGGGCGGGTCCTCTGCGGCGCCGCCGGCGGTCGGGGCCGACGTCCGGCGGCGGGGCGCCCCGTCGGGGCTGCGCGGCCGTCGGTCGGCGGTCGGTCCGCCCGCAGGTAGTGCTGGCGCCCCCGTCGGCGACAGCGGAGACCGCGGTCGCCGCGGCACCAGTGGCGGCGCCCACAGTGGGCCCGCCGCTGCTACCGCGCGAGCCACCCCGGCGGCAGTCGCGACGAGCTGTGGCGGCGACGGCGACGGCAGCGGCGACGGCAGCAGCGTCGGTGGCGGAGGTGGCCCGTCCGCCCCACCCGCCACGGTTGGCAGCCGGGTGGCGGGCGGCCGCCCCGGCTGGCGCATCGACGTGCCACGCACCGGCTGGTACGCGCTGCCGCACGGGGCCGGCGGCAGCGGCAGCGGCGGCGGCGTCGGCGGCGGCAGCAGCGACGGCAGCGGCAGCGGCGGCAGCGGCGCGGGGGTGCCCGCGGCGGAACTCCAAAATGGCGTTGCGTTTTCCCGCTTCTCCGCAGCGATTGCGCTCGCGGGGGGGCTCCTGCTTTTTGGCATGTGGGCCAACCGCGTCTGGTGGGACCCGCGCGTGTTTGTCTGCGCCTACGTCTAGGCTGTCTCGGGGGGGGGAGGGGGGGGGGGGGGGGCGGGGGGGGACCGCCAGGGGGGGCTGCGTCCGTGCATGTGTTCGGGAGTTTCGGGGTGGCAGGCGCGTGGTTGCTCGGTCGGGTTTGGGGAGCTTGCGTTGCGGTGCCCACACGTTTGTGACGTGCAACGCCGGCTGGGTCATTCTTGAGGCCCCTGTGACAGGGCCCTGCCCCGACTGTGGCTCTCGCCATTTCCCAGGCGACTGTGTCTTTCTAGGAGACAGCGCGCAGCCGAGGCTGGTCGCCGCGTTTGGTGCTTTTGAAAAAGAGGCCCGCGCGATTGTTATGGCCGCGTGTGCTTCCGCTGGCTGTTTTTCACCAACGATGCGTTTGCGTGTGCGCTGACGGGCTCACAGCGCCAAGCGGGTGGCACGGTCCGCCCGGCAGACAAAGGCCCTGTCTATGCGATGCACCGACTGCTTGTGTTTCTGATCCATAGTCTGGGCTGCCGTGATATATCACGGCAGCCCAGACTCTGGATTTAACGATAGCAGACACGGCGCTAGCACGAGACGGTTGGCAGCAGCGCGATCAAAATGTAGGAAGCGCTGCGATGCTGCGCGGCTCCACAGCGGCGGCCGCGTCTGCTGATGTGCCGGGGCAGACGGGGCAGGACGAAGAAAAAACGGCCACACCCCGCGCGACGTAATAGGGGCTGCTGCTGCCGCCACCCGCCGACTGCCATTTGGGGATGCACCGAGGAGGCCCGCCGCCGATGCCCCACCCATGTCCGCCGCCCACGGAGGTGGTGGTGGCGCCGCCGCTGCGACCACTCAAGCAGCGTCGAAGTAGAACGGCGATCGGGGGTGTCGATGATCGCCACACCGGGCGGAATATGGCTGGAATTAAGAGAAGAAGCGGCCTTCCCACACTGTATCGTAAGGGTTACAGATTTGGTATGTATCGGGGTAATTTGAGAGGTTCCAAAGAGCTCTTTCGTGACAATGTGGGAGACAGAGAATTTTGAGCGAAAGAGCACCTCCTGGCCACTCGCAAGTATTGTCTCTGCCTGTCCACTTTCCGCGTCTCCGGCCAGAGGTCTTTCCGACTCATTGGGAGACGCCTCTCACTATGCACTCGCACCAAGTTTTGAAGGAGATATCTGCCGACTCTGGCCAGGAGTGATCAAAGTGGTCTTGGGGATGCAGTGTACACTAATCTTCAATGAGCTCTCTGAGCATCGTGCAGCATACTTCTTACATGCCTCGCTGGCATCTCTCACACTAGCGCATGCTCAGAAACAATCAGAAAATACAACAGAGCTAGGCGCCGCTCTACTTCTGTGATCGTGTACACTTCACGCGATGCCGTTAATAACAGCCGCAGCCGCGGCGACCGCCGCCGCGGCAGCCGCGACCGCGGCCACTGCGGCGGGAGCTGCGCCGCTCGACGCTCCCGCCGCCTCCGCGACCGTGGGGCTGGTCGTGGCGCTGGCGCCATCAGCGGCAGCCAGCGCAATGGCGGTCTCGGCCTCCTCTGCGACGGTGATGACGCCAATGGGGTTGATGACGCCAGGGGTGCTCGGGTGTTGCGCCTTCGTCGGCCTCGGGTTGACGGGCACCGCACCGTCGATCACCGTGCGGTTGGGCTCCTCCTCATCAATAATACGTAACCGGGCAGGCACTATTGCCCCCGACTTGAGATGGAAGTGCACGCGATGAGTTTCTTGCATCCACTCCGGACGGTGGTTGTCCACCTTCCAACTTCTCTTGGTCACCCTCATGATGAGCTTGCTGAGCTCCATCCGCAACTGAGGTAGCGGAGCAATTATTAACCGGGGTTCCAACACCATGCACGCATCGGTCACGAGCACAAGGCACACGAAAGTTAGAAAGAATGGAACAAACAAGAACGCAAAGAATGCAAGGTACATGGCAGCACAGATAAACCCCCGAAACAGAGACACATGAAGGCCTCGAGGCTTACCTTGACCGAGGAGAACGAGACATGCCCAAGCATGGCTTTGAGGTAGCCGACCTCGCCCGTCTGGTTGGCCGGCACAGAGAGGGTCTTGTCGACTTCCATGTCACGAATGACCGTCGTCACAGCATCAACGACGCCTTCAAGGCCGACCGTCGTCTTGATTTAGCGGTCCTTGTGCAGCCACTCGACCGCCGCATTGACCGCAGCGTCTTCGTCGTCGACAGGGAACTCGACTCGGCGCTGCCACGCATTGAACGCCGCCAAGCCCATCTCCCTAAACATGGCTGACCGCCTGTTTGCAAACGCCACGTTTATGGACGTGGTCTTGGTGCTCTCCGAGCCGCGCACCGCCCGCTCCCGCTGCCCGTCCAGCTTTTTCTGGGACTCTGCAGGGGAGATGTTCATCTCCTTGGCCACGACCGAGTTGAGCGTGTTGGCCACAGAAGACGGGCCAGGGAGCACAGTAGCCGTCGTGGCAATAAGGAAGAGTCGCTTGATCTCTTCCGCGTACGCCTCTTTGCTCTTCGTCCGCAGCATCTCAGCCTGATGGATGGTCTTAGGCGAATTGATTCGCAGCGCTGCTTGGCACTGCGCCACTGACATGATCAGTTGTGCAAGGGAGGTGCTCAGTTCCGCGACAGACGACCGAAGTAGGCCCACTTCAGGAACAACCTCCTCATCTCGGCTGGAAATAATGTTAACAGCAGTCGTCAACGTGCCGCCAGAGAGGGTACCGGCGCGAGCATGCCGGATGATCTCTGCCACGGAGTTGGCGAGGCCGACCCAAAACGGCGCGCCAGGCAGCGCGCCAGCCCCCTCAGCTACCGCGGCGCGCCCGACACCGCTCCCCGGTTCGCCGTTCGAAGAAGGCAAGCCGCTGCTGGCTGGCGTGGCTCCGGCCGTAAGCGCGACGCCGGCTGTTGACGCGCAACCGTTTACCGAATCGCCGCCAGCTGCCGGCTCACCGCCGCCGGCAGCCAGCCCGTTCTCACTTGCTGGCGCGATGCCTCCAGTCGATGCGTCAACACCCGCTGAATCTCCTCCAAAACCCGAAAGGGAGCCGCCGCGCATTGGCGCGCAGCCGCGCATTGGCGCGCCGCCACCGGCTTGAGCGCCGTCGCCCAGTGCTGCCCCATAGTCAGCTGGCGCGTCGGCACCCACGTGCGAGCCGTTACCCGCTTGCGAGCCACCTCTACAGGCAGGCCCTCCGCTGGCCGCGGCCCCGGTGCTCTCCAAAGTACGACAACCACCTGGCTACCCGACACGGACCACAGACACGCCAGTCGCTGCCGCCGCACCTCGGGCCCCAACCCCGCCGCCTGCAGCTGCTCCTTGGGTGGCCACCATCGTCCCGCGCGGGCTCGAGCCAATGTTTACAGCGGCTTCTGCGAGCACGGAGAGTCCGGCAGGGTCCGCATCAGGTGATGGAAAAGTCGGAGGGGCGTGGAAGGCATTTTCCTGGACGGATATCTCGCATGGTCCGCTCCGCCGAGGCGATGGTGTTGGCCGCGGGCTTTGAGGCAGCCGGACGCTTCTTTCGCGCTGCACGCTTGCGAGCTGGGGGCTTGTCCACCCCCGCAGATGCGGGTCCACCTGCGCAGAGCGCCCTGCGAGAAGACGACCGAGGAGGTACGTAGCTTGATGTTGGTTGTTGCCGCACTATGGGGACAGCGGTAGATGGGGAGGAACAAGACAGAGAGAAACCCAGAAGCGAGTCACAAGAAGGAACAGCGACACTGGCCTACGCGTAGCAAGAGTAAAAAGCAAACGCGCGGGCTGTCGCAGGGGTCGCCCGTCCTGAGCTGCGCCGCGCAGGCACCTCAGCGCACCTTTGTGGCATGAAGAAAAACGCAGCTGCTGATAAAGGCTCGGGTCAAAGAGAGGGCTACACACCGGAGCGGGTGCGGCAAAAAGCCGTGCGTCACCGTCCCTCACAGGCCGCAAAGTTCCTCAACCAGAACCAAGTGGCAGGGGTGCTGCTGCGTCACGGCTCCCCGAGTCCGCACCCAGCTCCTGAAAACAGGACACGGTCGCGACCAGCTTATTATTTGGAAAGGAAGACCCCCACCGTCAAGTCAGAAGCCCCCCAGAGGAAATGTTTTGAAACCCGTCTGGAATTGACGATTCCCGGTGTTGGATGAGGTCACACTGCCAGTTCTCGCTGCTTCTTGCACAGCTGCAGCTGCAGCACCAGTGGCTGTGGAGTGCACCGCCCCGCCACAGGCATCTTGAACATTGGATGATCGCGCAACACACTTATGTCGGACTATTCTCCAGATAGCGTCCACGACCACTCGATTGCGCAACCTCACGAGGTGTCACACACATGCCCCCGCCGTCCAAGGCCAGAATTGTTCTTACTCAACGTGTTGTCCTTGTATTGCGCCGTCGACACCTCTTGCTCGTCTTGCACCGGCAGATGCATCTGATAACCTGTTGTGCATCCGCTGCGCACACTGCTGCGACGGGGTTGTAGACCTAAAGAGCTTGTTATTCAATAAGCGAGCCGCCCGGCGGTCCTCAGGTCCCCAGCTTGTCTCTGGTGGCCGTCGGCCCAAACCGAAGTCCGGAGCCAACGCTTCAACGTCCGGAACAACTTTAACGATGCGAAGAATGTCTCTGCGAGGCACGACCGCAAGGGAAGGCCACTCTGCGGTATCGTCGTCAAATGCCCAGCGGAGGCGCTCGTGACCGGCCTCCTTGAAGACAGATCCAGGCACTCCACCAGCAAGAGCGAGGCGCTCCACCACTAGACGTGTCCCTCCACGTTGGCCCTTGACTGGGGCAACTATTAGCCGCACGTGGCCGCAGAGCCTCTCCGGACAGCCTAAGCGCCGATACAGCAGATAGTCATACCACGAGGAGCCATAGAAGATTGGCATGGACCGAATCCGCTCCGTACATGAGACGGCGCCCCACTCATACTTGGCGTGGAAGTGCGTGGCCGAGAGGAGATGTATGCTGGCTTGGCGTTGTGACGATCGTCACCGACGCCGTCGAAGCCGCGATCTGCGCCCCGGTTGGTGGTGGCGACATTCAAGTCGCCGTGGCGGCAGTGCTCTCCTCCCCGTCACCGTCAGCGCTTAGCGCAGCAACCACCACTTCGGCGGCGGCGGCATGCCCGCAACGGCGACGGCGCATCGCCGCCATATTTTCCGCCGCGATCGACGCTAAACTCCCCGCCCGATCGGTGGCGGCGGTGGCCGCGCCGCCGGGGTGCGGTTGAGAGTGGGTGTAGAGGTCGGTGGTGCGCGAGGAGATGGGTGTCAGGGTGTGTGGTGGCGATGCGGGGCGGCCTGCTTGCTTCGGCCGCTGATGAGGCTTGGTCTGGATACGACCCAACAGGAGGGACTCGGACCTCTGTCTTATCCTCCGTATGGCACTTTGTGAGCTTGCACAGCGCGGTGCGCGCCGGCCACACGCGCACCATCGCCGGCGACGGCAGCCCGCCGGACCCCTTCTCTTGCATTGCGGATCCCCCCGTCGTGTAATGCTTACAAAACTATGGCACAGAAGCACGGAAAGGTCTCAAACTCTTTGTGCCCCCTCAGTGGCCCTCTTCTCTGCATGCCAAAGTGGTGTCTCTCGCGCTCTGACTGCACACACCCACGGCGCAGGCATTCCGCATCGCTTGCGCACGCCTGTACTCTGCTGGAAAGCCACGCGGTGGCCGACGGCCTAAACTCGAGGCGCAGCAACTTGCACTTTTTCAGCCGGGGACTAAAACAGCGAGGTTAAAGAGAAGGGATTTGTGTTTCCTGGTGGCTCTGTGAAAGCCAAAAGCTCAGCGGTTGCAGCTGGCAATAAAGCATGCCTCGTTCCATTCCAGCCGCAAACGCCTCCGGCCTTCTGTGCGACACTCAGGGACACGTCCCCTCGCGGCCCCCTCGCTTGCGGGCTTCTCCACGCGTCACCGTTGGCCGCCACACCAGGAGCAGCCGAAGGCCGCTGTAGGAATGGCCAGCATCACAGAGCCGATCGTTCTTTACTGACGGCCGCGGAGCGGGCGCAAGGTGCAATGGCACAGGCACCTATAGCGGGAGAGCTTCATACCCCTTTTTCTAGCCACGCGCGGCACAACTACCAAAGTACAACGCACTCATACCGCACGCACAGCAGTGCGCCCTGTTCATCGGTAAAAAACGCCACGAACCCCAGGTCTGCATTTCAACACAAGTCTACAGACAGCACATTGGTGCCGCCGAAAGCCACCGATTGCGCTCTCGGGAGATGGGCTTGTGGCTGTCCCAAGAGGTGGCTTTCCACCTGCGAGCGGGCCTGAGCAGAGCACACACCAGTCTGCAGAGTGCGCCCGTTCCCCGTGGAACTTCGGAGGGAACCGGTGGTTTTTCTCCGAGGTGACCACGCTGCCCTTCGTCCTTTAATACCCTCGGATACAGCAGGCTGGTACATCTCGCGACAACCCCAAAACGACGGAGCGCTCGACAACAGCGCAGAAAAAGCCCGTGCCGCCGCGCCCAACGTCGCATCCTCCGCATTTGCTCCCGCGCGGCCTCTGGCCGTGACCTGACGCAAGACCCTTTGACATCAGCAGCAGCCAGCGGCCGACCTTAACTGAGGGCCATTTTTATTGTGAGCGCGACTGGTCCTGCACTCAGTGCCAAAGCCAGTGTCACTAACATCTCGCGCAGCGACGGCGCTGTCACTCGGCAGCGGCGGGAACCCGGTCGCCTTCCCTCCCAGTCTGCCGCTCGAACCCCACGCCCATCCTTTTCGGAATCGGTAGCCTTTCGTCTTTAATCCCGATCCGCCCGTCGCTCCGCGAACGCTCCTGAAGCGAAGGCCGAGGGGCTCCCCGCCCCAGCCGCAGGTCAATGCCGCGAGCCACCGAAAACAGCGGCCGTTGGCCTCCCCCTCGCCACCCTCTCATTCGCAGTGTGCGAAAGGCGACAGGCCTTCGCTCCCCCTCGCCAGCGCGAGCGCCGACCAACGTCGCAGGCACGGCTTGTCTCAGTAGCAGCCTCGGAAGGCGGAGCCACGGGTAGCTGGAGGCCGCCCGTGACGACGCATCCTGCATCACATTCTGACGGCACGGTGGTGTGAGAACGGCATGCCTGACCCCTGTGCCGTCTGTAGTCTCCTGTTTGCCACCACCACACTTCAGCGTGTGCGACAGGCTGTCGGTCGCCGTGTAGAGAAGTCCCATTACACCTACCACCCGCCACTTCGTATCTGTGCTTGCCCCCACCACCCAACATCCTCGCAGGCATTATGTCCAGCTCCCGAACCGGCCGCGCCCCCACGCAAGCTATGGCGGCTCTCACTGCGGCGGATAACCACAGCCGCACGCCTCCGTCCCCTGCGGCATCGGGGGCGGCCTCTTCGCCTGCCAACCGAGTCCACATGCCCCCCCCCGCTTCCACTCGTGCGGCAAGAGGCTCTACGGCCACCTCGGGGGACCCTACGCCGCCCAACCATGCGTCTGGTTGCAATGCTGACGGCGACCGGGCCACCTCGGTGAAGGACCGTCGCCGCGATGAGGGTGACAACACTCGCCGCGTCCGCAAGCGGTCGCTTGGGCCAAATGAGCTCAAGGACCAGCTGCAAGCTCACCGTGACGACGTGGACGAGCCACTACTCGAGCGTCAGGCGCTGGCGCGCCTTCGGCTGAGCGTAGCTCGTGAGACAGTCACGCTACACAAGGGCCCTATGGTGGCGGCACGCGCGGCCACTGCTCAAGCCGAGAGCGACGTCGCCGCATTCGCACGCGCTGTAGATGCTGTCAGTGATGTCGGCCGAAGCACGAAGGGACGCAAGGAACCGCCCGCGTCGCGCTCGCACTCGCCGCGCACGCCGGCGATGACTCCGCGCTCCAGCGGCCCGCGTTCGTAGAGTATAGGCGCAAGAACGAAAGGTTTCGGACTGCAGTACGGTACAGTAGAAAAAACAAAGCATTAAAATAAGTATAAATGAGCAGAACCTGGAATATTTGGAACGCACGAGAACACAGTCTCACCAAGACCAGAGCGTCTGACTCCGCCTCCGCCATGCACTATATCAGCGTCGACACCGCAAACGCCGACCACTCTCGCGCCGCGGCCTCACCAACGAAAAGCTACAGAAGCGGCTGCTCGACCTCCCCCACACACACGTTACCATCGACCCCCCGCACGTACGCGCCCCCCCCCGTGTCCACATCGGCCATCCCCCCCGCATCGGCCATCCCCCCCCCATCGACCAGTCCCCCCCCATCGGCCAGCCCCCCCTCATCCTTGACTCCCCCCACATCGGCCACTTC
>ENA-ORXC01002451-ORXC01002451.1-marine-metagenome-genome-assembly--contig:-NODE-2451-length-10104-cov-221.254114_pt1 | contig 10104 bp, 7 predicted proteins | sample MGYA00237865_ERZ511478 | MGnify/ENA metagenome assembly ERZ511478 | reverse complement strand
ACCCTCTGGTCCCAAACCAGATGCGCTACCAAACTGCGCCACACTCCGAAATTCTCTATTATCACGATAGTTTGTTAATCAACTCGTTGTTGGCAATGCCGCTAACTTGTTAATGTTCCTCGCTATCGAGGTGCACATATTAAGGGGTAAAGGCGATTGTGTCAACACCTATTTTCGATTAATTTCAAATAATCGCTAATTTTTTTTAAAATTACGTCAATTTCGCCAAAATAGTGACAGCCAGACCCTTTATCTATCAGTCATTAATAACAATATTAAGCTTTGTCCAAATGTGGCAGTACTTCACCGTTGAGTGTACCTGTCAAAACATCAAACGGCATTAACCATAAATGGGCATCAATTGATTCATTGTTTTTAATATCATCGCTACTGTCGCTATCATTACTACCATAATGAGTTTGCTGCTTGAGCGCTACTGGTTGCCTATCACTACCTAGTACTGGGTAAACCAACCAGACCTGCCCCGCCAAGTAAGCTTGTGCATAGCTGGTCAATTGATAAGCGTCGCTCGCACTAATTGCAGCGGCATGCGGTAAGTACTTCCATTTAATATCGATGACATGACTGTAGCGACCTCTGGTTTTGTTTTTGGCTTTAGTTTGATGAGCTGCTATATCGTTCTGATTTTGACAATCATCAGAGGCAGTTTTAAATATCAGCAAATCAGGCCGTATAGACAAGCACGCTAGTCCCTCAGCATCGTTTAGCCAGACACTTTGGGTTTGATAAAAAGGACGGTAATTGCTACTAATCTGCTGAAACATAGATGCAATACGCTGACTTGCCCATTGCTCAAAAGCTTGATTCATATCAATCAATAAACACAACCTTAGCTGAGAGCAATTTTGTCTATTTGGATCAATACCGTTACCTGTCGCAGCTGTCGTCTGTTTCAATAACCAGTATGCCAAGTCTACTAACTGCTGCGCGGCGTGCAATTTTTGCTTTTGGAGTGGCTGAACGTCTAGCTGACGCTTTGCTTGAGCATATATTAACGCTATCTGCTGCATTTCGCGGTTGTTTAGCGTAGGCACTTGCTGCCATGGCTGCAACAGTTTTGAAGAAATAAACTGGGGCAATAGAGGCATCAAGTAAACCAATGCTCTCTTAATCAGCCGATTGGCCAACATGTCGTGACTTAATACGCTACTTTCACAGATGAACTTATGCGGTTGCATACTATTGTGACGCAGTTGTTCTTTGATGAGTAGTCGACCTTGCAGTGCTGCCTGATTGTCAATCTGAGCCTGATAATGCTTGGTGGGTTGATAATCCATTAAACGCTGCAAAAACTGCTCAATCAGCCAGTCTGATATAGGCAATACTTTTAACGGTAAAGGAGCGGACTGGGAACTAAACTGAGCGAAGTTTTTCGTATTGGGTAGCTTACGATTTTTGCACGTATCAAGATGAATCAAATCCGATAGCATACTCTGTACCCAATGACGAGTCTGGACGATATCGCTAGACTGAGTAGACTGATTGAGCTTTGGCAGTATCTCAAGCGTCATGCCACTAGGCAGGAGAATAATCCCAATGTAGTGCCCAACTTTAAGCTGCCATTGCCCTCGCTTACGCTTGATAGTAAATGCTGCAAACTCTTGCGCTATTAGCCAATCGAAGTCAGACGCGTGCAAAAAATCATGCACGGTCAAACGTTGATGCTCAAACACGGTCATAACGTTCATGGTAGCGATACTACTGTTAGGGATGCGAGTCTGGCGACTGTTTGCCCTAATAGAGTGCTCTTTGGCGTAATATGGATTATTCGTTATCACTGAACAGTCATCCTGCTAGTACAAACGCTGGTAGATAGCAGCATGATTAAACTCACCATCCCTAGCAATCAAATCGGCATTGATAGTATAGCTATTCATACTCATAGACTGACCAAGAAAAGAACCCTGCCCTGCAAACATTTGGTGTTCAGCGGAAGCATTGTTTTGGTTGCCCATCGGATTATACAAGTCGTCATTCATCAACGCTTGACTGTCCTGTACGAACTGCTTACTTGTCGGTTGCTGCTCATCTCCAAAGATATACTGTAGCACAGTCATTTGACCACCAGCTGCTTGAGCCAATTGAGGAATAATTTGTTCGACGAGCGCCGTTTGTAATTGCTCTAACTGAGTGACGGCGAACAAAAACGCATGCCCCAACTGTGCTTCTACTCCCAATGTCTGCACGATACGTCTATTTAAACCTATTAATAATTTACTCAAATCTATCATAGCTGCTTCTGAACCGTCAGACAGTCCAATATCAATGTCATTGCTGGTACGAATTGTCGATAGTAAACTAGGCTGCGGCGGACAATCAATAAAGCGAAAACGTCGGCGTAATGCCATATCAAGTGGTGCTAAAGAATGGTCTTGGGTATTCATAGTGGCATAAATATCGACATTGGCAGGCACACTAAAGGCACGTCCAGAATATGCCAAACTCACTGTCATCGCATTTGGCTTGCCCGCTCGTTTATCAGGCTCTATCAAACTGAGAAGCTCGCCAAACACCCGTGACACGTTAGCACGGTTAATCTCATCAATAAGCATTGCATAACGCTGCTGAGGGTCACGGGCGGCACGTTGGCACAGCTTCAGGAATGCTCCATCTTGCACCGCGTAACTCATTTGAGTTTGATTAGAAGGGCTGCTACTTGCTTGAGCAGCGCCACTCATGACAGGGCGTATACCTTCTACAAATTCTTCATAACCGTAGGCTTGATGGAAGCTCACCATACTAAAACGTTGCTGACCGATGTTTTGATTTTGATGGGCTTGGTTGTCACGCTGTGCCTGCTGAAAATCTGCTAATTGCTGCGATAAATCTTCTAGTAGCACCATACTCTCTGGCAATAAATACCATGCCCCACTATTGTCTTTATCAAAATAAGCTTGGCTAGCGCGGTTATCAAAACTGACTGTTTGAGAGTTCGTAGGGCTATGTCTACGTAGCTCTAGCCAAGCTGTACTATCTAGATTTTTATCACGTGAGTTCTGAGCAGCTTTGGTCATAAAAAAAGGATGATCAGTAATTTCTCGTACCTTTAACAAATCCTGCTGTTCAGCACGTAAATCTAAAAATACCAAACATAATACTTCGCGCCAGCTTAAACCTTGCAGCAGCTGTGCTAATAAGTCTTCATTTTCAGTCTTGGGTAGATAGTCGGTGTATTGCTTCGCGATTTGCAGCAATCTATAGGTTTTACCTGTACCAGCAACGCCCGTATAAATAATATTGGTCGGTTCATGAGCAGACATATCAGGCATAACGTTATCCAGCGGCATTGAAAACAGGTTTAAAATAGACATGCTAACATTTTGTCATTATAACGTGGCTGTCTATTGGCATGGTAACTATAGTCAACCCTCTATCAACTAGATAGGGTGTCAGTCTCGCTTAGTCTACTATTTGTAGCACTGTCTCTCGGCTTCCTTGTATCCAAATTATATTGAACTGACTATACCAATGCCCAAATGATACTGATATATAAGATACCTAGACTACTTTAAGTGGCGATCTAAATTGATGACATAACCTAGCAACATAGCCACGCTACCATGGTTTTGTAAGCGCAGCAGTTCATGCTAATAATAGTAGGAAGGCAATGGTTGATGTACCATAGTATTTGTAGCGACTTTCATTATCTATATTTGTGCCGCTATCATAAAAAGCCATGCTAAGAATGTCATTCAACTCATTTACGTTAAGGAATTTTGTATGTCAGGATTATTAAAAAAACTACCCGCCAAGTTGACCAATAAACTGCCAGCCAAAGTATCTGACAGCACAAAATCTTCAGTTGAGAAACCTAGTAGCACGCTAAAACCAATTAGCAATCAATTTACCAAACTGTTATCAGTCACCAAATACCTGCCTGCTGGAGCACGCTCAAGTATTTTATCTAAAGCCTTTGGCAAGGTCGTCCCCTATGTCGGCACGACCGGCATTTATTATGAGACGGTAGAACCAAACCAAGTCGTCGTTAGTTTAAACAACAATAAAGCTGTCCAAAACCATATCGGCTCTATCCATGCAGTCGCCATCACATTACTGGCTGAGACGGCTACGGGGTTTATTTTGGGTTTAAACTTGCCCTCTGATCGCATTCTGCTGATTAAATCTTACTCGGTAAATTTCCATCGTCCGATCAACAAAGGTCAAATTGCTGCTATTGCAAGCTTGTCTGACGAACAGCGTTTGGATATCCTAAACACGCCCAAAGGTGAGATGATTATTCCTTGTGTCATCAAAGATCGTGAGTCTGATAGTGACCGCGATCCAATTGTGGTTGAGATGACTTGGGCGTGGATACCAAAAGCAGAGCTAGAGGCACGCCGCCAAGGTAAAGCGTCTGAAAAAGTCGCAGAAGATGATACTGGAACCGAGGCACCAATCGAAGAAAGCGATGCCTCATCTACTCAAAATAATAGTACTGATAAGTAGTTAGTAAAAATTGATAACAAACCCAATGAGGAAACAGCATGTCCAAACTTAGTACTTGCCTATCTACGCTAGCGCTAGCCACTATGTGCTCATTGGGTTTTGTTCATAGCGCTAATGCCAACACAACGACGGCTGTCAGCATTGCTAAATCTAGCCCTACTTTCTTGGGCGATGGCGGTACTTATCCGTTTTCAGAAGCTGTACGCGTGGGCAATACATTGTATATGTCGGGACAAATTGGCTTTAGAGAGGGCAAACTGGTCAAAGGCGGTATCAAAGCTGAAACCAAGCAAGTGCTCGATAACATCCATAGCACGCTATTAAAGTACGGCTACCGAAAGTCTGATATCGTTAAATGTATGGTCATGCTGACTGATATGGATGACTTTGATGACTTTAATAAAGTCTACAAGGCTGAGATGATAAAGCCTTATCCTGTACGCTCAGCTTTTGGTGTATCAGAACTGGCTGCGGGAGCAAGCGTTGAGATTGAGTGTATGGCTGCAAAATAATAGCGGCTGGAAACTCTAAAGCTTCACAATTAGAAAAACGTTAAAACTAAAATAACTGGCTATTCAAGCCAGTTATTTTTTGTCTGTTATACCGATATCTAGTCTGCAGATTTATACCAGTATCGTGTCATCCGTTAAGGCACTCTCCTTTGTCACTCGCAGCACCTCCTCCAATGTCGTGCGACCTTCTATGACTTTACGTAAGCCATCTGCACGTATCGATGGTGTTTGCTGGCGCGCATACTCTTCCAGCTCATACTCAGCCGTATTGCTATGAATCATACGTCGCAATGTATCGTCGATTGGCACGACTTCATAGATAGCAGTACGTCCTTTAAATCCTGACTGATTACATTTAGCGCAGCCAACTGGCTTGGGCAGGCGAATCGACTCACTTGCTATATCTTTGGCATCACTTTTCAGCGTTGACCCAATACCAATTTCGGTAAATAGCTTGGCTTGCTCAGTATCGGCAGCCTGCCAGCTTTGACAGTGTGAACATAAGGTACGCACTAAACGCTGCGCTACTACGCCAATAAGTGACGACGACAACAGAAACGGCTCAACACCCATGTCCTGTAAGCGAGTGACCGCGCCAATAGCAGTGTTTGTATGCAGCGTCGATAATACCAAATGCCCTGTCAAAGAGGCCTGTACGGCAATCTCAGCTGTCTCTAAATCACGAATTTCACCAACCATCACCACATCGGGATCTTGACGCAGCATTGCACGCAAACTTTTAGCAAATGTCATGTCTACTTTGTTATTGACCTGCGTCTGCCCGATACCATCAAGCTGAAACTCAATCGGATCTTCAGCGGTCAAAATATTACGAGTTTGATCATTTAAATCGGTCAATGCAGAATATAGTGTCGTGGTTTTACCCGAGCCAGTCGGCCCTGTCACCAAAATAATGCCATGCGGACGATGGATTAAGCGTTTTAGCTCAGTATAGTCACTATCAGACAACCCCAAATACGTCATATTCAAACGACCAGCCTGCTTGTCTAATAAACGCATCACCACACGCTCACCAAAGCTCGATGGCAAAGTCGATACACGCACATCGACCTCTCGCCCTGCTAGTCTTAAACTGATACGACCATCTTGCGGTACTCGCTTTTCGGCGATGTCTAATTTAGCCATTACCTTAATACGCGAAACCAACAATGGAGCCAGTTGGCGTTTTGGTGTGATGATTTCTTTTAGCTCACCATCAACTCGGAAACGAACGACCAAACGCTTTTCAAAGGTCTCAATATGAATATCTGAAGCACTTAAGCGAATGGCTTCGGACAACAAAGCGTTAATCAAACGAATGATAGGTGCATCGTCTTGTTGATCCATCAAGTCTTCAGTTTCAGGGACGCTATCTGCCAAGCTATCGAGATCAGGATGGTCTTCAAGTCCAGCAGCAATATGCTGCGACTCTCCTGTATTGCCCGCATAAGCCGCGTTCATACGTTTTTCAAAATCGTCCGTACTGACACTTTCGTAAGTCGGTACACCGCGAATACCTTGCTGCTGTAAAAACCGTACTGCTTCATTGATCGCTGACAACGGGGTCGCTTTGGTAAGTACCAATGTTGGCGGCAATTCTGGATCTATCGCAAGTATGGCCAAAATCTGATGGCGTTTCGCAAAGCTGTATGGCAACTGCATCATAAAGACGGCCCAATAAGTGAGGAGAAGATAAGAAGTACGCACGCTAAGACATGATGGATGCCTTGTCCTTAACAGTTCGAATCAAAAAAGACTGCCAGTAAGGTTGCATGAGTTTGTTATAATAGCATTTTGTTTTAGACGGGTATTATTTTATGTGACTGGCGCTTTATACCTATCGTCCAGCACACATTATTAATATCAAAGTGAGCATATCATGCCTTTTTTTGCAGACCGCTTGCCATTGTCTATTACACCTTTTAGATTACTTAGATTACCCATCATATTTTGTCTGTCCCCTTCTCCCGCTCGATATTAGGATTTTCCGTTATGTCAGAGAACGTTAGCACTACTCATCCCACACCACTTTTACAAGATACCTTTACTGTCGGTAGCCGTACCTTTTCTTCGCGTCTGCTGGTCGGTACTGGCAAGTATAAAGACATGACAGAGACTGGAGAAGCCATTGCCGCTTCAGCAGCCGAAATCGTGACCGTTGCTATTCGCCGTGTCAATATTGGACAAAATAGTGATGAGCCTAACTTATTAGATGTGATTTCACCTGATAAATATACGATATTACCGAATACTGCTGGCTGCTTTGACGCCGAAACAGCCATTCGCACTTGCAAGCTTGCTCGCGAGTTATTGGGTGGGCATAATTTGGTTAAGCTTGAGGTATTGGGTGATGAGAAAACCTTATATCCAAACGTTATGGAAACTTTAAAAGCCGCCAAAGTACTGATCGATGATGGTTTTGAAGTGATGGTTTATACGTCAGATGACCCTATCGTCGCACAAGAATTAGAAAGCATGGGCTGTGTCGCCATTATGCCGCTTGGTAGCTTGATTGGTTCAGGACTTGGTCTACTTAATCGTCATACACTTAGCTTGATAATCGAAAACGCTAAAGTACCCGTACTGGTTGACGCTGGCGTCGGCACTGCGTCTGATGCTGCACTTGCAATGGAGCTTGGCTGTGATGGCGTACTGATGAACTCAGCCATTGCCAATGCACAAAACCCGGTAATGATGGCACACGCAATGAAACATGCTATGTGGGCAGGCCGCGCTGCGTTTTTGGCAGGTCGTATGCCTATGCGTAAGATGGCTACTGCCAGCTCACCACAGACTGGGTATTTCTTTCAATAAATTGAAGCATAACTGACATGACATAATAGAGTGTGTTGAGTATTTACGTATAGTGCTGTCAGTGCTATGGTTGATTGCTTAACACGCTCTATATCATTTATATAATAATAAAAAATGTTATTTGATTGAATACCTACTTATTATAATTTTCACATAACACTTATCGTCATAAAAGGATTTATTATGCGACTTCTCACAGCAGTCGACCAGTTGTTTCTACTTCTTGAGTCGCGTAAACAGCCCATGCATGTTGGTGGGCTGTTTGTATTTGAATTACCAGACAATGCGGATAGCGATTTTGTCTATCAATTGGTAAAACAAATGCAAGAGTCTGATGTGCCGCCCAGTTTTCCTTTTAATCAGGTACTTGAGCATTTAGCCTTTTGGAAAAAAGACAAAGACTTTGATGTCGAGCATCATTTGCATCATGTCGCGCTACCAAGTCCTGGACGCGTACGTGAACTATTGATGTACGTCTCAAGAGAACATGGACGTTTATTAGATCGTGCCATGCCTTTGTGGGAATGCCATGTCATCGAAGGTATCCAGCCAGAAGTCGAAGGTGGTCCTGAACGTTTTGCATGGTATTTTAAGATTCATCACTCTTTGGTTGATGGTATCGCGGCGATGCGTTTGGTTCAAAAGTCCTTATCTCAATCGCCAACCGAACCAGTTACCCTTCCTGTCTGGTCGTTGATGGCGCGCCATCGTAACCAAGTAAACGCTATATTGCCTGCCGAACGATCTATCAGGGGCATCATAAAAGAGCAGATATCTACCATCAAACCTGTATTTACAGAACTGCTAGATAATGTAAAAAACTACGGTGATGAAGGGTACGTCGGTACTTTTGATGCCCCAATGAGTATCTTGAATAAACGTATATCAGCCTCACGGCGTATAGCCGCACAGTCTTATGATATAAAACGTTTTAACGATATTGCTGAAAGGCTCAAAATTAGTAGAAACGATGTGGTACTGGCGGTCTGTGCAGGCGCTATTCGTCGCTATTTAATATCAATGGATGCGCTACCGAGCAAACCGTTGATTGCCTTTGTCCCGATGTCACTGCGTACAGATAATAGTATCTCGGGCAACCAGCTGTCATTTGTACTGGCAAACTTGGGTACGCATTTGGACAATCCACTGCGCAGAATAGAGCTTATCCATCGTAGTATGAATCATGGTAAACGTCGCTTTCGCCGTATGAACCAAGCGCAGGTCATTAACTACAGTATCTTCTCATACGCGTGGCAAGGCATCAATTTGGCAACAGGATTATTCCCTAGAAAGCAGGCATTTAACCTGATTATCTCTAACGTACCTGGTTCTGAAAAACCGCTGTACTGGAATGGCGCACGTCTGCAATCGTTGTACCCCGCTTCTATTGTCTTTAATGGTCAAGCGATGAATATCACCTTAGCCAGTTATTTAGATAAGATTGAGTTTGGTATCACCGCTTGTAGCAAGGCGCTGCCTCGCGTACAAGATATGCTGATGCTGATAGAAGAAGAGTTGCAGCTGCTAGAAACTACCAGTAAGGAGTTAGCATTCAAAGGCATCACTGTTGAAGATAAAGCTGACAATAAGGGTAATGATAAAACAAAAAAGCTGGCTCCATAATGGAACCAGCTTTTTTTTCATTCATACTCAATCTAGATATTACTTGAATTTAAATCCTGAAAGCGCTAAACGTTGATACCATTAAGGTTAACGTTTAGATTGCGTCACCCCAGATTGGTACAACTGTTTGCATCAATGGCTTAAGCAATTTCACATTACAAGCGAAGATAGAGCCTGATGTCATAGAATTGTGCGCGCCAGTATGATCAACCACCACACCGCGTGCTTCAGTTACAATAAGCTCGCCCGCTGCGATGTCCCAAGGCTTGATAGACATCTCAAAATAACCGTCAAAACGACCAGCAGCAACATAGCATAAATCAAGCGCAGCTGAACCCATACGACGTACCTGACCACCTGCCTCAGATACCTTCTGTAAGCTCTCAAAGTGCTGTTTGGCATAAGAGATAACTTCGCCATTGCGCTTACGCTCAAGCGGATGACCGGTCGTAAAGAAACCGCCATCAATGGTTTTGCGCTCGCTCACTTGCATACGGCGATTGTTCAAACGCGCGCCTTTACCGCGGCTCGCTGAGAACATCTCATCACGAACAGGATCATAGACCACACCGTGTTGGGTAACGCCTTTGTGCTGGACTGCGATAGATACGCAGAACTGCGGTACACCGTGGACGAAGTTCTTAGTGCCGTCTAGTGGATCGATAATCCAGCACCAGTCAGCATCTTC
>ENA-ORXC01002449-ORXC01002449.1-marine-metagenome-genome-assembly--contig:-NODE-2449-length-10109-cov-3.237839_pt1 | contig 10109 bp, 19 predicted proteins | sample MGYA00237865_ERZ511478 | MGnify/ENA metagenome assembly ERZ511478 | reverse complement strand
TCTTCATCAGCGCTCGCTTCTCAATACGTGACACATAGCTCCGCGATATCCCGAGCTCCTTGGCTATTTCCCGCTGCGTTTTTTCTTTCTTTAAATCAAGACCGAACCGGCCGACGATCACTTCTTTTTCCCGGCCGTCGAGAATGTCGATATACTCCTTTACTTTTTCAAGCTCCATGTTGAGCTGAATCGTATCAATCACATCTTCATTTTCGGATTTTAAGACATCAATTAATGAAATTTCGTTGCCTTCTTTATCCTGACCAATGGGGTCATGCAAGGAAACATCTTTTTTTGTCTTTTTGAGTGCGCGTAAATGCATCAGGATTTCATTATTAAAGTCAAAAGGGGGGTGCAAAATTTAAAAATCGAATTTAACTTTTGACCCATCATGCAATAATTCAGGTTCGTCATTTAGATATACATCACTTAAGTGAAGTGTGATTGAACTCAAATCCGAAACATCATCCACAAGTAAAGGAACTACAACCATACCTTCATTTTCGACTTTACCATATAAAGAACCAACACCTGTATCCGTAGTTAAATTAGACTTATTGACTTCGATTTGTTTTTTTGTATTAGTGGTAATAACATCAACACCAGAAAACAAAACATCTTTATCGGAAGTGTTTTCAGTCGTATAAGTAATTTGTATTCTATGATATTTATCTTTTTCATATTTACTATAAGAAAGAAGCTCTTTATCTTCTTCACCTAAATCACTGTATTCAAATACTTTAACATCTTGTATTTTCATCTTAATAGGACTTAAATCTATTTCTTTTTGTTTGTTGTTTATCTTTTTCAAAGTAAGAGTTGAGCCATTTTTGTCTTTATTCCATTGGCCAATTTCGGTTAGAAGTCCTGATGTTGGTTTATTCTCTTTTTGTGTCGACTCCTTTGAAGTCTCTTTACTTGTTTCTTCTTTTTTTGCCGGCTCAGTTGAGCTGTTAGTGTTACCACAAGCAGTTAAAACTGCCATAAAGCATAAGAATAAAATTAGTTTAGCTTTTTTCATTTTTCTACACCCTTCTATATACACATTTTAGTAATACAGGAAACATTATAATATAAAAAATATTGAAATGATGATTTTCGACAAAAATAGACAAAATAATTTATGACTTATAGCATGGGTTTAAAGTCATGAAACGTTCGGTCGCGAATTCATATGTAACATTGAAAAGAGATGCTATTTCATTTGTGAAATTATTATACGGCTGAATAGCTTTTATTTTTCTAAGCATAAAAGTTGGAATACAAAACTTATATGCAAATCGCTTCGCCTGCATTTCCTGCAGCTCTCTAAAGAGTGGGGGCATAATCAGTTGATTTCCTTCATGTCTAAGCGCATGACAAAGTTCATGACCAAAATCTTGCCACTGTTCTTGAGGACTGAGGCGATTATCAATGATAATAGTTCCATCATAGTACCGGCTGCTGATGTTTAAGAATTCGACTTTTAAATTGGAGCGGTAGGCGATGTCTAATAGATCAAGTTCAGATGGATTTGTTATGTTGATTTGATGATAGAATGTTTTGATCCAGTCATCTAAGTGTGTTGTGTTTTTTGGCAAAATACGTTCCAACTTAAGCAACTCCTCACAAAAAAATAGAACTAATGTTCTGTTTTGGGTTAATAAAAAAAGCCTTTTTGTAGGCTTCTATAAAAGTGTTTAATGTATTATTTTTTGTTTTTAATGAACTCCCAAAACTGAATTAATTCCTCAATCTTATCATCGGGTGCATCTTTAAGATCTTTAAAGAAAAGTTGTGTTTTCGGATTTAAGAGCTCTTTCCACATCTCCTCATCTGATGCCTCAAATTCTCTCCCTGTTATTAAGAAATCTATACTCACATTGTAGAACTGAGCTATTTTTTCTAATGTATCATAATCAGGCTCATTATCTCCCGTTTCATATCTTGCATAAGTTGCTCTATTGATACCTAATCTTTCCGAAAGAGCTTGTTGAGAGAGCTTAGGTCTATGATTATTTCTTAGTTTTCTTAACCGCTCACTTAATCCAGTCATATTAAAACCCCTGACATAAAAATCTTAGTTTATATGTAATTTGTTGTTTAATTCATTATAAGTGATAATAGGTCACAATTAAATTTTTGTGATAAAAAAACACAAAAAGGGTTGATTGTGATGATATAACACATTATAATTGTGATGAAAGATCACAACATGGAGGTGATTTAGTGAAGTCCAATCAATGGTTAAAAGATTTCAGAGCGAATAAAAGTCTCAAACAGTATGAAGTGGCAAGGGAAGCAGGTATTGATAGGTCTTATTATACCAAGATTGAGAATGGTCAAACCCCAAGTGTTAGAGTTGCCAAGGTTTTAGGCAATATTCTAGATTTTGAATGGACAAAATTTTTTAATCATAATTGTGATGATACATCACAAAATGAATAGGAGATGTAGCCAATTGAAAATAACCGTCACAAAAGGCCCTCTATTTCATCAAGCAGAAGCCAGGGCTTACAAGTACCTAAGCGGCATCTTAATTAAACGAATGAAAGAGCATCAAGAAAAAATTGAAAGAGATAAGAAAGAATTAGTTGCTTCTTCATCATGATACCCATTTAAAAATTTTCTAGCTGTTCTAACTTGGAAAAAGTTCTTAACCAGAACAAAGGGGGTGAGGAAGTTGAGGTTGGGGGTAGTGCTCCGACAAGCAAGGAAAAAAGCTGGGATGTCCCAAGAGAAGTTGGCTGAATTGTTAAGTCGCTCAAGGAGCTGCATATCAAAATTTGAGAACGATCAAAAGATGCTTGATGTTCCTACATATGTACGGTGGATGGAGGCGACAAATGCAAAAGAAGCCATGATCGCAACCTTATGTGGTGTAGATCCACTTGCAGTCACTCAGCAAATTACAGCCATCATGGCTTTGTTTGGAGGATGAAGATGAGAAAAACGATTCTCAAGAGTATTGATCATGAAGGGATAACAGCTGAAATGATCTGTATTGAACAACTACAAAAAAGATTAATGAGAGCATTAGAGAGTGCTGATACAGATACGGCATTAGCAGCTCACAAAGATATTGCTAAATCATTAAACCAAATTCAGCGTTACGAAAGCCAAGCTAAAGTTCATTTGTTAAAACAGGCTGCGAGAATTACAAAAATCAAATATCCAAAATCACTAAAAAATAGATTGAGAGGATTGATCTAGTTGAAGTATTTGTTCACAGCAAGTCGTTTAATGAAGGCGAAAGATATCGTGAAACAATGTCAGATGCGTCATACAGAGGAAGGACTCATTTTATTAGCCGCTCTGGAATTACAGATCAGAACGGAAATAGAAAACAGAAAAAAGCAGCAAGCTCCGACACTTACTGCTTAAATCATTTCAAACCATGAATAACAAAATGATCGATCTCATTATAGCGTTATTTAGAGATCACGACAAGGCTTATTCTTGTCGTCCGGCTTGCGGATGGGACAGTGCACACCTACCCCCTCAAATCATGCTCCATCCGCGGTCGGACGATGCGAATAAGCATCAAATAATGTGCTAAGGAGGAATGAAGCCTTGAGAACTAAACCAGTTATTAAACCTTTCAGTGAGAGACAGTCTGATCAGTTCTATCTATCACAAGTGAATGGATCAATTGTGATGACTAACAAAGGTAAGCCAATGTTCCAATTTCCTGATAAACAAGCCTTTGAGAAATTTCAACAACTAAAGGCAGATGCGATCCGCTCAAAATTAGAGATTTCTTGATGCTTACACCAAACAGAAGAGGAGGGAAGAAGATGAATATTGAGCATCCGATTATCACAGAGATCAATAGATATGGCTATCCAAAAGATATGGTCAGGCAAGAGGAACACTTTGGAATTGACTTTTATGGGTCAGAGATTTTGCTAGAAGATGACTATGTCGAGGATAAAAATTCAGGTGAACTGATCTTGAGAGAAAATCTTGAAAGATATCTTGCAGAGGAGCTTGATTTTGAGTTTAAAACAGCAAAATAAAAGAGTTCACTCCCACAAGTGAACTCATCTAAATAACCAGACACAGAATATGGTGTCAACCACTATTATAAGCAGGTTGGCACCTAAATTCAATGGGGGTTTCTTATATGAATGGATTGTCAAATGTTGATTACTCAAACTATATGGCAGCTTCACAGCAATCAGCAGGAACTTCAGTAACAACCGAAGCTATGGTTAGTCGGCAGGCTCAAGAAGTACAAGCAGCTATGGTCATAGCAAAGAAGTTTCCGCGAGATGTTTATGCTGCCTTTGAACGAATCAAGAAAGCATGTGAGCGTAGGCTATTAGCTGAGAATGCTGTCTACGAATATCCACGAGGTGGCACAAAGGTATCAGGTCCTTCAATTCGTCTGGCTGAAGCTTTGGCACAGAATTGGGGGAACATTGATTACGGAATCATGGAACTTGAACAAAAAGCAGGAGAATCTTCTGTTATGGCTTATGCATGGGATCTTGAAACCAATACTCGTCAGACCAAAATATTTACGGTGAAGCATGAACGAAAAGCAAAAGGAGCCATTACAAAGCTCAACGATCCAAGAGATATTTATGAACTGGTTGCAAACCAAGGAGCACGTCGAGTTCGTGCGTGCATTCTCGGAGTGATACCAGGAGACATTGTTGATGCCGCAGTTGATATGTGTCAAAGAACGCTGATTAGTGGTCATAAAGAGCCTTTAGAAGACCGCTTAAGAAAAGCATTAACAACATTTAAATCTGATTTTGGTGTTACGAAGGAAATGGTCGAGGAATATGTCGGTAGCAAATTAGATGCCTTTACTGAGCAAGATTATCTCAAAATAGGCCGCATCTACACTTCACTTCGTGATGGAATGGCAAAGAAAGAGGATTATTTCAACGTCAAAACTTCAGGTGCTACTAAATCCAAAATTGAAGAAGAGTTTCTAAAGCAGCAGGAACAAAAAGAAAGTGCTGAAAAGGCTGGTGAGCCAGCAAATGATGATTCCGACAATCAACAAGGAGAATTATTACTCTAACGAGATAGACCGAGTTTATATGTCAAATTCTCAATATAAGAGTTTCTTAGAGTGTGAGGCGGCTACAATGGCAAAACTCCAAGGTGAATGGCAGCCGCCGTCCTCTGAGGCTCTACTCTTTGGTCAATATGTTCATGCCTGGCTTGAAGGAGAGCAGGCCTTTGATGAATTTAAGATGAACACACCTGCTCTATTTACACAAAAGGGCCAGCTTTATAAACAATATCAATTGGCTGATCTCATTATTGAAGCTATACAGAATGACGACTTGTGCATGTTTGTACTTCAAGGAGATAAAGAAGTGATTATCACAGGTGAACTGTTCGGAATGCCTTGGAAAGGAAAACTCGATGTGTACAACCCAGCAGGTGGGCGCTTTGCTGATCTTAAAACGACTCGCTCTCTTAGAGAAAGAATATGGGATCAAGAGCTTGGCTATTGTTCATTTGTAGAAGCCTATGGATATATTGCTCAAATGGCTCTCTATGCAGAATTGGAAAGACAGAAAGCAGGACGTAGTGATTGGTTAGAGCCTTTGATTGTGGCTATATCAAAAGAAGATCCACCAGATAAAGCAGTTATCAATATTGATGAGTCAAGGATGGAAATTGAGTTAGAAGATATAGAAAAAAACATGGAGCGGATCGTTCAGGTTAAGCATGGCGGAGAAAGACCGAGAAGATGTGAAAAGTGTAAGTATTGTCGTTCTACAAATCGTCTAAACCGCATCATCCATTTTTCTGAACTGGTGAACAGCTAATGAGGGAGAAGCTAATCATTAAAGTTCCTATTCCGTTTGTGTACCTGTCTTTATCTAAATCAAGTCGTAATCAAGCTGCGTTATTTAGAGCGTATGTAAAGGGTTATATCCAAAGAAATGAGCCAGGTCTTACTTTTATTAGGATCAGTGGAATGTACGCTCTATGTGAGGTTAAAAGGCCTTAATTGACGGTGTTGGAGAGGAGGAAGTTATTTGTCTACTGGATGGGTAAAGCTGCACCGAAAAATATTAGAACACGAATTATGGAATGATGTGACTACTTTTAGACTGTTCACTTTATTAGTTATGAGAGCAAGTCATCAAGATGGCTTCAAAATGAATGGAGTTGTTTTAAATAAGGGCCAGTACATAAGATCGTACTCAAAACTATGTGAGGACCTCGCTTATAAAGAAGGAAGAGGGTTAAAAAAGCTGTCTAAAAGTACAATTATGCGTTCAATTAAGAAACTTGTTATGAACAACATCATCACTGTTAGCGAAACGGAACTAGGAACACTATTCACCATTGTTAAATACGAGTCATATCAAGAGTTTTCGAGTGATCACGAAACAGAACCAAGAACGGAAGAAGAACCTATCGCAGAACGAAGACGGAACGAAAGCGGTACGAAGTCGGAACTATATCAAGAATTAAAGAATTTAAGAATTAAAGAAGAAGAGGAAGAAGAAAAGAGAGCCTCAGTAGAAAATGATCTAACTCCTTTCCAGCAGATCGAAGAAAAGTACTTATCACGAAAAGGTGGGTTGATGTTAACACCAAAAGATTCAGCTGCCATTGAAAGGATTCTCAAGGAGCGAATCCCACTTGAAAACATATTGGTGTGGATCGACGAGGTATTTGATCAATATCAACCAAAGCATAGAGCAGACAGTATTAAATCATTTGCATACCTGGAATCAGCGATTCTTGATCGTTGGCATACACAGCAACACCAACATCAGCCTCTTAAAAACAATGTTTCTGAATTTAAACCAAAACAGCATAGGCAAAGTAATTTAGACGCACTAGCTCAATACGCAAAAGAAAATGGGATTAAATTTGGAGGAGGTTGATGAACATGGATCAAGAGCAAGCAATGTCTATCCTAACAAGGATTGCAGCTGCCTATCCAAGGTTTGAACTCACTACAGACGCGATCGGAAAAGAAAGAATTAAACTCTGGCTTGACCACTTAAAGGATCAACCCTATGAACAGGTTTTGAAAAAGATCGACCAGCACATTGCTGAAAAGAGATTCCCACCTGCTATCGCAGAGATCAAAATCAAACAACCAGAGCAAAATGAATTCTTAGCGAAACAGAAAGTGTGGGAACAAAATGCAAAATTTGCGAAACGTAGAGGCTGAACAGTTTTTATTAGGTTGTATCATCCTTGAGGGTGATCTGATTAAGGAAACGGCACTAGAGGCCAGACATTTTGCTGAAGAACGGCATAAGAGGATTTTCGAAGCGATGAGGGAAGTGGACAAGCTAGGTAAGCCTGTTGAATTGGCCAATATCGCTGCAGCTATGGGAGACCTTTTAAATTCAATTGGAGGCTTTGAATACTTAACCAATCTTGCAAGTACTGTTCCCTCCAAACATGCTTTCGAGACATATGAAACATTAATTTACGAGGCTTTTAGACTCAGAGATTTACAAAGTGCTGCTTTAGCTTTTGCTAATGCCCCATGCGATGAGGGGATCACTGAGCTTTATCAAAAGACCATTGAAGTGCAAGAAGTTGGAGTTAAAGCTACTCGGACGAAAATGGATGTTCTGACGGAGATATTCATGAGCATGGAAGAAGATCAAGGGGATCTTACAGGAGTCGACACTGGTCTTGCGGACTTGAACGCCATGACAGGTGGTTGGCAAAAAAGCGATTTGATTATCGTGGCAGCTCGTCCATCGATGGGAAAGACTGCTTTTGCTCTTAACTTAGGTTGTAATAACGCGCTAAAGGGTGGAGTTACTGATATTTTCTCGCTCGAAATGTCAGATACACAGTTAACTCATCGAATGTTAAGCAGCCTTGGGAGAATTGAAGGCACAAAGTGGAGGAATCCAAAAAAGTACTTTAGCGATCAAGATTATGACAGAGCCAACAAAGCTATGGGTGAATATGAAAAATTAGATATCTACATCCATGATCAGCCTACCCAAACAGTCGCGGATATCCGGTCCCAGATCCGAAAAACGAAAAAGGATCACCCTGATCAAGATCATTTAGTGGTCATTGATTATCTTCAGCTCATTACCCCAATCGGTAAATTTGAGAGCAAAAACTATGAGGTTGGAGCTATCACAAAAGAGCTGAAGAATATGGCGAGAAGCTTTAATGTCCCAATCATTTTGCTATCACAGCTTTCACGTGGAGTTGAACAGCGGCAAGATAAACGTCCAATGATGTCTGATCTGCGTGATTCAGGAAGCATTGAACAAGACGCTGATATCGTTACGTTCCTCTATCGTGATGATTATTACAACAAAGATAGTGAACAGAAAAACATAGTTGAAATCATCTTTGCTAAACAGCGAAATGGTGAAGTTGGGACAATAAATGCTGCTTTTATGAAAGAGTACGGAAGGTTTGTAAACTTATCGCGGCAAATGGAAGCCGCTTTATGATACGGAGGATGAACATGTCAAATATTAATAGCAAACAGCGTCGTGAGTACCTTTTAAGCGAATTAACTCGTATTGGATATTTAGCTAGTTTGGACAAGAACCCCGAAAATTTATCACTCTATGAGCTTGAAATGCTTGTCATTTCACTCAAGAGTCAACGTGGCAGCAGGGTGTTAACATATAACGCCAGGATGGAGGCATCCGAATGAAGATAGCATTCACCGTTTATGGAGAGCCGGTTGCACAGGGGCGTCCAAGAGCTACTCACATGAATGGTATGACAAGATTATACGATCCCAAGAAGTCACGTGACTTCAAGCAATACATTAAGTTGGCTGCGAGCGATCACCGTCCTGATCAACTTCTTACTGGTCCCCTGGAGTTGAGAGTTAAAGTTTACAAATCCACCCTAAAAAGTTTCAGCAATAAAAAGGCCGCAGAAGCTGAAAGAGGCGAGCTGAGACCAGCTAAGAAGCCGGATGTTGATAACTACATCAAAGGGATAAAAGATGGCCTGAATAAAGTCATTTGGCAGGATGATAGTCAAATTGTTGATCTGCATGTAAGCAAATTCTATAGCAGTTCACCGAGAATTGAAGTCGAAGTCTCAACTCTCACACCAACCCATGAGGAGGAACAAATATGTCTTTTGTAAATTTTGATGGATCAGTCAAGAAAGTAAATCACAAGCCTAAGGGTGTTACAGAATTGGTCCTTGAAATCTCAACGAAGGATCTAGGAAACAGCATTCAAAATCTTGCTGAAATGATTGATAACGATGTGCGTGTTGAAATTGAGAGCGATGTTGTCCGCTATAACGTGCAGATCAATGCTCACACTGAGCGACCTATCGTAAATTATCAAGTAGATCAGAGCGGTGTGGTCCACATTGCTGAGTCTGAGCCAGAACAGTTAGAGGCTGAATTGGGCTTACCTGCAGAAAAACCACAAATTGAAGAAAAGCCTATGGAAATTAAACGCGAAGTGGTGGATCAATTCATCCAAGAAGGTATGGCACCAGAGCAAGAAGAATTCCCAGAGAATATGGCTGACATTGTGAAACGGCGCATTGAGGGTGAATCATACCGCAAATTGGCTTCAGAGCTTGAGATGTCATCCGGCGCCATCGTCGATCTGATCAATGACTACCGAGCTGCAGTGGCTCCGCTTGCTGAAAAATGGTGGGATTGGAAAGAGGATCAAGCCAACGAAGCTGAACCGTTGCAAAAGGAAAATGCTGAAGAAGCAGCTGATGTAGATTTAGATTCCTCTCAAAGTGTGAAAGACGATTCTGACGGGAATGATCAAAAAGAAGAGGAAGACGGGGCTGCCTAAGATGGCACGCAAACGATCAAAACGGTGGTTCTTGCTTTATCGCAAAGAGGATGGACAGCGCGTCCACCTCTATGAACCACTTAAAAAATATGAACTGCACAGTCGGATTAGGAAAGGATGGAGGATTATCAGATGAAAAACAAATTCTTAGAAGGAGACTGGATCAAAGCATCTAGGAAAGGCAAAAGAGAAACACTTAACAAAGAAGGTTATGTACTTAAAGTATCTGAAGATGACATTTTAGTAAGGTTCCTTAGTGGTAATACCTTGGTTGTTCCAAAGTCTTGGGCTGAAAACTTGGATGAGGCACTTACTGAAGATGATCTGAAGGCTTTGATTGATATGTCTTTAGATTTAAGGGACGAA
>ENA-ORXC01002448-ORXC01002448.1-marine-metagenome-genome-assembly--contig:-NODE-2448-length-10110-cov-3.523672_pt1 | contig 10110 bp, 8 predicted proteins | sample MGYA00237865_ERZ511478 | MGnify/ENA metagenome assembly ERZ511478 | reverse complement strand
GCTTGTGGATTCTAACCGCCGCTTTTTAAGGAAATGGCTTCCCTGGATTGATGGCGTTCAATCACCAGGACAATTTTTTTCAGTCATACAAGTGTGGCAGAAAAACTATCAGGAAGGAAGCAGCACTCATTTTGGCATCCGGTACAGAGGAGTCCTTGCAGGCAGTATCAGTCTGCATGGTATTGACTGGAGTAACTCGCAGGCCAGCATCGGCTATTACCTGTCGGAGAAACTGCAAGGAAGAGGCATTACAGTCAGATCGGTGAAAGCAGTCATAAACCATGCTTTTAATGAGCTTGGACTTAACCGCATTGAGATCCGCTGCGGCAAGGACAATCATGCAAGCAAGGCAATTCCCAGGAAGCTTGGCTTTATCGAGGAGGGTGTCATACGTGATGGAGAATATTTAAATGGAAGCTTTCATGATTTGGTTGTTTACGGCCTCCTTTCAAGAGAGTGGCATAGAAGACATACTGTCCATACTTAATCATCGCTGTTAAGAAAGTCAATGGATCGGCAGCTTGATGGTGAATGTTGTTCCTTTAAAATTTGACTCTACATTGATTGTGCCATGATGTTCTTCGATTATTTTATAGCAGATCATTAAACCCAGTCCGTTCCCATTCGCCTTTGTCGTAAAAAATGGCTTGCCGATCTTGTCCAGATCCTCCGCAGGGATTCCTCTTCTGATTTGGAAACCGCAATCGTGATCTCACCTGGCAGATCCATCGCATCAATCGCGTTCATCAGCAAATTAATCAGAACCTGCTTGATTTTATTCCCATCACAAAGAAGCATTCCATAGTCAACTGTAGATTCCTTGGTTATTTCGACGCACTTCTTTGCTGCCTCAGCCATCAGCAGAGTAATTGCATGGTCAACCAAATCATTGATATCAAAGGACTTGAAGTCAGATTTATGCGGCTTTGCCATTAGCATCAGCTCTTTGGAGACAGCCTCCATCCGCTTTATTTCCTCTTCCATGATTACTAAATAATTGTGATTCAATTCCTGTCCTGACTTCATAAGCTGAATAAAACCTTTCAAGCTCGTCAGTGGGTTCTTAATTTCGTGCGCAATACCTGCGGCAAGCTGGCCAACCACATTCAATTTTTCATACTCAAGGATGAAGTGTTCTGTTTTGATTTTTGCAGAAACATCACTTGTCACTGAAAGCAGTTCAAATGGTTCATTTGTTTCGGGGTGCCGTACAACCGTGATTTGTGAATTCACCCAAATATACACTCCGTCTTTGCGCTTTATACGGTAAGTCAGACTGCACACTTCTTCAGCTTCAGGCATTTCAGCATTCAAGATCCTTTTATAATCTTCTGCATGGACAAACAAAGTGTACAATCTTCCGACTAATTCAGATGGCTTATAACCTAGCATGTGATGAACAGATGGAGAAACATATTTAATCAGACCATCCGGAGTTCTTTTACAAATAAAATCCATGGCCGGCTCTATCCAAATTTTCCCCTCTGTCTTTTCGACTTTATGTAACTTCTTTTCCAAACTGGACAAAAGAATACTCATAGTCAGCCTCCCTTTCATAAAATTTTACTGAATATTTAAATTTATTTCAATTTCTAACTGTTAAATTAAACACAAAAAGGATATTATTTACATTGGGAAATTTTCCTGACACGCGTTAAAATCACTAATTTGTTAAAAACTGAATTTTCTAATATAATTAAACATAAACTTCATACTTTATGTGTCTGTTTCATACATTGATATCAAACCGTATTAATGTTCCCCTTAATTATTCACAATATGGTATAATAAAATTTAAATGATAAAGCTGAGGTGGTATGATGGGGCAATCTATCGTATCAAGAATTTAACAGCTATAAGCGCGGAAGGAACAGCATAACAGGATGTTGGCCCTGGCTGAACCAGCCGCACGGAACGGGCCGTTAAAATTTCTTGAAGGAATTTATTTATATGAAGCCTGCAATATTCAGGTTTAATTTTCAGTTTACTGGGAGGTGACTCCTTACCCGCAGATCCGCGGGCTAAGGGAACTTATTTGGACATATTTAACTTGGTTTGGATAGCCATTTTAATTGCTTTAACGGCATTTTTTGTCGTTTCAGAATTTGCGATTGTTAAAGTGAGAAGTTCCAGAATCGACCAATTAATAGAGGAAGGCAGCAGAAAAGCTGTGCTCGCAAAAAAAGTCATTTCCAATCTGGATGAGTACCTTTCTGCCTGCCAGCTGGGCATAACGATCACTGCTCTGGGAATCGGCTGGCTTGGAAAGCCCGCAATTGCCGATTTGCTCAAACCGTTATTCACCAGCCTGGCTATTTCTGAATCCGTCGGACATGTCTTTTCTGTGGGGATTGCATTCACGACCATCACATTCCTGCATGTCGTAGTCGGGGAACTGGCCCCAAAGACATTAGCGATCCAAAAAGCAGAATGGGTTTCGCTTAATACAGCTGGGCCGCTGATCTTATTCTATAAGATCATGTACCCATTCATCTGGTTATTGAACGGATCCGCCCGTCTTGCTGTTGGTCTTGTCGGCCTTAAGCCTGCCTCTGAAAATGATTTGGCTCATTCTGAGGAAGAACTTCGCATTATACTTTCTGAAAGCTTTAAAAGTGGTGAAATCAACCAGTCAGAGTTTAAGTATGTAAATAAAATCTTTGAATTTGACAACCGGATCGCCAAGGAAATTATGGTGCCCCGGACGGAAATCATTTCGTTGTCAATCGAGGATACTTTGGAGAACTTTCTCCAGATTGTGAAAGAAGAGAAATTCACCCGTTATCCTGTCATCGACGGAGACAAGGACCATATTGTCGGTCTCGTCAATATCAAGGAAGTCATGACTGATCTCATCCATGACCAGGGCCGGGGCAAAAAAGAAATAGATTCATATATTCGGCCTATCATCCGGGTCATTGACAGCATCCCGATTCACGATTTGCTCGTCAAGATGCAAAAAGAACGTATACACATGGCGATTTTGATGGATGAATATGGCGGCACGTCCGGGCTCGTAACAGTCGAAGATATCCTTGAAGAAATTGTCGGAGAAATTCGCGATGAGTTCGATATGGATGAAGTGCCGATGATTCGCAAAGTTAAAGAAAGTCATTATATCATCGATGCCAAACTGCTTGTCAGCGATGTAAATGAACTGCTCGCTCTTGATATCAACGATGAAGATGTCGATACAATCGGCGGCTGGATGCTCACCGAAAATTATGAAGTCAAGCAGGGCGACGTTGTCAGCTTTGGTTCATACTTTTTCAAGATCACTGAAATGGAAGAGCACCACATTAAATATATTGAAGTAACGAAACAACCCGAAATCGAAACGTCAGCTGAAGGTTTTTTTATGAATAAAACCGAAGTGGTTTCATAACGATCAAGCAGTTACTTCCAATAGCCAAAAACCAGGCAGGTCCTTCCTGCCTGGTTTTTTTGTGACTTTATTTTACACTTTCCAGGTTTGGACGTCATCGGCTTCAATGATTCCCATAATAACATCATCTACATCCGGATCCTTAAGGACGCTATCCCTGACCCTGAACTTGATATCATCGGCATCAGCCAGTGTCAGCCCTTTGCGCAGCTCCAGATAGCTCTCGACATGGTACTGTCTGCCTTCCTGAACAATCCTTAATGTATTGATGTCAATGACATCTGGATCTGACAGGATAAGATTGGCTATACGGTCCTCAACCACCTTAGGTGCTGCTACACCAATGAGGCCTACGGTGTTTTCAAAACCAATTTTCAAAGCAATACCAATTAGCAGGATACCGATCAGCAATGTTCCAATACCATCAAGCAAATAAAACCCTGTAACATGCGCCATGACAATAGAAAACAGTGCTAACAGCGCACCAAATGTCGCAATTAAATCTTCATAGAAAACCAGTCTAGTCGGCGGTGATGCCAGACTGACATTCTTAAACGCGTTTCCAACGATTCCAAATCCCTTTGCTTCACTTCTCGTTTCGTGAGCAATCTCCTTCATTGCTTTAATCAGGATTGCTCCATCAACAAGAACAGCGATTATCATGATGATAACATTCAACCACATGTTACTTGAAGCTTTCGGATGCTGGATCAGCTCCCATCCTTTGATGACTGTTTCATATGCCATGATCGAAATGATGATGACCGCCACGAGCACGAATAGATTTACAACCCTGCCAAATCCAGTCGGGAAGCGTTTGGTTGCTTCTTTTTCCGATATCGCGCTGCCGATGAATACAAAAAATTGGTTCAATGCATCCGCAACCGAATGAAGAGTCGTCGCAAGCATCGTACCGCTTCCGCTGATTCCAGCAGCAACCCCTTTGATAATTGCAAGGAAGGTATTCCCAAGCGCCGCAATCCCTGAAGATTTATTTCCTTTTTTTAAAAATTCAACCATTGATGACATTTCTCCACCCGCTTTGCTAGTTAAATATATTTTCCTTTACCTTTTCACGTTTCGTTCTAGTTTAAACATTTTTTAGATGAACTGCCGTAATTGCCTAGGTAATTAATATGCAAAAGAGCCCCACAGGATTATGTCCTGAGGGGCTCTTTTCTAAAATTTACGTCCTGCTCTTAGAGGCTTCTCCAACTCTTTTATTATAGGCATTCCATTTCTGTTTTGCATTGATCAAGATGTCTTCTGCCAACAGCTCGATTCCGATTGCCGTCAGTGAGAAGATATCAGCATAGTGCTTTTTCACTTCCCATTTCAATTCATGCTTCCCGCAAATGCTGTATTTGTTTACTTCTTCCATTTCCTTGCTAAGAAGTGCTAACTGTTGATTTTTTTCCTGTTCGGGAAGAGCAATAATTTCATCGATTTTTTCTATATATTCAAGCGACCTGGCGATTTTTTCGTTCACCTCATCATGTGTTCTCTTATCTACCAGGTCATACTTCAGTTTGAAAATATTGAGATTTCTGGCAGATTCATAGGTTGATCTCACAATTTCATCCCTGGTCATATAATCCGTTTCAAAGCTGAGCATGTATTTCCATGATGGCTGGGTGATTGCTTTTCTATGGTCTTCAATTGTATGGCAGAACTTCTTATAGCCGTATTTTTCAGGATTTTCAAATGCCGGGCTAGCCGGGTCCAGGAATGGTGCCAGCGGAGCGACAAAGTATGATAGACGTTTATCCCCTCCACATGCATTGTGAATTTGCTCACAAAAATCGACGTTATCAAGGGCGCTTTGATAATCCTGATGCGGGATGCCAACCATGAAAAATATATCAATCTTCTTGCAGCTATGCTTCAATGCAGATTGCAGCGTTTCAATCACTTTTGCATTTGTACAATTAAATTTACCGTTGTAACGGCGGATCTTTTCATCATGTGTTTCCAATGTCAATTCAATGCTGTACTTTGGCACAGCCTTCTCAATCTTTTCAAAAAACTCCTCGTTCGCATATTGGAATAATTCAAATACCAGTTCATTTTTCAAGTTGATCTTGCTGAGCCTCTCAAAAAACTCATCCACATATTCCTTCCCCGCCTGACGGATATCATGAAGGATAAAAATCGGGGCCCTGCTGAAACGCTGGATGAAAAGAATGTCCTCTATTAGCTTTGCAGGTGAGCGTTTTGCCAGCACTTTACGATTGCAGTTATCCTTGTATGATTGCTTTGAGCCCCCGCAAATCAAGCAGCCCTGGGTGCAGCCTTTTGCCGTGAGGATCGCGGTATTAGGGTATTGAAGCCATCCATTATAGGGGAGTGGATCCAGGAAATTTTTATACTTGAAGACAGACTTGATTGTATATCGATACCCCGGAATATCAAATTCATCCAGGCTGTCAGGAACATGGCTTAACGGGTTGTATACTGGAGTGTCTCCATCCTTCCAAGTAAGGTTTGGAATCCCGCCCAGATGATGGGTTCCATTTTTCAAATGGTTGATCAAAAGGAGCATTAATTTTTCAGTTGAATCCCCCCTCATGACAAAATCAATGAATGGATACTCTATTAATTCTTTATGGTAATAGGTTGCAGATAAACCGCCAAAGATCATAGGAGTTTCCGGATGAAGATTTTTCACAATTTTCGCCAGTTCAATACTTCCATGAGCATGCGGCAGCCAGTGAAGGTCAATTCCAAAAGCCCGTGTCTTGATCTTTTTTAGTTTCTTTTCGACATCAAAGTTTTCATCCATCAGCATTCGATTAGCGATATTAATGATTTTCACGCGTAAGCCCTGGCGTTCTAAATATTCCGCAATGCTCGTCAGGCCAATAGGATACATTTCGAACACTGGAGAGGACGGAACGACGTCACTGATCGGGCCTGCCAGCAGCGCATTTTTCCTGAAGTCATAAACACTTGGCGCATGAAGAAGGACTAAATCGTATTTCAAAGTACTCACCTCAAATAATCTGCCTAATAAAGGCAATGTATGATTACACATTAATCATAACTCCCGAATACTTTGTCTTCGTCCCGCAAAGTGCAATTTTTTGTGAACACCTGAACATAAAGAGTTAAAAAAGCCGACAGACCCTGATAAATAAAGGGATTGGGAGTTTATGAAAGTTTTGTGGATGGCTGTCAGAAAAGCGCAAGCGCCTTGGTCAGTTCCAACAAGCACTGGAGCTGGACAATGCTCGAAGTTGAAATTATATAAATTCTACTATTAATAAAAAAAAGAGACTGCCATATCGCAATCTCCCTGTCTACTATTTTTCCTGCTGGACCATCAGGATTTCTTCCTCCACCCTGCCCAATTTTAACAGATGGGAATCAAGGCGTTTGTGGATCGTGCTGAATTCTGTATTGTTTTTCATTTCTGCTTTGCTTATCAATTCTTTTAACATATTTTCAATTTTTGCACTTTGTGCTTCTTCCATTCTTTCAAGTGCGTCTTTGATATCTGTTATATCGATTTGGTTTGATGTTACGCGATGTTCAATGCTGTCGACTTTTTCGAGTCGGTCGAGTCTTTTTTCAATGTTTTCGGTCCTTTTATTCAATGAGTCAATCGAACTCTCAATACCTTTTAAGAGATTGATGATTTCAGATATCCCTTCCATTTCACATGGCTCCCCTTTATTTGGCTTAAGGTTATTTTATCATCATTATTCACTTCGATATGTTACAAAACTGGTAACAAAGCCGGCCTTTGTTTTCATTTTTGCCATATTTATTGTTACTGCATCTTCAGATCCATTATCGCTTTTTCAGCGCTTCTTCTGGACATATTTATCATATTCCAGCTTTCTTCTGAATCCAGAAATTCCTGCCTTCTTTGCAGCAGCAAGTCTGAGAGACCCGGGTGGTCTGGATTAAGCTTATATAGCTCCACCAATCCCTCCACTCCTTCATAAGACAGTGAGTTCAGATAGTAAATATCTATTTTTCCAGTTTCTGAATAACGCTCGATATTGCGCTCAACGACGAAAGTGTCAAGCTGGACCGTATTGACCAATGTATAAAAAATGATGGCAGATATGATGTAAAAGCGGACTAGTGAGAGCCTTTCCATCCATATCCTCATAAAGGAGTAGCACAAAATCACCAGCAGGAAAACCATGAATGAATGGGCCAGAACCCTGGCAAAGGTAAACCCATAAGCCTCTTCATACATAAACAGGCGTATAAAAGCTGAATACAGCATCACTCCGCTAAAGATGACGAGCAGAGATAGAAGAGCGCGAATAGCCAGCGTCGTAAATTTGGAAGCTTTATCAACAAACGAAACAATTGTGGAGATAATCAACAAATTCAACATGGTCACAAAAAGGAGCTCAAAGAATCCTCGGCGCGCAAATTCGGCATACGTATAACCTTCTTTCAGGGTCTCACTGAAAAAATACTGGAATTGTACAAATACGAAAAGAAGATAAACGATATTCAATAAAGTTAGCACGGTCAAGCTGATCACACTATCCCATGCCATCTTTTCTTTTTGCTTCGGGGTTTCAGCAGGCAGCTGCTGCTTAGTCTTTAACACCTGAAATAATCCGAAGATCGCCAATGTATAAATAGTGATTGCGATTGTACGCAAGACCTCCTCCTCTATCTTCAACCCTAAAAGCCAGCGTGGGAAGGTGCCTATAAGGTTGCCAAACTGTTGGTCGGCAGAGACAAGCAGGTTGACGATCACAAACAATAACGGGAATGAAATAGCCACGCCAATCAATACTTTTCGGATTGTTGCACTCTTGCTCTCTTCAAGCCCTCTGGCTGCCAGCTTAACGGCATTGATTAAAAACCTGTACACATAGGCAATCGCAGCTCCTACTGTCAAAATGAGCTTTTGGACGAACGGCCACCTGTGCCATTGATTAGCAAGCGGATAAGTAACAAGAACAAGTTGTATGAGGACCATGACTGGTATCACCAGAATGTTCATCACATATAAAATCATATTAGAATGAAGAAAAAAGCTGGCTGAAAGGAGCCATATTGAAGCAACCATCAAAAGTCCAAGCTTTTTATTTGTAAAAGAGTATGACCGGTATCTCCAGAAAAAAACACCATAAAATACAGTAATAAAAACAGGATAGGACAAGCCAATTTTCCCATTCAAGAAAGACCTTTCAGCCAGAATTCCCAGAGCAAGACATACCAGGAAAAACATCCAGTCACCTTTTTTTAGTTTAAATTCCACTTTCACTCTCTCCCTTCACCTAGAATAACTAGGTATGTTTTTAAAAAAATATCACTTTTTAATTCTATATACATAGAATTTCTATGTACTTGACCAAAAAAATTAGATGGAAGCCTTTTTCCCCCATCTATATCCAACCCAGCATATTGGATACAATAGCGCTGTGAAAAGAATACAAATAAAAATGAATGCCGGGCTCAGCAGCGGCTGGAACCAATCATGCGGAATCAGCTTGAACAACGTCAGGTTCATGAGAATAATATTCGGCAGGATGGACAGGATAAACGTCTTTTTCATCAATCTTCGTCCCTTATGGCCAAACCCCTTGCCGATTTCATATCCAAGCAATGCCCAAAAGAAGAGGTAAAGCAAAATGATCACAGCTGGTATCGATGTCAGGCTTTTCCAGGCCATGTCAATGAAAGGGAAATCGAATAGATTATGTACCAGGGTCAGGATCGTGCCACCAACGAAGAATATCAGGTTGGCCAAAATAAAAACCCATTGAGTTTTCACTGGGGTCGTTGACAGTTCTTCCTTCCAGCTTTCTGCAATTTCTCCCGGGGTCCCCAATCTGGAATAAATTTCAGATCTAATATCCGACTCTTCTCTTTCATTGCCGTTAAACTCTTCAAGCATTTCTGTGATATGGATGTCATATTCAGCTAAAATTTGTTCTTTGTCCGTATGCTTCCCTAACTGCCTGCCAAGCTCGTCGAGAAATTCAGTCTTTAACTGGATCATTTTTCGTTCTCCTGATCACTTTGTTCATGACATTGACGAACTGCTGCCACTCTTCCGTTTTCTCAATGAGGACCTCTTTGCCTTCATCAGTAATCCGGTAATATTTCCTTGCCGGGCCTTTTTCCTGCTCCTGCCAGTAAAATTCAATGTATTCCTGCTTTTCGAGCTTATGCAATGCCGGATAAAGGGTGCCTTCTTTTACCTGCAGACTGTGGTCACTGCGCTTATCCAGTTCTTTCACTAGCTCGTAACCATACATATCCCGTTCATTCAATAGCTGGAGCAGCACAAGCGATGTGCTCCCTTTTAAAAGTTCGCGATTAAACATCCTATCACCTACCTAGTAATAAAAGGTACCTATCGGCATCATAATGTATATTGGTGGAAATTGCAAATTAAATTTCAAAAAAGCAGACTGCACTTTTCTGCTAGCCTGCTTCCTGAATATAATTAATTGCTTCCGGACGTTGCCTTAAGGCCGATAATCCCAACCAAAATGAAGGCAACGAACATCAGTCTCATGAGGTTGCGCGGCTCTCCAAACAGGACAATCCCGAGTATAACTGCCCCTGCAGCTCCAATTCCAGTCCAGATGGCATATGCAGTACCAATTGGCAATGTTTTTACTGCCATGGACAAAAAATAAAAGCTTATGGCCATGCCTGCTAGTGTAATCAATGATGGGACTGCTTTGGTGAAACCTTCTGTATACTTCAGGCCAATCGCCCAAACGATTTCAAATATA
>ENA-ORXC01002447-ORXC01002447.1-marine-metagenome-genome-assembly--contig:-NODE-2447-length-10112-cov-53.189736_pt1 | contig 10112 bp, 10 predicted proteins | sample MGYA00237865_ERZ511478 | MGnify/ENA metagenome assembly ERZ511478 | reverse complement strand
TGGCTGTTGGCTGTTGGCTGTTGGCTGTTGGCTGTTGGCTGTTGGCTGTTGGCTGTTGGCTGTTGGCTGTTGGCTGTGTAAACAATTTAGCTTAGCTAAATACAAATTAAAAATAAGTCTAACATCTATACTCTATTTTCTATCCTCTATTTTCTCTCTTTAAACTTTACAATTATTACTTAATACTTTGTACTTAATACTGATTTTAAGCTTCTGATAAAACAAGTCTATTCTCTATCATCTATTTTCTCTATTCCACTTTACAATAGCTACTTAATTTAAACCCTCTACCATTGACGAAGCAAGTTTACCAAAACTATTTCGTAAATTGAACATGAAACATTTTTCAAATTGAAACTTCTATGGACTACCTATCCCCTACCTATTTTTTTGATTATGAAAGTGACGAGATACAAGATTTAGTATCAGTTTTTAAAAACACTTCACTTTCCGAGAAAGAAATTACTATCGCACTTTATAATAAAGTACGCGATACATGGCGATATGACCCATATAGCTTAAGCTTCAACAAAGAAAAATACCGAGCCAGTGAAATTGTAAAACGCCCAAAGGGTCACTGTATCGATAAGTCTATCATTTTAATCGCAGGACTTCGTGCCCTAGGTATACCCGCTAGAATCCATTTGGCGAAAGTTAAAAACCATATTGGCGTAGAACGATTAATAGAGAAATTTGGTTCTAACGAACTTACGCCCCACGGTATGGTAGATGCATATATTAACGATAAATGGCTGAAGCTATCCCCTTCCTTCAATGCATCTTTATGTAAAATGCTTAATGTTGCTCCTTTAGATTTTGATGGCGAAAATGATGCTGTTTTACAAGAATTCAGTGCAGACGGAACACAATTTATGGAGTACCTAGAAGATTACGGTCATTTTGAAGATGTGCCGATGGAATTTATGGAACGGAATGCACGAGAACACTACCCAAATATTTTTGACCCCAATAGTAACCAGACCGAGTTTCTATTGTAGGTTTTAACAAACTTTAATATTCAAAACTTCACCAATCTACTTTACAGATTATTTTTTATAGTACATTCGATGGAAAATACAATTCCCTTGAAAAAATTCATCTTTACATTATTCATAGCATTTTCTTCTTTATTGACATTTGCTCAAGAACCAATGGCATGGACACCCGATTATGAGTTACAACTGAGTGACTACCAATCGCCAGAATCGGAAATCGACTCTACGCTTACATCTTATTCCATCTATTCAGGTGCTAAAATTGATTTTAGTTTTAACATGAACTCGGTCTCTTTCATGTTCACCAAAAACTTCAACGACAAAGTAAAAGCTATTTTTCAAAGAAATTTGGCTGTTTTGGTTGCTCCAGATTCGTTGACCGCAAATCAGCTGCTACAATTCGGACGGTACGATTTTGATTTGGTAGAGCTATACTCCAGTAAAATACGCAAGAAAATCTACGAGGAAAAAGGTACTTTTAGCGACGCTAGTTTATTTCAACCTATTTTCAATGAGCTACAAGAAGAAATGAACACCGTAAGTGCCCAGGTCTTTAAAGCAACCGATTTTGGCAAGGACACCGAGTTACTTCAAAAAGAACACAACAAGGTGATTGATGAAATCAATGCCCTTTCCGATTTTTGCATGACCTGTAAGCCGAAGAAAAATAGGAAATAGTTGTTCGTTGATGGTTGTTCGTTGATGGTTGTTCGTTGATGGTTGTTCGTTGATGGTTGTTCGTTGATGGTTGTTCGTTGATGGTTGTTTAAACGCTTCGCGTTTTTTGTATTAAGTATTAAGCCGTTCTCAGAAACTCCAAATTTTGATTTTCTTTAATTAGTCTTTTTAAATTGATACTACGCACCTTTCACTATGGCAAAATGAAATGTCAGTTCGATTGAATTTTCGAAGCATGAGAAAATTTGCCTGCCTGCCGATGTGTAGGTATCGAGAACCTATCGTGTTCCCAACCTGTTCTCGATACATTTTTATGTTTCCGCTATGCTACATCATAAAACCACTCGAACTGACATTTATTAATTAAAAAATTTACTACATCACTAAATGCTCCTCGCAAAGACTTTGTACGTTTCACTTAATACTTAATACTCTTTACTATAGCAGAACGAAATGTCAGTTCGAGTGAATTTTCGAAGTATGAGAAAATTTGCCTGCCTGCCGATGTGCAGGTATCGAGAACCTATCGTATTCCCAACCTGTTCTCCATACAATTTTATGACTCCGCTATGCTACATCATAAAACCACCCGAACTGACATTGTCATTATAAAGACCACAGATTGCCACGTCGCGAAAAATTCCTAGCAATGACGTTTACTTTTTACTTAAGACTTTGTACTTTGTACCTAATACTTTTTACTAATTACCTCCCAGCACAACTCAGCATCCAAAATCCACAATTGAGTAACTTATCTTCACTTCTGAACAATGATTACTTCATCTTTGAGTAAGATAAAACAAACCGACCATGGAGAACATCATTACAATATTCATTTATATACACGCCTTTTTTGGTGGTGTGGGACTTATTACCGGTATTGCAAGTATCATTGTAAAAAAAGGACAGCAAAACCATAAATGGCTGGGCAAATGGTTTTCTTGGTCTATGATTATAAGCTCTGCTATTTCTTTGGTGGTAGCTAGAATGCCCAATCATATCAATACCTTTTTATTCCTAATTGGCATTTTTACCATTTACATGGTAATGGCAGGTAATAGAGCGCTTACCTTTAAATCGACCAAAAAAACAAAAGCGAACTTGACCGATATTTTAGTTTCTGCGATTATGGCTGTTTGCGCGCTATTAATGATAGGCTTTGGTACTACCGGACTTATACAAGGATATTCTCACAGTATCCTATATCTAGTATTTGGTCTAACCGGTCTCTTTTTAACCTTTGGCGACTACAAACTATTTAAGACCACATTAAAAAACAGAAAACTTTGGCTCATAAATCACCTAAGCAGAATGTTAGGTGCTCTAATAGCCTCAGTTACCGCATTTATAGTTGCAGGTATGCACCAAGATAATCTTTGGGCATGGCTTACCCCGTCCGTATTAGGTACTTCCTATATTATTTACTGGATAAAAAAAACAAAAGGAAAAAAGAAGTTGAAAACTGCTTAACCTTGATCTTTAAGATTTAGGTTTTCTGCGAAGTAATCACAGAAATCTTTCATGGTAGCAGTCATTTTTTCGTCTTGTGTTGCCTTTAGAAAAGTATCTGACAAAGAAACCAAGGTTTGGTGAAAGAAGGTCTTCATCTCATCTACAGGCATATCTTTGGTCCATAAGTCAATTTTTAAAGACTCTTGGTTTTTGCTATCCCAAACGGATAATAACATTGCCTTTGCGGCTTCATTCTCTATACCACCGTCTTGTGCAGACCAGTTTAATGTTTCCGGAATTCTATTCTCATCTAATCCTACGCGCAGTGTAATTTCTGAAGTATGTAAATCTGCCATCTAATTTCTCGGTTTATAATTTGATTTCTTAAATATTTCATCCGCAGGCATCGGCATTAACTGCATCATGCTTACATCATTGTTTTCCATAAAGGCACGTACTATTTGCCAGCCTACATAACGACCTAACCTTCCTGGCGACTCATTGTCCAACTCTAATCCAAATTTAGAAAAGGGTGCTGGTTCTAAAAATCGTTGATTTAATTTATTATCGGTGCTATATAGATATTCGTTCTCTATAAAGTTTCTCCACATAGGCTCTTCATTTGCAATAGCCCAGTCTATTTCTTCTTGAGTATACCCTATTTTTTTTCCATCGCTAGCCTCCGGCATCAATTTATCCTTAAGGTATAGTTCTTTTCCAAAATAAACCATACGGGCAAGGTATGTGCGGTCTCTAGGCCTTGGCACAACCTGCTTGGCAAATGCGCTTGCAACATCACTAACTAGATAATTACGATCTAAAGATTGTGCTATGTAACGCTGAAAACCACCATAGTACTTATGCTCAGGACCCAAGTAATTATCAAGGCTGATGAACAAAAAACTATCCGTTAAAATAATTCTGTTATTATAATCAACATCATTGGTTACCGTAAGTATTTTTGGAACCTTATACTGCGGAAAATAATATTTAATATGCTTGAACAATTGTACCAAACCTTCTTGTTCATCTTCAAAACTACGAAAGGCATTACCCACTTCTTGAAATAACTCTATCTGAAGCGAATCTTGCATTTTTGCGATCCAAACACTATCTGGTGCCGGAAACAAGTACGGATATGTTTTACGTAATGCCGGCAAACCTTTTTCACCTGCAGCGGCGAACTCACGATCAAATCGAGAAATCTTTAGGTCCATCGGTATAGCGGCAATCTCTTTTGCTACCTTATCACTATCATTACAGCTAGAAAGAATGAAAAAAACTGATAATAGCATAAAAATAGGTTTGACCTTGGTAAGTATTTTACAATACATTTTATTATTTACAGTGTTCAACTTATTTTTAGGGCAAAGTTAATTGATTTTACTAAATAATTAGAGCGGTATGCAAACGGAAAAGGTAATTGAGCACATTGTTAAATGGTTAAAAGATTATGCTACAAATGCAAAACAGAAAGGTTTTGTAATTGGCGTGTCTGGCGGAATTGATTCTGCCGTTACTTCCACCCTCTGCGCAAAGACGGGTTTAGACCTACTTTGTCTAGAGATGCCAATTCACCAAGCGGAGAACCAAAGTGATCGTGCTTCTAGACATATTGACTGGTTAATTGCCAATTTTCCGAATGTTAGAAGACAACCAGTTAATCTTACACCGGTATTCGATAGTTTAGTGGATGCACTACCAACGGTTGATAATGAAGAAGACAGATTTATGTCTTTAGCCAATACAAGAGCTCGTTTACGTATGACCAGTTTGTATTACTTTGCCGCTCTAGAAAGATATTTGGTAGCAGGTACAGGAAATAAAGTGGAGGACTTTGGAGTAGGATTTTATACCAAGTATGGCGATGGTGGGGTAGATTTGAGCCCGATTGCCGACTTAATGAAGACCGAAGTATATGATATTGCAAAGGCATTAGGTGTAAATGAAGAAATTATAAAGGCAGCACCAACGGATGGTTTATGGGGCGATGATAGAACAGACGAAGATCAGATTGGAGCCTCTTACCCTGAGCTAGAATGGGCAATGACTATGAAAGACGATGGTAAAAAAATTGATGATTTTGAGGGTAGAAAAAAGGAAGTTTATACTATCTTTACAAGGCTAAATACAATGAACCAGCATAAAATGCTACCTATACCGGTTTGTGAGATACCAAAAGAGTTAAAATAACAACTCAACTAAGAATCAGGGTATTAAATCGAAAATAAAGTCTAAAATTTTACGTTAAAAGTAAAATAATGCAACTTTGACTTCTAATTTAGAATTTTAAGCCTTACATTGCATGTTGTCTTTTCATACAAAAGAAAGTCCTGAATTCTATATAAAAAAATAATTAATGATCAAAGTTTTAATAGCGGATAACCATCCTATCATAAGAATGGGAGTTAGGAAGGTTCTAGAATCCGCTGAGGGATTTGAACTGATCGATGAGGTAGCTACTACCGAAGAACTTTTTGAAAAACTCAAAGACACAACCCCCGATGTGGTCATGCTAGAAATGGATATTCCAGATATTAATGGAATAGCGGCATTACGCAAAATCAAAAAAGATTACGCAGACGTAAAAGTACTTATGTACAGCGGACAATCTGAAGATGTTTATGCCCTTAGCGCCATAAGAGCCGGTGCTTTTGGATATTTATCTAAATCTTCTGGTGTAGAATACATTACTGCAGCAGTAACTAAAGTAAGTGAAGGTAGCATGTTCATTACAAACGAACTTGCACAACGTCTTGCTTTTGATGAAGGAACTAAAAAACCAAGAAGGTTCTTTAGAAAACTATCAACTAGAGAAATAGAAGTATTAAAACTTTTAGCTAGTGGTAAACGTAACAAAGAAGTTGCATTAGGCTTGAACCTAAATGAAAAAACAGTTAGTACCTATAAAGCTCGTTTAATGAAAAAATTAAATGTAGACAACATGGTAGATTTATTACAACAGGCTAAAGCCTTAGAATTGTACTAAATTCTTACAACTGAATAAAATAAAAAAAGACCTGCTTTTAGCAGGTCTTTTTATTTATATATTCTTCGCTATTCTATGATAGCACCCTATTCAACTTTTTATTCAACAACTTATTCAACTGAATGTAGTTCATAATCTCCTCTAGCACTTCCCTATGATCCGTAGTAGAATCTTCTGTAGTGTTTTGCAAGGTGTTCATCCTCTTTTTTATCAAAAAACAACGTAGCGTGAGTATGGTCTCACTTACTAACTGTGCCACACCTATTTCCTTACTCTTGGGAAAAATTTCCTTGCGCTCCCAATCATGCAAAATGTAACGTTCTTCTTCCATTAAAATAGAAGATATTTGATTGGCCATTTCTTGCTCTAGACTATTGACGAATGTAGTTATGGAAAATTCCTCCTTTTCATTTAAAGCCTCTATTAACCTAGCATACATTTTACGAAAATCTTCATTGGCCAGCTCTATTTCATCTTCCTGCAGATCCAAGTAGATTTTCTCGTACACCTTAATTTCTGATATTTCCGGCTCCAGTACTAAATCCCCGGCATCATTTTCTTTTAAAACAAGGTCTTCAAACTGCTCTTTATGATTACCATACAGCATAAGCGATTCAATAATTTTTCGCTCTAACAAATACTGTACATCTACTTTTTCTTGCTTTTCCTCATCGGTATTTCGAACAACATCAAAAGCCTTTTGCTCCTCTTTTTGTTGTGCCTGTACATTTTTATCTTCCTTCTTGCCTATCTGCGCTAATGTATTGAACAATACAGCCTCAGAGATATTCATAATCTGGGCACACTCTTGTATATAAATCTCTTTTTGAATACGATCGGGAATCTTAGCTATACTGTTCACGATATCCCTTACCGTATCCGCTCTTTTAATTGGGTCGTTATCTGCCTCTTTTACAAGTAGTGATGCCTTGAACTGTATAAAATCTTTAGAGTTGTCATTAAGATAGCTCATGACATCATCTAGCTCATTATTCTTGGCAAAACTATCTGGATCTTCACCTTCTGGGAATGTGCATACACGTACATTCATACCCTGCTCCAAAATTAAATCTATACCACGAAGCGATGCACGCAGACCTGCCGCATCCCCATCAAACAACACAGTTATATTTTTGGTCAATCTGTTGATCAACCTAATTTGTTCTGGCGTTAATGCCGTTCCGCTAGAAGACACCACGTTATCAATACCACGTTGCGCAAATTGAATAACATCCGTATAGCCCTCTACCAAATAACAATTATCTTCTTTTGCAATAGACTGCTTTGCATGGTAAATACCATACAACACCTTACTCTTATGGTAAATCTCACTTTCGGGAGAATTCAGATATTTGGCTGCCTTTTTCTCGTTCGTTAAAATACGTCCGCCAAAACCTAGTACACGACCACTTAACGAGTGAATAGGAAACATAACCCGACCTTTAAATCGGTCAAACTTTCTTGAACCATTTGGATTGTTCGGATCTTCTTTGACAATAGTGAGTCCCGTTTTTGAGAGATATTCCAGTTTATACCCCTTATCTAATGCTGCAGTTGTAAAACCGTCCCATTGATCAAGACAATAGCCTAATTCAAATTTCTTAATAGTTTCATCTGTAAAACCACGCTCTTTGAAATAGCTTAAACCAATTGCCTTACCCAACTCAGATTCCCACAACATTTCCTTAAAATGTGTTTGGGCGAATTCCGATACCAGATACATGCTTTCGCGCTCACTGGCTTGCTCTTTTTGTTCGTTAGATTGTTCTGTCTCCTCTACTTCAATATTATATTTCTTTGCTAAATATTTTATAGCCTCTGGATAGGTGAAATGCTCGTGCTCCATTAAAAAAGCAACCACATTACCCCCTTTTCCACTACTGAAATCTTTCCAAATCTGTTTTACGGGAGATACCATAAAACTTGGGGAACGTTCATCTGTAAACGGACTAAGACCTTTAAAATTAGAGCCTGATTTCTTCAACTGTACAAAATCACCAATTACCTCTTCTAAACGAGCGGTTTCATAAACTTTATCTATGGTAATTTTTGAAATCATAATCCTCCCTTAATCCCTCCTAAGGAGGGAAACTCTATTATTAAATAATTTATAAAAGTATTAAAATTAAAGCGGTTGACATATGCTATCAAAAATGAATCTGCTTTCTAAATTATAAAAAACTAACCTATTTTATTATTTTAGTCTATGTGACCATTTTACAGTATGATGGAAAATAATTTGTATGTCTATTCAAATGCTTTATTTGATAATATTATCATTGGAAAAATAAGGTGAATCGAGAACCTTAGCACAAGAAAAGTTCTCGATATAAATTTTGTTCCCTAAAAAGGTCTCAAAATTCACTCGAAGTGACAACCGTCTTTAAATACCATTTTAAATTGTTCTCAGAAAAACACTGATAATATACTATGATTCTATTCTTTGGTACTAGACCTGGAAAGCCCGAAACTAAACATCTTTTTAATTGTGAATGCCCATATTGTAAACAACTAGGGACGTTGATAGCTGTTACCCAAAAGAACTACTTTCATATTTTTTGGATCAAGCTTTTTAAAATCTCTAGTACTACTACCATAGAATGTAGTCACTGTAAACGTGGTTATTATGAGAATGAGTTTACCGAAGAGATGAATATAGAACTTTCTAAAACAACTGATTAGCTGCAGTTACCGGTAATTAAACATGGCACCACAGCCAATTAGATTGATGAATTTCTTATTTAAAGGTCGAAGCGAAGGCCTAAGGAAACATTTTGATATACTTCCCCTTCTGATTCATATAAAGAATTCAAATCTAGTTTTGTGTACAACAGAATACCTCCTATGCCAGCATAGCAACTTAATCCATAAACAAAATTATTTTTTTCGAGCCCACCTCTTTTGTCACTTGATTTTACACCTACGCTATATTCTCCAATTCCAGTATATTCTATAGTTTGCGTAAGCCCCAATCCAAGCCCTAAATAACCCCCTAAACCAAAACGAAATTTACCTCTCAACGAATATCTTAAGCTACTTTCCGTTCTTCTTACTTTAGAAGGACCCATTTCTAAATGAACAGGAAATACGATGTTCCCAGTTGCTAATTTCTTATCAGAAATAGTATAATCATCCCTACTATCAGCTATAAACACTCCATCAACTACAAATCCTTGATTTTCAAAATCTGCTTCAAAAAGACTTGGAGCTCCAAAACCCAAAATATTTCTTTGATAACTTATACCATAATTTAAGCGAAAATCATTGTTTTCTTTATTTAACCTATACCTCCAAGCCCATCCAATTTCATAAAAATGACCAGGAAAATAAATAATTTGATAAAACTTAGTATTATCACCTATCGCACTATTAATACCTACTGCAAAAACCAAATCAGAACTTGTGCGCTTGTCATAAACCGGTTCTTTACCTTCTTTACCCTTAAAACTTACGCCAAAAATCCGTTCACCAAATTCGTTTTTCTGCCCCAACCCCCATTCAAACCTTCTTCTTTTAAATATAATATTTGTACCATCTACCCCCTCATTTCTAATTGAAAATTCTATTTGATTATCTATAATTGCCAATCTATTTTCTATGTTTAGCGCATGAAACTGAGCAGCACTCTTCTTTAAACTATCTGCAACAAATTGAACTATTAGTTTGTTTTTTAAATCAGCATTTATTTTCTGAATTTTTATTTTTAACATCTCCCGCTCTTCCAATAGAACAACCCTTTTATCTTCTTCAAAATTCTGAACCTTTTTATTAGTTAAAACTTCTTCTTGAGCGCCAACTATTTGAAAACCAAATAAGATTAGAACTAAAACAAAATATATACTGTATTCCCTCATTTCGATTTTGATTTTTTTGATGAATAAAACTCCGCTCCCTGTCCCTATAGCATTTTATAGAGATGTGGGATAAAACGATTTGTGATTGATTAATTATTGCGGTCTGCCACTGCAGTGCGCACTTTTATAAAACCGGCTTTTAAA
>ENA-ORXC01002445-ORXC01002445.1-marine-metagenome-genome-assembly--contig:-NODE-2445-length-10128-cov-3.549597_pt1 | contig 10128 bp, 6 predicted proteins | sample MGYA00237865_ERZ511478 | MGnify/ENA metagenome assembly ERZ511478 | reverse complement strand
TTTTGTTTTATAACGAGAAGTATCACCGTGAACGTTTTGATGGATTTTTGAGAGTGATTGGCGCATCGTAAATTCCTTTTTACGTAGATAAAAAGATAAGGTCTTATTGTGCTTGCTATTCATGAAATACACAAATTGCTTCAACTAAAAATAATGCAAATATTCATCATTGTATGACAACGAAAATTTGTTATGAGCTTTACTTTAGCAAAATCTCTAGAGGTTATTATGAATAAACCAATCGTCAAATTTTAGATTGTACCAAAGGCTTAGACATTATTAATGAAAACTATAAAGCGCATATTTGCTTGTGGTAAAGACCCTTGTATACAGAAAGAGCATATTTGATGGCGATTTTTTAATTTTTGCAATAACAACAATGCATTAGCTTTTAGAGAATTGAGAGCGCTTCAATATTTATCTAAGCAGCTTATCATTTTTGCTGAAAATAATTCCTTTGCGTTACTAATCTGTAATATATTGTGTTATAAGTAGCAGCCTTAATACTGCCTTCACAATTGTTTGTCAGCTTGGATAAAGGGATTTTTATGTCATCGCTTAGCTCTTCTAAACGCACCTTGCTGCCTCATTTTCAAAGCTTGGTAGCTCAATCATTCACAAATTATAAAAAGTCTTCTACTAAGTTTGCTGTCTGCGTGCTTTATACGCTTACTGCTGTAAGTGCCACCGTGACGTTAATGGGTTGTCAAACGACGACAGGCTTATCATCACAGTCCAATTTATCCATGACAGGCATAGATTTTAGTATTGCTGATACTCAGCAAAACCAAACTCAGGGCAAAATGTTTAATAGCAAATTGGATAAGAATGCTGAACGTTATCAGCGTTTATTTGACCAAACTAAAAGCCCAAACCCAGAAGTGCAAGCTAAGGCACGTCTACTGAGCGCTATTCGTCAGCATTTAGCGACGGAGCACGTGTCAGTATCGCAGGCTAATTATCATTCAACTCCCTATATTAAAGCCGATAGTATTGACGCTGGCTCAAGCAGTTTTTTTAGAACACTGCTCGAGCTGTATCTTTATAACAGTGCTACTGATGAAGATATTAATGAGTATGAAAATCTAGCAGAAGCAGATGAGGCGGCGGTCGAAGAAGACATTGACGGCTATAATGATATTGAGGATAACGATCAGGTTTATAGTGGCGATTCTGCCTTTGAAGCGGTGGCTGCCGCCGTCGCTGCGCGCACTGCCGAAGAAGAGCGTCATTACGATGAGTATGGCTATGATCAAAATGGCTATGATGAGGAAGGTTATGATCAAAACGGCTACGACGAATATGGCTATGATAGTGAAGGTTATAATGAATATGGTCACGATAAGTATGGTTACGATACAGAGGGCTATGACGAGAATGGCTACAATGAATACGGCAATCAGAGAGATGATAGTCCATACGAGAGCGACGCTGGTGGTTTGTTATCTAATTTAAGTCGCGTCAAATCAAAAGATTGGTTACGTAACTATGAAGACATGCAAGCCAGTAAAACGGCAAAGGGTATTCAAGATGAAAACGCTGTTCGTGCTTATCCGGGGTTAATGACCAATCTTATCAATATGTTTATCCGTACCCCTGAACAAGTTCAGGCAATGAATGCCTACCATTATCAATACCTGACTCTCAATAGCGTCAGTCATTATAAGCCCAAACAAAAGCAGCTACAGAGTGTCTACAGCTACGACTATGTTGCGCCGACCATCCATTCATCGATTCAACTACCGCTTGCTCTTGATTTTAACAAAGGGGCAGCGACGATCGATCCATCGGCATTGATGCCTATCTTGGCGCTAGCCAATCCTGAGCATACGCCGTTACCCGAGCAAATGACTACCCATACGGTGAATTTTGGTTTACCTGAAGCGGTTACTTCTATTGCTCAAATACCGCCAAGCGTTATTTATGATGCGGTCATTAACGCCGTACAAAACAGTATGGCGGAATTAGAGCCAGAATATTTCAGTGCTGTAGATATACGGGATGATGAGTTTGCTAAAGAGGTAGGCGCTGATAGGGCGGTTAAAGTCTATTTTGGCAGTCGTCAAAGCGGCGAGATGATAGGCAAAATATTTAAAAACATCTCACGCTCGCTGCAAAAGCATATTGACCAAAACCCACAAAACTATCCTGATGATCATGTGTTGAAAGCTGCGATTGCTAAGATGGAATTATATAACAAAGGCTATCAAAGTGCAGATGTTGGCGGATTGCTACAGCTGATAGAAGCGGTGAGTCCTATTTCTTTTAATCATATTAATTACTATTATTTAGATGGCTCAGACCATTTATTGGCAAAACAGCAACGAACCAATATCGGCAGTGACTTTTTTGGTTCACAAAACACGGTCTTGAATCAGACGCGCTATGATAATGCCAGCTTTAATAAACACCCATTAGCGACATTGTTGGCACAGTCTTTTGGCGCAGAGGCACCGGTCGCTATCGATGGCAATGCTTGGCTTGCAGCACAGCGTCAGCAAAAAGAGAGGTTAGAGAAAGCACGTTATGCGCGTTATGATTATGTGGAAGCAACTGAGGCAGGAGTAACTGAGGAAAGTGTGGATTATGCTGATGATGATGCCACAGACACAGCAGAAGACACCTTGTTTTAAGCCCCTCGTTTGATGATAGGTGCTGATACGCTGATATATTTTCAGTATCCATCATCGTCGCCCAACGCTTAGCAACATATAACGCTTAGCAAAATATAACGCCTTTCAAGGATAGAGAAAATGAAAAAATTAAATGTGGCCTTATCCATTAATACAGCAAAGCAGATAAATCCCTTGTGCTCTAAATCAATGATGACGATAAGCTCTTTATTTTCTAGTGCATTGGTTTCTAGTACATTAGTTGCCAGTACATTATTGATAACGGCTTGCCAGTCTACCAATGTATCTAACAATCTTGGTCAATCAAAAAATTTACAGGCAGATAATGCGCCAAGCGTTGCAAAAAACGCATTGGCCAGCGCATTACAACAGCAGCGCCGCCAGTCTTTTGCTTATCATAGTAATATTGAGATTAGTAATGAGCATCAATTTACAGCTATCGATAGCACAAAACTGGTGGCATCAGACGATGTTGATAGCTATTGCGAAGATAATCACGATCAAGCTTATGCAGCCTTATTAACAAAGGCAGAAGCACAGAAAAAAGAGGTTGCGTCGATTGATTACGCGCCCCAGCGTGAGGCACTTAAGCAATCGTACCTAGCCTGCTCAGCAGCCTATGAAGCATGGGCTGAGGTCCACTATGATAGTACGGCTTATAGCGTTGAGGAAGCAGCGGAGGACGTGGTAGACGCGGCGGCCGAGGTCGCGGTGTCAGCATCATCTGCTATAGATTCTGCTAGCGCCGCTACCATCTCACCTTATTACCAAAAGCTATTTAATGAATATGACAGCAAAAAATCTACACTAGATATCAAAAAATCGCAATTACTGGATGCTTATCTGCTAAAGCTATTATCTATGAATGCGCAGGGTGTTTATCAGCCGCTGGCAGGCAAGTTTACCATGCTGGGTAGTGCGCAGTATTCGGCGCGTAACCATCATAGTAGTATCAATCAACCTATTTATATCGATTTTAAAACTGGTAGCCTCTATCTGTGGGCGGACAATTTTGCTTTGCTGACATCAAAGCTGGCCGATGATAAGTTGGGCACCAAATGGCAAAACAAATGGCTAAAAATAGCCCTTGATGATGGTACGTTACCGAAAGATTTTGGTCGTGCCGTAATAAAAAGCCACATTCAAGCAGAAGACAGCATCTATGCCAAAGCTGATGTGAGCCAGTTTGATTTTATTGCCCCAAATATTTTGACGTCGCTATCACCCAAATTACCTGAAAAGCAGCTAGCACCCATGCTCAATAGTGCCAAAATCATTCGCCGTGTCCAAAGTAGTGCGAGCGATGAACAGGCATATAAAGACTATATGGGCACCTTCTATAAACTCATCACTCAGCAATATCCTGAGCTGATAACCCAAAATGTTTCTGATACGCAAGATGACCTTTATCCTACGGACAGTAAAATCACCAGTAAATCGATGGTCAAACAAGTTTTAGTAAAAATGAAAGATTTTGCTGATGATAAAATGCTGAGAACACAAGAAACAGGTTTACTCGAAACACACTCACCAACTTTATCTGCAGCTGCAAATCTGCCTGTGCAAAAATTATACGGTTTTAGTAAAGGCGGTCAATTGCAATGGCAGCACAGTCGCTATTACCTATCAACCGATGCCAGTGATGAAACAAGTGGTGAGTCAAATGGTGAGTCAAATGGTGAGTCAAATGGTGAGTTGAGTATGGAAACCACAAAAAAGAGCAGTCTCATTGTCGATGCCCTTACGCAATATATGCCTATCCGTGCTCAAGATAAGGCGTTTCCCAACTTACCGAGTAACAGTCAGATACCAACCGCCAATAACAGCATTGATTTAAAAGAATATAGCGCTGAGCTTGGCGAGTATTATCGTCAAGGTAATGGTACCGCAATGGGCAAAATGCTCTTTAACATGCTACCAATGTATCAACAGCGTTTTGGTTCGGTAGAATAAGTGTCGGGCGCTAAATTTTAGGTTTATAGTCCATTTAAATGAGTGAAGTACTTATAGAAACAATAAAAAAACGCACCGGTTAACCGATGCGTTTTTTAGAATATATCTTTTAAATATAATATTTTTCATTAAGAGTGGCCGTCAATGACACATCTTACTGCCAGTACTGACCTTACTGCTGGTGTTTGCTGTGCATCTGACGGTTTTTTGAACCATGATGACCTTTTGCTTTTCTTTCTAATTTTAATTGCGCCATTTTTTGACGTTGTTCAGGCGTTAGCACTTGTGCGATAGCATGCTCAGTTTGCACGCGTTCAATAAAGCGCTGCTTGGTTTTTGCCGCTTGTTGATCGGCTAGGCGGTTAACTGCTGCGGCATCTAAGGTTTTGGCATTGGTCAACGTTTGCATTTGTTGTTGCATTTGCGCGCGCTCTGCTTGATATTTGCTACGGTCATTTTTGTTGCTACTGTATTTTTCTTGCATAATAGCTTTGATTTGTGCCTGCTGAGTCGCTGTCAAATCCAACTGCGCCATAGCGCCTCTCATGCCACCCTCATGCATACCACCTTTGTGCATGCCGTTTTTCATGCCGTTTTTCATGCCAGCTTTGTGATGTTTTTGCATGTTGGTTGTTGTTGCTGGCGTCGTATCGGTGGTGGCGTTGACACTGGTACAGCCTGTAACCGTTAAGACGCTAGATATCGCGAGTACTGAGCCTATGATTAATTTTTTCATTATAATTACCTTCAGTTATGGTGCAAACGTTAATTATTACAAAAAGAGGTTTTTTATCTGATAATTAATGATTAGCAAGTGTCCCGGATAGCCACTATGAATCATTAATTGCCATCAGTATTTGTTGCTGATAGCCGCTATCATACGACAGCTAGAAGTTGCGAACATTTATGAAATATTAAGAAAGGTAACGTTTGTGGCGCATTGATGGATGCTTGCCTGATAATATCAGCCATACTATGGCATGCTTAGAATCATTTGACTGAACAGCAATAAAGTAGAAAGGAGAGGAGGATGGCAAATATTTTATTGGGTGATGATGATGAAGAGTTGACCCAACTGCTGCAAGAGTATTTGCATAATCATGGCATCCAAAGTGACTGTGTTCATGATGGCGAGGCGGTCATCGAACGCTTAAAATCAGCCATGCATGATAGTGCGCCTTATGATTTATTGGTGCTCGATATTATGATGCCAAAGATAGATGGGCTCAGTGTCCTGCGTCAGCTGCCAGCGATTAGCGATATTCCAGTGATTATGTTGACGGCAAAAGGTGAGGAGATTGATCGTATTATTGGGCTGGAGCTTGGCGCAGATGATTATATTACCAAGCCTTGTAATCCGCGTGAGCTGCTGGCACGTATTAACGCAGTGATTAAACGTAGCCGTATTACCGTATCGGGTGCGGCCACCTCCGAGCACACGCCACTGCCAGAGAGTCGCCTGCATTTGGACCAAAATCAGCGTATCTGTCAAATAGATGGCGTTGAGTTACAAGTGACGGGTACAGAGTTTGATTTATTATTGGCGCTACTGAAACAAAAAGGCGAAGTTGTGAACAAAGCGTGGCTGTCACAACATGTCTTACAGCGTGAACTGCAGCCGTTTGATCGCAGCCTTGATGTGCATGTGTCGCGCCTGCGTAAAAAACTGCAACCTTTTCATGACGAGCCTATCAAGGCAATTCGTGGTAAAGGTTATCAGCTGGTGCTGTAATGACGGACGCATCGATGCTTACCTCGACATTCAAGCCAAGAATCACGCTATTTTGGCGGCTATTTCTCAGTCTATTATTGACGGTACTCATCACCTCTATCATCTCTGTCATGGTAGAACGTTGGCTCAATGGCAAAGAGTTAAGTGCTCGGATGGATGTACAAATTGACAGTCTTTTACTCAAGCGCCAAGAAGTGGTTGCGGCGCTACAGGCTGGTGATTTATTAGCAGTCAGGCAACTTTACCGGCAAGACCGCCGGCTGATGAGTCAAATCAGGATTTATGATGAGCAGGGCGCTATTATTTTTCCGCGCTATCGCTATAGAGAAGAGCGTCAAACAAACGGTCAGGAAGTGGCGCGTGACTTGCCATCGCATCCCATTTCTGGCAATCGTAGAGCGCATCATGATAAAAATGATAGCGCCTACGAAAAGCCCTCTTTTATTAATGCAATCCTGCATCCAGCGATGCCGAATAGAGAAGTAATTTTTGACCCTAATAATCGCCCAGAACTGGCAGATATCACCGTAGATTTGCCAGACGGGCAAACGGCCATTATACAATTGCGCCCGCACCTGCGTTTTGCTGATGTCTTGGCGCTGCAACGCGGTAATTTTACCGTGCGTTTGCTTCTCATTATTCTGTTTAGCGTGTTGGTCTGCTTTTGGCTCAGTCGTACGCTGACGCAGCGCATTGGTCGAGTTCAAGATACCGTGCACCGTATGATCGACGGCGATTATCAAGCCAATCCGCAGTTATCAACATTGGGCTCTGACGAGCTAGGTTTATTGGCAAAAGATGTGGCTTTATTATCGACTCGATTGGCTGAGAGTGAGCTTGCGCGCAAGCAGATGCTCAGTGATATCTCGCATGAGCTGCGCTCGCCACTGGCGCGCCTTGATGTGGCTACTGAGCTGACGCGTGACTTTGCACCCGATGCTAGCCGTTACCTTGACCGTATCGATAAAGAGTCGACACGCATGAATGAGCTGATTGAGCAAATCATTCATATTCAATCTCTGCAAATGCAGCAATATACCATCGATAATTTAGAGAGTGATGCTGTAGACGTGGTTGAACTCATCACCGAGATTGGCAAAGACGTTTGTTTTGAGTTTCAGCATAAAGATGTGCGCTGGCAATGGACGCCGCCAGATGCTTTATCATCGTCATCTGATGCGTCTTTGACTGTGCTTGGTAATCAAGAACAGTTGCATAGTGCCTTTGAAAATATCATTCGTAACGCTTTTATGCACACTCCTGCAGATTCGACCGTTACTGCTGAAGTCACAAAAGTAAGGCTCGATAATAAAAGAGATGCCATTCAAATTAGCATAACAGACGAGGGCGGCGGGGTAGCAGAAAAAGACTTAGAGCGTATTTTTCAGCCCTTTGTACGCCTTGATAGTGCCCGCCACAGGGAAACAGGTGGCTATGGGTTGGGATTGGCCATCGTCCATGCGGTCGTTGTCGCTCATAAAGGCCAAATTAATGTTTGTAACCGCAAAGATGGTGAAGGGCTAGAGATACAGATAGTGTTGCCTATTCAATAATACTAATGAGTAGTAGGGAAGTAGTTATAAAAACCTTCCTATTTAATATATATTCAATATTTGGTATATATCCGATAAGCGGTATCAAATCTCCGATGAGCGGTATTGTTACTCTCTGTATATTCGTTAATAATAATATACAGAGAGTTATAATGATTTTACAAAACAAGAAGCACTGTTTGTTAAGTGTTGACGCTAGTAACATTCCTCGAATGTATAGCTTTTATCCTATAAATTTATAACCCGTTTTATTTTGTCATATCAACTCTCTAGAAATGGATTTTAACTTTGATTTCTCAAATCACATAAGTCTGTAAGGGAGTACATACCATGAATCGGAATTATAAAGTGATATGGAATGCGTCTTTAAACTGCTTTATGGCAGTTTCTGAGTACGCCAAAGCGCGTGGTAAATCGTCAAAATCTAGCGTGAACTCAAACGCTACCATCAATACCACATCCAATCTTTCATCTACAAATGCTTTTCGACTCACCGCTATAGGGCTGGGGTTAGGGTTGTTAGCTGCTGGTTTTTCTATTCCAGCAAGTGCTAATAATGGTACTTCGAATCACCATGACGGTACTTATAGCCATAGTCATGGAAGTCATGGCACCCATACTCATACCAATGGCAATAATAGTCATAATAACCCTAATGGCCCTGGTAATTCGGGGAGCTCAATAAGTCTAAACTTTGAGGGCGATAATCCTAAAACGATTACACGCACTAATGGTCAGACACTTAATATTTTAGGTGGCGCAAGTGGAAATCTAACTACAAATAATATAGGTGTGTTTGGTAGTGGTGATAGCTTACATATTCAGTTAGCTGAGAACTTAACCGGTTTGACCAGTGTGACGACGGGTAATAGTCTACTCAATACCTCTGGTTTAGCCATCACAGGCGGACCGACATTCACTAAAGCGCGTGTTGATGTTGCTGGTAATAAGATTACTGGCGTCGCAAGCGGTGTTGGTAACGACTCTAATGCAGCAAACATCGGTGATCTAAACAATGCAGTCGCAGCCAACAAAACTAAGTATTATAGTGTTAAAAATACTTCGGCTGCTGCAGCTACGGGTCCAGGCAGTAACGTTAATAACGATGGCGCAACTAAACCAAATGCCATGGCCATGGGTGTCAATGCCTCAGCGACTGGTGGACAAGCCATCGCCATTGGTAGCGGAGATAGTGGTCAGAATACTACAGCTAGTGGTGAGCAATCTATCGCCATTGGTGCAAACGTTGAATCAAGCGGCAACTCTTCCATCGCTATCGGTGGTGATGATTTAGATGACGCCTCAAAAGTTGGTGGAGTGAATGCATTATTCGACACTTATACAGGCGGCACAGGTGGTCTTGTGACAGTCGGTGATTATAGTGGACACACCAAATCAGATGGTGCGGCCTCTGTTGCCATTGGTGTCAAAGCGCATTCTAAAGGCAATCTCTCTACCGCTGTCGGCGTCCGTTCAAGCTCATCAGGTGATGCCTCTTCTGCCACCATTGGTCCAGAGAGAAGGAGTAATTATTACCCCGGTGCAACCTAGTATGTTAATGTATGTCAACCTTTTTAGTTCCTCTAAAAAGAACGATGAAAAGTTTTTGTACAACTATGCTTATACAAAAATAGTACCGGAGCTTCAACGTATAACCGGTGTTGCCAGTGCTAAAATACTGGGAAGTAGAAAGTATGCCATGCGGGTTTGGTTGAAACCGGATCGTATGCGCGCCTATAATATTTCCGCAGAGGAAGTTCTTGAAGCCATGGATGAGCAAAGCGTAATTGCTAGGCCGGGGCGTTTAGGACGTAGTTCGGGAAAAAAATCCCAGGCGTTGGAATATGTTCTTACCTATGAGGGCCGGTATAACGAGGCCGATCAGTACAAGGATATAATTATAAAGTCCAATGAAGACGGGGAGATACTCACTTTAAGCGATATTGCAGAAGTAGAATTAGGGAGCGAATTTTTTGACATATACTCCAATTTAGATGGAAAGCCATCGGCATCTATAGTTCTTAAGCAGACTTTTGGGAGTAACGCCAGTGATGTTATTGATTCCGTAAAAGATAAATTAAGGGAACTCAAAGAAAACTTGCCTCCTGGCATTGATTACCAAATTAGTTATGATGTATCCAACTTTTTAGATGCTTCTATAGAACAGGTTGTTCATACGTTGCGTGATGCCTTTATTTTGGTGGCAATCGTTGTGTTTCTTTTCTTAGGAGACTGGCGTTCTACTCTTATTCCTATA
>ENA-ORXC01002443-ORXC01002443.1-marine-metagenome-genome-assembly--contig:-NODE-2443-length-10133-cov-3.973648_pt1 | contig 10133 bp, 8 predicted proteins | sample MGYA00237865_ERZ511478 | MGnify/ENA metagenome assembly ERZ511478 | reverse complement strand
CCCATCGACCGCCTGTCGCTCAATACCGATGCGCGCGAGGGTGGCGTCGACATGCTGGTGCTTCACTATACCGGCATGAAGAGCGGGGCGGAAGCCATCGAGCGCCTTTGCGACCCGGCCGCGCGCGTCTCGGCGCATTACGTGATCGAGGAGGACGGCGCGCTGCACCGGCTGGTGCGCGAGGAGGACCGCGCGTGGCATGCGGGCGTGTCGGAATGGGGCGGACGACCCCTGCTCAACGACTGCTCCATCGGGATCGAGATGGTCAATCCGGGGCATGAATGGGGGTACCGCGACTTTCCCGAAGCCCAGATACAGGCGCTGGAAACGCTGGCGGACGGCATCCTGAAACGCTGGACCATCCCCCCCGAGCGGGTGCTGGGGCATTCCGACATCGCGCCCCGCCGCAAGGAAGACCCCGGCGAACGCTTCGACTGGCCCCGCCTCGCGCATCTCGGGCTGGCGATCTGGCCGGAGGCGGCGGACGACCCGGAGCCGGGGCGATTTCTGGATATCGAAGGGGTCATGGCGCTGAACCGTGCCATGACGACCATCGGCTACGACCTGTCGGAATTCGCCCCGGCCCTCACCGCCTTCCGCCGCCGGTTCCGTCCGGATGCTCTGGAGGGCGTGCCGGTCATGCGCGATTTCCTCATCGCCCGCGAGGTCGCCGCGCGGTATCCGGCGGCTGCGGCCCGGGTGGAACCGGGGGTGATTCTCGACGAGTTCATCGAGGAGTGAGGGTGCGCCTGCCCCGGGCGCAGACCCGGGGCCTCGACGAGTAGTGCGCTGCTCCGCGAGGCCCCGGATCGCTGCCCGGGGCAAGGGAACCTCACCCCAACAATCGGCTGACAATCTCATACGTATCGCGCGAGCAATCGGCCCGCTCCAGTATCCGCGCCATCGCCGCACGCATCTTCGCCTGCCGCCCCTCGTCATACCGCCGCCACGTCTGAAACGCCGTCGACATGCGCGCCGCCGTCTGGGGGTTCACCCCGTCCAGCCATGCGACCTGATCGGCGAAGAAGTCGTAGCCGGAGCCGTCCGCCGCGTGGAAGCACCAGTGATTCGACGCAAAGGCCCCGACCAGCGAGCGGAACCGGTTCGGGTTGCGCCAGTCGATATCGTCCCGCGCGCGCAGGGCCTCGGCGCGGCCCAGCGCCCCGGCCTGCGGTATCGCCACCTGCATCCCCAGCCACTTGTCGATGACGAGGGGGTCGTCCTTCCACCGGGCGTGGAAGGCATCGAGCGCCGCCTCCGCCGCCGGACCGCCGAGCACCACCAGCGCCTGCAATGCCGCCGCGCTGTCGGTCATATTGTTCGCCGCCTCGAACTGCGCCCGGGCCAGCGCGGGGGCCGGGCCGTCGCTGCCCAGCGCCGTCAGCAGGGCGAGGGCGCTGTTGCGCAGGGCGCGCTGTCCGGCACTCGCGGCATCGGGGCTGTAGGGACCGGGGACCGCATTGGCGCGGTAGGCGGCGAGCAGCGCGTCCTGCGCCTCCGTCGCGATGGCACGGCGTTGCTCGTCGCGGGTCTGGTGGATGCGATCGGGGTCGACGGGGCGGCCCATCGTGGCGAAATGCGAGGCGATCTCGTCCTCGCCGGGCGTGGCCAGCAGCAGCGCCAGAAACGCGGGGTCGCCGCCCCGCTCCAGCGCCTTGCGCAGGGCGCCGGGCAGATCGTCGAGCGCATCGAGCGTCGTATCCCGCGCCGCATCGCGCATCAGCATCGCGCCGAGCGCCAGTTCCCGCCCCGCCTCCCACCGGTTGAAGGCATCGGTATCGCTGGCTAGGATCACCGCGAGTTCGTCCCCTCCGTTGGGCGTATCCAGGATCACCGGGGCCGAAAACCCGCGCAGGGCCGACAGGATCGGCAGGCGCAGGTCGCCCGACAGGGGCGGGAGGCCGGTGAACCTGAATGACTGGTCGGGCCGGGTCAGTTCGACGACATGGGTGCCGCGCCGCACGCCGTCCGGCCCCTCCAGCACCAGTTCGGTGCCGTCCCCGTCCAGAAAGCCGACCGCAACGGGGATGTGCATGGCCGTCGCCCCGTCGCCCGCGATCCCGGGAGTGAAGCTCTGGGTCAGGACCAGGTCCATCGCGTCGCCCTCGCGCGAGAGCGCGGCGGTGACGTGGGGGGTGCCGGGCTGGCTCCACCACCGGCGGAACTGCGTCAGGTCGCGGCCCGAGACTTCCTCGAACACGGCGGCGAAATCCTCGATGGTGCAAGCCTGCCCGTCATGGCGCGCGAAGTAGAGATCCAGCGCCTCGCGATACGTCCGCGCGCCCACCAGGGTGTGCAGCATCCGCACCACCTCCGCCCCCTTCTCGTAGACGGTGGCGGTGTAGAAGTTGTTGATCTCGATGTATTCCTCGGGCCGTACGGGATGGGCCAGCGGCCCCGCATCCTCCCGGAACTGCCGCGCGCGCAACTGGGCGACCTCCTTGATGCGCAGCACGTCCGCCGAGCGCATGTCCTCGGAAAACTGCTGGTCGCGAAAGACGGTCAGCCCCTCCTTCAGGCACAGTTGGAACCAGTCGCGGCAGGTGATGCGGTTGCCGGTCCAGTTGTGGAAGTATTCGTGGGCGATGACGCTTTCGATGGCCAGATAGTTCGCATCCGTCGCCGTTTCGGGCGAGGCGAGGACGAGGCGGGTGTTGAAGATGTTCAGCCCCTTGTTCTCCATCGCACCCATGTTGAAATCGTCCACCGCGACGATCATGAACAGCGGCAGATCGTATTCGCGGCCATACGCCTCCTCGTCCCACTTCATGGATCGCTTGAGGGAATCCATGGCGTAATCGCACTTGTCCTCGTCGCCGGGGCGCACGTGGATTTCGAGCGCGACCTCCCTGCCCGACGCGGTGGTGAAGGTATCCTCGATCTTCTCCAGCGTGCCGGCCACCAGCGCGAAGAGGTAGGCGGGTTTGGGGTGCGGGTCGTGCCAGATCGCGTAGTGCCGCCCGCCCGGCAGGTCACCGGCCTCGCCGCGCTCGCCGTTCGAGAGCAGCACGGGGCAGGTGGCGCGATCCGCCTCGACCCGGACGGTATAGGTGGTCATCACGTCGGGGCGGTCGGGGAAATAGGTGATCTTGCGAAACCCCTCGGCCTCGCATTGGGTGCAGTACATGCCGCCCGAGATGTACAGCCCCTCCAGCGCCTTGTTGCTCTGCGGGTCGATCTCGACATCCGCCCGCCAGGTGAACCGCCCGGGCAGGGTATCGCCGGTGACGCGCAGGCCCCTGCCGTCGATGGCGAGGGTGGCGGGGTCCAGCGCCGTGCCGTCGATGGAGGCGGTGTGCAGCGTGAGGTTCTCGCCCTCCAGCACCAGATCGGTCGACGCATCCGCCGCCCGCGCGGGGTTGAGCACGAACACGATCTCCGACGCCACCCGCGTGGCCGCCGGATCGAGCGCGAAGGTCAGCGCGACGGAGTCGACCAGCCAGACGGGCGGGGTGTAATCGGCGAGGCGGATGGCGGTGTGCTGGGGGGCGGTGTCGGGGCGCATCTAGATATCCTCGGGCTTTTGAGGGTCAATATACCGGATCGGGTTCGCTGCCCCGGGCTTTCGCATCTCAGCCGGAACGCGCTTGTCTATATAAAGCGCCTTGATTTCCGCATTGGCTTCTTTCCCGTAGAAACCAAATCGTTCGGGAATATCATACGGCAAGTCCGGAAAGTTTTCGCGCGTGGCATCCAACCAAGGCCCGTCAGGCTTATAGACGCCAACGATCAAACCATTGATTACTGCAATAATGTATTCGGCTTTATCGGCACGCTTCTTATTGAGCCGCCATGCATAGCGCACGGCTTTGTACAGTCCTAGATCATAAGCGGTGCGATTGACGGTAATGGCAATCATTCGATGTTGAAATACTGCCTCTTCAGCGGCGTATTTCGTGATGATTTCTTTGACATGCATGATGCCCTTGTCGCCGCTATCCTTGCCGCCCGCGATATTGGTCGTGGCGGGGTAGGCATCGATCAGAGCGGATTCGACCTGATCGGCGGTATTTTTATCCATGCCATACCGATGGATGATATGGGCAACTTGTAGGCCCGCAATCTTGATCTCGTTAATGCGTCTCAGCTTTTCGGAGAGTGCATCTTCGTCTTTGCTAATCTCGCCCTTTGCATGACTGAAGACTCGGTTACCTTGACCTTTGCCAACATAGAACGTCTCGCCATTGCGAGGATCGATCAGACGATAGACGTAGTGTTGCAGTTCCTGCTGAACTTCCGGCGGGAAGGCGGTGATCTTTGTATTGGTTGTCTGTGTCATCAATTGTTCATTCCCGGCCTTGATCGGCCGATCTGGCGGGTCAGCAGGACCACGGGGATCAACCCCACGGCGACGATGGCGAGGGAGGGGGTGGAAGCCTGAAGCAATCGCTCGTCCTCCGCGAGGCGATAGGCCTGAACGGCCAGCGTGTCAAAGCCGAAGGGGCGCATGATGAGGGTGGCGGGCAGTTCCTTCATAACGTCGACGAAGACGATCAGCCCCGCCGTCAGCAACCCGCCCCGGATCAGCGGAACGTGTACGGACCACAGCGTCCCCCGGGCCGAGCGGCCCAGCGCGCGGGAGGCGTAGTCCATCGACGGGGTCACTTTTTCCAGGCTCGCCTCCACCGTCTGCAACGCCACCGACATGAACCGCACGACATAGGCATAGAGCAGCGCGGCGATGGTGCCGGTCAGCAGCAACCCGGTCGAGACGCCCAGCAGCGCCCTCGCCCAGCCGTCGATCAGGTTGTCGAGCGCGCCCAGCGGCATCAGCAATCCGACCGCGATGACCGACCCGGGAACGGCATAGCCCAGCGCCGCGACGCGGTTGGATATCCGCGTGACCGGGCTGGCCGACAGGCGCTGCACGTATCCCAGAAATAACGCCAGCGCGACGGTCAGCGCGGCACCGGCCCCCGCCAGCACCAGCGAGTTGACGGCGAATCCGATATAGCGAGGGCCGAACATCGTGTGCCCGCCCTCCCACGTCATATGCCCCAGAACCAGCAAGGGGAGTGCGAAGCCGAAGATCGTGGGGATGGCGCAGAACACCGTCGCCGCCATCGCCCGCCCGCCGGTCAGCGCGAATTCGGGCGGGGCGGTGAACCGCTTGCCCGCCGGGTGGTAGCGCGCGGCCCGCCGCTGGATACGCTCCATCGTCAGCAGGATCAGCACGAAGACCAGCAGGCACGCCGAGAGTTGCGCGGAGGCGACCCGGTCCCCCATCAGTATCCACGACCGGTAGACCCCCGTGGCGAAGGTCGACACGCCGAAATGCGAGACGGTGCCGAAATCGGCCAATGTCTCCATCAGCACCAGCGCGATGCCGGTGGCGATGGCGGGCCGGGCCATGGGGATGGCGACGCGGAAGAACGAATCCCACGGGCCGTGGCCCAGCGTGCGCGAAACCTCGAAGGCGACGACGGATTGCTGCAAAAACGCAGCGCGGGCCAGCAGGTAGACATAGGGGTAGAGAACCAGCGTCAGCATCACCCCCGCCCCGCCCAGCGAGCGGATCTCCGGAAACCAGTAATCGCGGGGGCCGAGGGAGAACGCCGCCCGCAGCGCGCTCTGCACCGGGCCGGGATGGTCGAGCAGGTTGGTATAGGCATAGGCCAGCACATAGGCCGGAAAGGCCAGCGGCAGGGCCAGCGCCCATTCCAGCACCCGCCGCCCCGGAAACACGCACATCGTCACCAGCCACGCGGTGCCGACCCCGATGACCGCCGTGCCGATGCCGGTAATCAGCGCCAGTTGCAGCGTATTGCCGATATACAGCCCCAGCCGCGTCTCGACCAGATGGGCGAATGCGCCGTCGCCGGACTGGAACAGGGATACCGCCACTGCCAGGATCGGCGTGGCGATCAGCAGCGCGACGAGGACGGCCACGACCGTGGCGAGGGTCGCGGGCAGGCGTCGGCTGGGGATGGGGGCTTGTTCCGGAACTGCCAAGAGTCGACCCTGTCCTTCTCGTCTTCATGGGTTTGTGTCTTCACGGACTTCTTATCGCCACGGGGGTTTCCTATCGCAGTGCGCACCACACTTGAAGCGGTATGAACGACGCAGCAGGAGGCACCTTGCCATGATGTCACGCAGAACAGTTATGCTGGGGGTCGCATCGAGCGGATTGGCGGTCGGTACCGCCTCCGCCGCCCCGGCCCTCGTCCCCACCCCGCGCCAGACGCCGGGACCGTTCTATCCCGATGTCCTGCCCTACGAGAGCGACGGCGACCTGACGTTGATGGGCGGCGGCACCCCCGCTGCCGGAGAGGTGATCGTGGTCGAGGGGCGCGTGCTGGGGGCCGATGGCCGTCCGGTGAGCGGGGCGGCGGTGGAACTGTGGCAGGCCAACGCCTATGGCCGCTATGCCCACCAGGGCGACCGCTCCGGCGTGCCGCTGGACCCGAACTTCCAAGGCTACGGCACCGTGCGCAGCGATGCGCAGGGGCGCTACCGCTTTCGCACAATCCGGCCCGGGGCCTATGCGGGACGCACCCGGCACCTGCATTTCTACGCCACCGGCCCGGGGTTCGAGCGGATGCCGATGCAGATGTACTTCGCGGGGGATGCGGCGGCGAACGAGGCCGATTTCCTGTACCGCTCGGTCCCGACGCCGGATCTGCGCGAGGCGATCACCGTCGGGTTCGAGGGCGGGCGCGGCACCTTCGATATCGTTCTGGGATAGCGGCGCGGGGCGTGGCATAGGGGAGCGGTACAGAAAAGGACCTGCCCGCCATGACCCGCCGATACGACGCCGTGATCTTCGATCTCGACGGCACCCTGATCGACAGCGCCGAAGCCATCATGCTGATCGCCGGGCGCTTTCTGGCCGAACAGGGCGCAGCCCCCCTGACCATGGCGGAGACGCGCGGCTTCATCGGCAATGGCGGCGACGTCTTCGCCCGCCGGATGCTGCGCGCGCGGGGGCTGGCGGAGGAGGGGGACGAGGGCGCGGCGCATCTGGCCCGGTTCCTGGAACTCTACGACGAGGCACCGGGGCACGAGAATCCCCCCTATCCGGGTGTCGAGGCGATGCTGGAGGCGCTCTCGCCGCTCGCCCTCGGGATGTGCACGAACAAGCCGGTCAGGCCGACCATGAATATCCTGACCGCGCTGAACTGGACGGGGCGGTTCGCCTCGGTCGTCGGGGGCGATACGCTGGCGGTGAAGAAGCCCGACCCCGCCCCCCTGCACCGCACCATCCGCGAACTGGGCGTGCCGCTGGAGCGGACGCTGTTCGTCGGGGACAGCGAGGTCGATACCCGGACGGCACAGGCCGTCGGAATCGCCTACGCGCTGCACACGAACGGCTATCGCAAGACCGCGCCGGAAGACTTGCCCGCCGATCTGCGGTTCGACGATTTCGGGGTGCTGGCGGATTTCGCGCTGGATCGGAAGTAGCCCCTGCCCCGTGCAGTGGTCTGCGCCCGGGGCAGGGCGCAGATGTCTTACCCCTTCGGATACGCCCCCAGCATCGCCGACCGGCTCTCGGACAGGAACTCCCGCCGGTGGATCATCAGGGCAACCGCGCTCGCGCTGGCGATCAGGGCCAGCGGGCCGATCAGGAACGCGAGGGACCCCAGCGTGAAGTACAGCCCGCGCAACCCCCGGGTGAAGCTGCGCGCCGCCAGCCAGTTCAGCTCCCCCGCATCGCGCGCCGCCGCCAGCACCTCGGCCTCGTTGCCGGAGCGGCGGTCGGGGGTCGCGCCGATCATCACGGCGCAGTATCCGAACAACCGCTGCGCCCAGGCGAACTTGAAGAACGAGAACACGATCATGGCGACGGGGGCGATCAGGCGCACCTGGAACGCCTCCGGTCCCGAGGGATGGGCGAAGGGCATGGAATCGGCCACCTCCGCCAGCCGCTCCGCCTGCCCCATCATCGCCAGCAATCCGCCCAGACAGATGAGCGAGGTGGACGCGAAGAAGCTGGACCCGCTTTGCAGGCCGCGCAGCAGGGCGCTGTCGACGATCCGCACCTCGCGCAGGGCCATCTCCTCCATCCAGCGCAGGCGCTTCACGCGCATGATGCCGCTGGCGCTCTCGGATGCGCGCGGGCCGGAATCGACGTACCAGCTCATCCCGCACAGCAGAAAGACCATCCAGCCCACGGCGAGCAGGTCCAGAACGGTCATCTCCGGCACGCCGCGCACCGGCGTCCAGAGGATCGAGAAGGGGATGGTATAGGACATGGGACGAGCGGTTAGGCCGAACCGCGTGGCCACGCAACACCCCGCGACGATTTAAAACTGTCAGGATATCGGGCCTGTGCCTATATTGACGGTATGGCCGAATAATACCCAGGAGGTTGCGCGATGATCGAGATGCCCGTTCCCGACCGGAGAATCATCGCGAAGCAGGGCGATCTCGCCGCCGCGTTGCGCCGGATCGTCCCCGCCGAACAGGTCATTCACACGGCGGAGGAACTGAAGGCCTACGAATGCGACGGCCTCAACGCCTATCGCCAGCCGCCGCTGCTGGTGGTGCTGCCCGACACGACCGACCAGGTCTCGCGCATCGTCAAGCTGTGCGCCGCCGAGGGGGTGCCGATCGTGGCGCGCGGCTCCGGCACGTCGCTGGCGGGCGGGTCGCTGCCCACGGCGGATGCGGTGGTGCTGGGCCTGTCGCGGATGAAGGATGTGGTGGATGTCGATTACGGCAACCGCACGATCCGGGTGCAGACGGGTATCACCAATCTCGCGGTGACGGGCGAGGTGCAGCCCGACGGCTTCTTCTACGCCCCCGATCCGTCGTCGCAGCTCGCCTGCGCCATAGGCGGCAATATCGCGATGAATTCGGGCGGGGCGCATTGCCTGAAATACGGCGTGACGACGAACAACCTGCTGGGCGTCACGATGGTCATGGCCGATGGCGAGGTCGTCGAGTTCGGCGGCGCGCATCTGGATGCGGGCGGCTACGATTTCCTGTCCCTGATCTGCGGGTCCGAGGGGCAGTTGGGCATCTGCACCGAGGCGACGCTCAAGATCCTGCCCATCGCGGAGGGCGCGCGCCCGATGCTGTTCGGCTTCGACACCAACGAGGTCGCGGGCGAGGCCGTCGCCGCGATCATCCGCGCGGGCCTTTCCCCGGTGGCGCTGGAATTCATGGACAAGCCCGCGATCACCGTCAGCGAGAATTTCGCCAAGGCGGGATATCCGCTGGATGTCGAGGCGCTCCTGATCGTCGAGGTCGAAGGGTCCGACGCGGAAATCGACGAACAACTGACCCGGATCGAGAACGTCGTCACCCCCTTCGGCCCCTCCACCGTCAAGCGCAGCGGCAACGATATCGAAAGCGCGAAAATCTGGGCGGGGCGCAAGGCGGCGTTCGGGGCCATCGGGCAGTTGGCGGACTATATCTGCCTCGACGGCTGCGTCCCGCTGTCGCAACTGCCGGACGTGCTGAAGCAGACGGCGGAACTGGCGGAGAAATACGGGCTGAAGGTCGCGAACGTCTTCCATGCCGGGGACGGCAACCTGCACCCCCTCATCATGTACGAGGCGAACGACCCCGATTCCGCCCGCAAGGCCGAGGAACTCGGGGCCGACCTGTTGCGCCTGTGCGTCGAGAAGGACGGATGCCTGACCGGCGAGCATGGCGTCGGGATCGAGAAGCGCGAACTGATGCTGACCCAGTTCAACGAGCGCGAACTGCGCCAGCAGATGGCCATCAAGGACGTGTTCGACCCCGAATGGATGCTCAACCCGGCCAAGGTCTTCCCGCTGTCCCTTTCCACCCCCCATGTCGAGGATCGGCGCGCAGCATGACCGATGCACCCGATACCGATGCACCCGATACCGAGGAAGGCGTCGCCGCGATCGTGCGCGAGGCGGCCTCCAGTGTCGCCATGCCGCTGGAGATCACGGGCGGCGGCACGCGGCTGGGGCTGGGCCGACCGGTACAGGCGGCGCGCACCTTGTCGCTGGCCGCGCTGGATGGCGTGACGCTGTACGAACCGGGCGAACTTACCCTCGTCGCGCAGGCCGGCATGACCGTGAAGGCGCTGGGCGATCTGCTCGACGGCGAGAACCAGCAACTGACCTTCGAACCCGCCGACCACCAGATCGGAAGAGCACACGTCTGAACTCCAGTCACGCCAATATCTCGTATGCCGTCTTCTGCTTGAAAAAAAA
>ENA-ORXC01002442-ORXC01002442.1-marine-metagenome-genome-assembly--contig:-NODE-2442-length-10134-cov-28.369792_pt1 | contig 10134 bp, 10 predicted proteins | sample MGYA00237865_ERZ511478 | MGnify/ENA metagenome assembly ERZ511478 | reverse complement strand
AATTTAAAATGGGATAAAACAAAAGCAAATTCATCATCTGTAAGAGGAATTAATTTATCTATATGTTCTTTTAATTTTATCTCCATGAATAGTTAAATCTATGATGAACTACATACAATCTTGCCCACAGCTATTTCTTTCGAGTTCTATAATATAAATTCCAGGTACCGGAATTCGATTCAATAATATCTGGAAATCCATCATTGTTCAAATCTCCAATTTCTATATTGTAAGTGTCTTCTTTTAAGTCCTCACTCAATCCAATTTCTTCAAACGTCCCATTTTCTTGTCCTAAATAAACATAGTTCAGTTGCTCTGAGTTACCCTCTATAATGTCTAAATATCCATCTTGGTTCAAATCGGCTACTTTAATCGATGACGTATTGCGTTCTGGCTCAAAATTAAAAACTCGATTGAAATTCAAGTTTTTATCGCCAAAATATATACTGTTTTTTGAATCTAAATTTCCCATTGCTATATCTAATAATCCATCGTTGTCAAAATCTCCAACGTCAATTGAGCGAGTTTGTTCATTTTCCTTTCCAAATTCTATTGTTTTTGAAAAGTTTTGATTTCCGTCATTTAAGTAAATTTTATTTTTTGTTTTTCTCTCTGCTGTTATTAAGTCCAAAAATCCATCTTTATTTATATCTACTACTTTCGTTTGGATTGTTTGGTCAGAATCACTTCCGAAAGAGATGATATTTTTAAAATTTCCCTGTCCATCGTTAAGGCATATTTCGTTTTTGTCTTTCCTGTTTGAGAGTATGAGGTCAAAATCACCATCATTATCGATATCTGCTATTTCAAGGTTTCTTGAAGGTGAAATTGAGCCAAATGAAGTTTCTTTAACGAACAGATTGTCAGAAGAACCAAAATATAGTTTATTCGGTATGTTATCATTGGCGACCGCAATGTCCATAAATCCGTCATTGTTAAAGTCCGCACTTTTCATTGAATAAGAAGCGTCCATTAATTTGCCAATAGGTAATGCTGTTTTAAAACCGCCATTTCCGTCATTGTAAAAAAGATAGTTTTGTTCAGCCCAATGTCTGCCATTAGCAACAAGTGCATCTAAATCTCCATCTTGGTCGATATCAATTAAGTTTATGGAAGCTGTTCGGTTGGATTGTGTTCCGATGGAGAAAAACCCATCTGCATTGAAAAATGTAACTTCTTGAGCAAATGCATTTATCGAAATTGTAAACAAAGTCAGTAATACTATATGTTTTTGATTTTTTTTCATAATAGTGGGCAATGGTCTCAGCTATGGCAAGTAGGGCAGGTGTTCAACGATACGTTTGGGTTTTGGTATTAAGTCAAAAATAATATTTTGCTTTTATCTTTTTTGTTGAAAATGCCAAATTTTATATTTGGCTACTAAATGAAAAAACACAGAACTTTTGGAAAGCCTAAAACCGTCTTATGTTTTTTATACCTTGTTGGCAGTATTTATTTTATATTACTTCCTAAAATTGATATTTTTTTCAACCATTTTTCTCTAAAAATTGAATTCGAATTTTTAATAGGAGCTATATAAGTTACTTTGACCGGGTTTATACCGCAAAATTGTAAAGTTCCTTTTTTAAGCTGATTAATGGCTGGTCGTTTCATAATTAAAAAGTCGTACCATTTTGGAGCATCTGCCGTAATAATTAATCGTGCTGATTTTCCTTTTAAAAGTTTTTTTGGTAATGGTTTTCCTTTAATTGGTTCATAGGCAATTCCTGGTAAAAATGTTCTATCTATAAACCCTTTCATTATTGCAGGATAGCTATACCACCATACGGGGAAGATCCATACAATGTGATCTGCCTTTTTTATTTTGTCAATAGCATCACTTAAATCAGGCTCCAATTCTATTCTTTTTCGATATCCGAATTTTAGGTTCGGATTAAAATCTAAATCTGTAATATTAATTTGGGTTAACGTAGCGTTTGTTTCATTAGTACCTTTAATATAAGCCTCTGATAGTGCATAATTAAAACTTTCTTTATCAGGATGTCCATTAATTACTACAACTTGTTTCATTTTTGTTCTATGTTTATGACAAAGAACTACACTATAATTTTTTTTTGAAAGGACATATGTCTAATTTGAAATCAACTTTCTTATTCGGCTTAAATGTCTTTGAGTTATACCTAAATATGAAGAAAGGAAGTTAAGAGGAATTAATTGTAAATACTCTGGTTTATTATTTAATAAATCTCGATAGCGTTGTTCAGCTGTTTCTTTTTGTAACAAAAAGATTCTTTTTTCCATTTTAATATATTCTTGTTCAGCTATAAGTTTAAAAAGTTTTAACCAATTTGTACTTGATTGTTCTAAATTCAGAATTTCATCTTTGGAAATAGTCAGCAATTCAATATCAGTCAAAGCCTGTATGTTTTCAGCTGTTTCTTCTTGAGATAAAAATGAAGAGTAAGCACTAACGAAAGAATTTGAAAAAGTAAAACAATATGTTACTTCTTCTTGTGATGACGAATAATAAAATGACCTAAATAATCCAGAAACAACAAACCCTACTTCATTAGAAATTTTTCCTTCTTTGATGAAAAATTCTCCTTTCTTTATTTTTTTATGAGTTACTTTTTTTTCAAACAACTCAATTTCATCATTGGTCAGGATATTAAATTGTTTTAAATAGTTTCTCATTTTTCTAATTACTACCAACGTTCAATATAAGAAATGTAGGGCAGGTGATAAGCACTGTCGTTTCGGTTTGTTACTTAGCTAAATATAAATGTTTTGCTTTTATCTTTTCTACTATAAACGCCAAATTTTATATTTAGCGGTCTGTGTATACCTGCCTGCCCGCAGGCAGGTATACACAGACCTTTCGGTACAGCACAAACGCCCTATATTTTTTATACCTTATTGGCAATAGTGATTTTTTCGGGTATTTCAAATCCATTAGTAAATTGCTCTAAATATTTAGCTATTTGTAATAACTTTTTGTCAGTCCATTTTCGTGAATGAATTTGTATACCTACTGGCATCCCATTTTTCTTTTTTCCAATTGGAATAACAACTATTGGATGCCCAGAAAAAGCAGTGGTAAAATTAAAAGAAGCGATTGCTTTAGTGTAACCAATTTTCTTTTTGTTTACAATAAATGGTTTTCCTGCTCTTTGATGTTTATATGCTTCAAAAGCACAAACAGGTGTTATCCAAATGTCATATTTAGTTAAAAAATTATCATATACTTCTGAAAATTCATCTTTATAATCAATTGCTTTGGCGTATCTAATGTTAGACAATCTTTGTCCTATTGCCATTCCTTTCGCCCATAAATGGTCTCGGTATTTTAATCTAATAAAAGAATACATAAAAGTTGCCAATAAGGGAGCTTTTGGATTATTAACACCTATTTCAAACCCTATAATTTTACTACACTCTAAATATGCTTTTTGTTCGTTATAAATAGGGTGGTCAGAATTGAATATATGAGCTTCATTTTTAATTTTTGAAATGAAGTATCTAAATAATTCTAAATACTCATTGTCAATTTCAATTTTATTTATGGTTTCTGAATATGCAATTTTTAAAGGATTCGTATCATTCCATTTAGAAGTACTATCGAAATCAATTTGAGGAAGTTCAGGAAGTTGATATTTTGAATTATTCCCAAGTACTTGCATCATCAACATCAAGTCATCTATATTTTTCGCAAAAGGTCCGGGTGTTACAATATGTCTTCTACCTTGTGGTTTATTAGGAACTTTTAAATGTCCTCTATTTGATAGATAATTCTCAGTTGGTCTTAAACCACAAATTCCATTAAAATGTGCAGGAACTCTTATTGAACCGCCTGCGTCAGCACCTAATTCTAATGGGCTGAAACCTGAAGAAACAGAAACGGCAGAACCACCAGAGCTACCACCTGCAACTCTTGACAAATCATAAGGATTGTTTGTTTGTCCATTCCAAAAATTGGTGCTTTGCCAGTCAATACAATAAAGTGCTGTATTTGTTTTTCCAATTATTATTGCTCCTTCGTTCTTTAGTCGTTTGATTAATTCAGCATCTTCTTGCGCAACATAATTTCTCAACAAAGGGTCTCCATTTGAATTTTTTAATCCTTTTACAAGAAAACTATCTTTTATTGTTAACGGAAGTCCGTGTAATAATCCAGCTGCTTTGCCTAAACTTATTTCTTCATCTTTCTCCTCAGCTTCTTTTAAAATGTCTTTTTCGTTTCTTAATTCGAAAATTGCATTTATAGAGGGATTATTATCTCTTATATGATTTAAAAAAGCAGAAACAACTTCAACTACTGAAATTTTCTTTGACTTGATGTTTTCAACAAGTTCGTTTGCGGATGTAAATACTATATTTTTCAGAGTTTTGTTTTATAATGCCAACGTAGAGCTAAGAAGAGATTTAATTTTTTTAAGCGTATGATAACGAAATTCGTTTTTTTAAGAGTTGAAAGCAAATAGCTTTAAAGTGACTTATAATCAAGTTATTAACGAAACTTTTAATACACAACTCAGTTAAAATAGGCGGTGGGATTTAGAACTCCTTTTTAATCTTGCTCAAAAATTCATGTGTAATACCCAAGTAACTTGAGGTTTGTCTGTCTGTGAGTTTTGAAGCGATTTCTGGATATTTGGAGGTGAAGTGCTGATACCTTTCTTTAGCTGTCAAACTTTGATTACGTACCAATCGTCTTTGCCAAGCAACTACTGATTTTTGGAACATAATGCGAAATAGTTTTTCTGCCGATGGTATGGCTTCATATAATTTTTCTTTATCAGTTTGAGAAATGATCAACAATTTACTGTCTTCAAGTGCTTGAATATTAAGTTCAGATGGTTTGTTGTTCATAAAACTATCAATATCCATTAACCACCAATCTTTTGTAGCAAAAAACAGGGTGTTTTCATTTCCTTTTTTATCCAAAGTAAAGGTTCTAAAACAACCATTTAAAACAAAGCCTTCAAACTTGCAAATTTCACCTTGTTGTAATAAATACGCTTTTTTGGCTATGGACATGGGTTGAAAGTAACGACACAATTCTTCTTCTTCGACTTTCGTAAGTCGAACAATTTTATTGATATGTGCAATAAGTAAATCGTACTTCATTTTACGTATTTATAGTAATTAACCCTCTTGGTTTCAGATACTATTATAATCCGAAATGATTAATAGGACCGTTACCTTGACCTAAGATTTTATTTTTACCCGCAGCAATGGCTCTGTTTACATAGTTGCATCCTTTTGTAATGGCTTCTTCCATAGATAAGCCTAAACTTAAATATGAGGCAATGCTTGATGATAAACTGCAACCTGTACCGTGAATATTTTTTGTATTTACTTTCGGATTGGTTATTAAATTGACTTTTTGGGTTTCATGAACATAGCAAACATCTGTCATTATAATAGTTCCATTATCCATATGTCCGCCTTTTAGAAGGACCGAAGTTTGGTAACGCTCCCCAATTTTCTTTGCCATCTCTTCCATGTTTTCACTATTAATTTTCTCGTCAATCAATAATTCTGCTTCTGGAATATTAGGAGTAATTAAACTAACGTTTGGTAAAAAGCCCTTTAAACAGGCAATGGCATCATCGGCAATTAATTTATGACCGGATGTACTGACCATCACAGGATCTAAAACGATATTCTTTGCCTTGTATTCGCTTAATTTTCTTTGGACAACCTTTATTACCTCGCACGAATGAAGCATGCCGATTTTTATAGCTCCAAAATCAATATCACTTAAAACAGCATCTAATTGCTTTTCTAAATGTGAGATAGGTATGGCATGTATGTCGGTAACTCCCATTGTATTCTGCGCTGTAGTTGCAGTAATTACCGTAGCGGCATAGGCTCCGCAGGCACTAATACTTTTAATATCTGCCTGTATGCCGGCACATCCGCCAGAATCGCTACCAGCAATGCTCAATACACTTTTGTAAGGTGTTTTTAAATCTTCCATGGTTCTTTGTTGTAAGCGCTGTCCCAAAACATCCATTCTAATTTAGAGGCTTTTTCAAAAGCAGTTTGCATTTTTTGCAAAACTTCTTCAGAAGCGTTTGCAGCATACTTATTGGTGATAATTATGGCATTATTTACCGAGTTCGCAAATTCTTCCCCGCCATAGGTATCTATCCAATCTTGATAGGGGTTATCGGCTTTGTTCGATTGGTTGGTCTGTATGTAATCTCCTATTTCTTTGTAAATGGTAAAGCAAGGCAGTACGGCAGCTAATGCTTCTTCTAAAGAATGATTCGACACTATGCGACTAAGATAACTGATGTATAATTCGCAGGTAGGTGAGGGCACGTGTGCCAGCTGATTGTCCTTTAGAAAAATTTGATGTAGTGCATTTTCTACATTGATGATCCCTGTGGCGGAATCTAGAAAAAATTGGGTATCATCGACATGCTCACATTTTACGCCAACAGTTGCCAATATCTTTTTATATTCCGCCAAATACATGGCATCTTGATTAATGTAAAATTGGAATACTTCTTTAGATAGCGTGCCGTTCATCAGTTCTTTGATGAAAGATTGCTCTTTTATGGCTTCTAGAATATCATCTGTTTGTTCTCTTGCTAGTTTGTACCAGTCTTGCATATAATTTCTTTAAGTTCTTTTGTTGCCGCTTCTGGGTTTGCTGCTTTTGAAATCGCAGAAACCACTGCTATTCCGTCCGCGCCATTTTCTATGATTTCTTGTGTATTGTTTTTATTGATGCCGCCAATGCAAACAATGGGTTTTCCATACAACTCTCTAATGGCTTTTAGTCCCGCTATACCCAAAGGCCGTGCTAAATCCGTTGTCTTCGTATTTGTTGAAAAAATAGGGGAGATGCCAATATAATCCGCTGCCTGAGCATCAAACTGCACAGCTTGCTCTGTGCTACTGACCGATAGTCCAATAATCTTACTATTGCCCATTAATCTGCGTGCTACATCATAGGGCATATCGGCCTGACCGATATGTACGCCGTCTGCATCTATGGCAAGTGCAATATCCAAGCGATCATTGATGATCAGTGGAATTCCGTAATTGCTACACAATTCTTTACCACGCAATGCACGGTTATAAAATGACAAAGTATCTAAAGTTTTCTCTCGTAATTGAATGATGGTTGCCCCGCCTTGTAGGGCAGCTTCTAGAATGGCAAAGAAGGTATTGTCATCCTTAATGCTATCATCCGTCACGAACATTAAAGCGTAGTTCACTTTAGGCATTGGTCTTGACTTTTGCGTCTAAAATTTCCGGAGTAATATCATACAAGCTGTCATAGAAATTCATTTGAAAACTTCCTGGACCGGCGCTCTTTTCATTTGCCATATCTCCGGCAACGCCCATAATCGCCATTGCCGCAGTTGCCGCCATATGTGTATTTTCTTCTACACCTAAGCACGCACCTACCATTGCAGTTGCCGTACAGCCCATACCGGTAATTTTAGCCATAAGCGGACTCCCGTTTTCAATTTTACTAACAGTATCTCCAGTGATGATATAATCTGTTGCGCCACTAATGACAACCGTATTATTGAATTTCTTTGATAGTAGGGTAGCGCCTTCAATAGCATCTTGCGTATCTATAGTACTATCTACACCTTTTGTAGAATTGGTCAGTTTTGCCAATGCCATAATCTCGGATGCATTACCACGAATTACATTAGGTGTAGCTGTCTCTATAATTTTTTGGGCAACCTCTGTTCTATATGCAGATGCACCGACACCTACAGGGTCAAATACAAACGGAGTATTGGTCGCTTTAGCTTGTTCAGCTGACGTAAGCATACTTTCTACCCATTTTCCGCTCAACGTACCCATATTGATAACCAGCGAAGAAGAAATAGTAACAATATCTTTAACCTCTTCTATAGCATGAGCCATTACAGGAGATGCACCAACAGCCAATAATGCATTGGCAGTATTATTCATGACTACATAATTTGTAATGTTATGAACTAATGGTCCTTTAGTTTTTACTTGTTCTAATACGGATGAAATATTGCTCATTAAATAATTGTATTCGGTTATTATATAGAACAACTAAGATCGTCATTTTCAAAAAAATAGAACATAATACCGTATTACCTTTATGATAAGTTATTAACGAGGATTCTTTTTTCTTTAAAATAATCACAACTTTATTTCGTTTAATTCTAGCTGTTGTTAACCAGATTTAACCATATTATTGGAAACTAAATAGTTATGAAAATTATCATTAAAAGTATCTTATTGTTTTTTACGTTTTTAACATTTTCCTGTTCTTCTGATGCAGAAGAGGATACTATTATTATCGATAATATTGTCGAGGAAAAGGAAGTTATAGAAGGAGTTGATTTTGTAAGCGCTACATTGGTTGAAGACACGCTTGGCAAAAGTTTCAGCGTTTGTTTTGTACATGAGGATAAGATGTATGCAACTGCAGAAAACGAAACTTATATGTTTGACTTTGCAACGAGTTCATGGAGTTTATTGGCAACGGATGACGACACTCCAGATTTTGAACGAGGAATAAATTTTATTCGTAATGATAAATGGTATAGGCTTGTTAGAAAAGGTTTGTATGCATACGATTTTGAAATGGCAAATTGGGAAAGGATAAAATTACTGACCAATACATTTGGTATCTTTTCAAACGAAGGTTTTTATGTTGAAGATGACGATGCTGTTTATTTCGTAGATCAAACGAATGGTAAAGAAAATATCTTTATTTATGATTTGTTAACCAATGAAGTGGGTATTCATAGCACATATACCAATGATGGTGGTTGGTATCCTATTTCATCTAATGCATTCATCTATAACAATACCAATTATTTAGTTAGTTTGAATAATTGGAATAGTATGAAGATTTCTACATTCAATGATAATTTTACAACTTTTGAAACGGTAAATAGTTTAGGTGTTGAAAATCAGTTAGATGGTAGTGTTGCTTGTCAATTTGGAGATTATTTTATTTTTGGACTAGGAGGTGTACCTTCAGTTGATGGAGAAGGTAATATTACCCATGACCCGTCTAATATAAATTTTTACTATTACAATGTTCTTACTGATGCTTTTGGCACTATGAGCACTCCATTTTATGAGAAACGTAGAGGTTCTCATTTAGTTACATATAATAATGAATATTACCTTGTAGGTGGTTATACTATTAAAAATGAAAGATCAGAAATAACATCAAAAGTTGAGAAGCTTGAGTTTAAAATTGTGGAAAAGTAAGATGAATTGAATTAAATAGGTAGATAATATTTAATCGTTTTTAGTAAAATAACCTTCATTTGAAACGGCTGCATCGCTAACGCTAATACTGGCTGTTTTGAACCACACTTCTGCATAATTACCATCTGCATATTGCTTTTGAATATCGCCACCATGCGTCTCTGCTCCTGAACACCAGTTCATGTTTACGTCTGGAGATTTTCCATTGGTTTGATTATACGCTCCTAACTTAAAGAAACAACCTTCGCCAGCGTATGCTTCTTTGCGTTCTACACCGTCTTGACCGATAGGGAAGAACAATTTTTTGGTTTGAACTGGTATATCTGCTTTTGTAGTGTATTCCGATTCCAATAAATTTTTGGTGAACGTTTTGGTTTCATGTCCGTCACTCATAAAATTCAAGCTCATAATGCCATCTTTTACCACGACTTCATAGCTGAATTCTTCCCCTAATGCAATACCATCTTCTGGCTCTGCAGGATAGGTGTCTGCCGTTTCACCAACTACGGAAAAGTCATTGCCCCAAACTGCCGATGAATAATCCCATCTACCTGCATTATCATCCCCAGCGGTATTTATTTCATAATGCCAGAATACAGAACCTTTTGTCTGACCCGGATATTTCTTGTAAAATATTTTAAGTGGCTCGTTCTCAAATGCATCGGCACTATGTATTTGCCCAACAACTACGGCATGTGTTGCTGCAACACGAGCATCACCTGTAGAAGATACGTTCATAACTTTTAAAGTAGCCGTTAATTTATCGTCAGCCGTTTCTGGATACCACTTTTTAATCTGGGCCAACTCCGTTCTCGTATTATTAGAGGTGCCATGCGTATCACCACCATTGGGCGCTTTGAATACTACCCATTCTTCTCCATTTTCATTTTCAGTATAGAAGAAGTCCTTATTTTCAAAATCATTGGCAATACCAAC
>ENA-ORXC01002441-ORXC01002441.1-marine-metagenome-genome-assembly--contig:-NODE-2441-length-10140-cov-4.565239_pt1 | contig 10140 bp, 6 predicted proteins | sample MGYA00237865_ERZ511478 | MGnify/ENA metagenome assembly ERZ511478 | reverse complement strand
GACCGACGAGCGTGGCCGCCCCCGACACGGCCACCGTCGCCGTACCGCCGTTCCCGCCGTCGCCGGCGTCGCCTGAGCGGGTGCCACCCGCGAGGCCGCCACTGCCGCCGGCGCCGCCGAACACCGACAGCCCCGAACCGGCGCCAATAACCACCCCAGACCCGAACGCGCTCACGTCGGCGTCGCCGCCATTCCCGCCTTCGCCCCCGTCCGCGTCTCGAAAGGGGGTCGCGTTTGTACCGATGCCGCCGGCGCCCCCAAACGTCGAAGCGCCCGCACCAGCACCAATGATGACGCCCGACCCCGAGACGGCCACGGTGGCGGCGCCACCGTCGCCGCCGTCGCCGCCGTCAGCAAAGATTTCGGACCCGTCGCCGCCCCTCCCGCCGGCGCCGCCAAAAGTGGACGACCCCGCGCCAGCGCTGAGGATGATGCCCGACCCGGCCGCTGTCAAGGTCGCGTCCCCGCCTTCGCCGCCCGCCTCGCCCTCGGAGGCAGTGTTGGAGCTGTCAAAGTTGCCGCTGTTGCCCCCATTTCCGCCGGCACCGCCAACGGTCACGGTCCCCGTGCCGGCACCCACAATCGTCGATGGGCCCGTAGCGGTGACGGTCGCGTCGCCGCCCGAGCCGCCGTCGCCGCCTTCAGCGGTGGCAGCGTTGCCCCCGTCGCCGCCAGCGCCACCAAACGACACGGCGCCGCCGCCGTTGGACGTGTCCACAATGGTTCCGCCACCCGACGAGGTCACGACCACCGTGCCACTGTCACCGCCCGTGCCTGCATCTTGCCCGAATTCGCCCCCATCGCCACCGTCGCCTGCGTCGGCACCAAACTGCAAATCTCGGGGGGCGGGCGCGGACGCCGCCGTGGCGCCCGCGCCCGCGGGAGTGGTCGTCGTGACGCCCGACGGCTGTTGGAATGGGACAAACACCAGGCCCGTGACGGGTACCGGTCCTGGTGGGCTGAAGAACTGGCCGCCCCCATTGATCACGATCTGCCGGCTGGACGCCACCACCGCGCCGTCTGCTGCGCTAGACGCCAACGCAAACGCGACGGTGGCCGCGGCCATCATGGCCGCTGCACTCGGAGGACGGCAAGACGCCATCGTGGGGATGCCGAGAGGGACACTTGAAGCACTGCAGAAGGAGTGGCACCGACCTCGTGGCAGTAGATGCGTGCAGTATCTTTACGCGAACGACGTCTTGGGCGAATTGTCGTGCCGTCCCGCTGGTAGCCCATGGTCGCCTTTTATCGTCGTTCCGCCAACAAGTGGAGAGTCCAAGCCTAGCCAAGAGGCCGTCTTGTGCGATTCATTGGCCCAGACAGCGACCGGCTTGACTGGGGGGCTCGTGCAGCTTTTGCCGGAACGACGATACGGGGCGCGGTGGACTGGCTGCCAATAGAGGGGTTTGGTGGGTATCTCTTCTGTATCTCGTGGCTCTCTCGTGGGTAATATGGCTACATGTTGCATACAGCGAGTCCGTCCGATAGAACAGCCCGACCCACACGTGAGTATGACAGTAGGGGTCGATACCCACAAGCCTTCGGTCGGCTGACTGGACACCTCAGGGGAACATCTGGGGGGGGGGCTTCCTGTGCTTTTGCCTGGTGCTTCGGCTGCTGTGCCGAGTGCAACAACGTGACTGGGGCACACACGCCTTCGCTGCCTGGCGACGGGTGGACCGGCGCGTTTTGTCTATTCTTGGTTGCAGCCGCACTGCACTCCTCCCTTGGGCCATATGGAGGCCATCAACCTGCCGGGCGCCCAAGAATGTGTGGAGGAGGGGGGCGCTGGGTTGGCATGCGAAGGGCACGCGCGGAACGGGGCTTGCCAGAGGGTTCTGCCGAGGAGGGGTGTGATGACGTGGGTGGAGGTGCGAAGCGATGGAGTCGTGCCAGGGCGCACGCATGCGCGCACCCCACGGCCCGCCCCCCACCCCTGCCTGCGGCGGCGGCGGCGGCGGGGGCGCCCATCGACGCACTCAGACCAAGTCTATCGGTGCGCCATTTCGCCATTCTGCGAGGGCGGATGGCGAAGGGCATCTCTATCGGTGCCACTTCGCCATATGTTGAGCCATTGCGCTCTCGCCTTCGCCAAGTCTGCACAGGATGGCGAGAAGGATAGCGAAAGATACCGTCTTCGCCAAAAACGTTGACGAATGGAAATCCAGGGTGGAAGCAGATCAGATGACCTGCAACTGCCAGCATGCCGGTAATTGTGCTGAGGTACGACTCGGAGTCCTCCACGATCTGTACTTTGACTCTCGCGAGCAACACTCCAGTGGGAGGTGAATGGCACCGGCCTTCCACCGACGTGCTGCGGCCGTCTCCCCGACGAAGCGCCAAAGTGCACGCCCCCCCTCCCACCGACCTTTTCCCGGTACCCGCTTTGACGTCATACGCAGCGGATTCCGTTCCGTGGTGCAGGTGCGACCGAGTGTTCCGTGGCGCTGGAGGGTGAATCGGGGTGCTGCATCTGGAACCAGAAGTGGGATTAGTGTGGGAATGCTGGAATTGTTCGGATGGCGATATGGCTTAGGAGTTGACCGATAGAGATGCGCTGTGCTATCGCCAAAACATATGGCGAAATGACGATAGCGCAATCGTCCCCTTCTTGCAGTTTCCCATCGAGATGGCCATTTCGATCCCACAGCAACCTGCGTTTTTTCCGCATCAAACGAAGGTCTCGATGAAGAGACCATGCGGTGCAGGATGCGGATCTGAATATGGAGTCCCGATGCGCCCAATTCGGATTCGCCGTAGAATCGATAACTGGAGTCAGGCGGGAAAAAATTGAAGCCTTGAGTGGCGAGCTGAGGGCGCCCACCAGCTCCCCTCGAGCGAGGGCGGACCACGCAGTGTCACAGCCACAGATTCCGGCACTGTCGCCGCCCCCGCTTCGGCCCCCACTGGCGCGGCAGGGAGCACTGCACTGTGCCCCACCCCGACGCAGTTTTGTGTGGTGCCAGGGGTCTCTTGAGGGGGGCACGTGGGGGGGAACGGGACAGGTGTGCGCGGACGCCGTTACTGTTGCGCTGCGCCACGGGCTGGGGCTCCTGTGTCCTGTGTACGAGACCGCTTTACCGGGGAGGGGTGGGGCGGGGGGCGCCCCGGGCGCGCGATACCGCTTTCACCGCGACCCCCACCCCCGCACAGCCTCGGCTGGCAGGACGACGCGGTAGCGTTTGCTGCGCCGTGTCGCCGACGTGGGCGGCGCCACTCACCGGCGCCGTCCCTTCCTGCAGAGTACCAGTGGGCGACCGCGCAAGCTGGGCATGGGGAAGCGCATCTATGTGCGGCCCACGAACCCGTGCACCATGCACGCGCGCTGCTGGTGCTGCCCGCGGACTGCACTGCTGGCCTTTTACTACAACTGGCTCCGCAGCTGCTTCATGTCCCGAGACGAACCCATGTCGATTCTCTTTTATGGCAGCCCACCCCCTCCAACTGTCCCGCTTTCCGCCCCCTTTTCTCGTAGCGGGCTTCCGAAGATCTCTGGGCATGCTCTGTGACCTAGCCGTCCCTGATAATTATGATCACCAGCCACAACGACGCGTCACTCTCGCCTGCATCAGATGTCTGCCGCATCCGCCCGATAGCTGCGTGTATCGGCCCAAAGCGGCCTACGGCCAGTGCTTGTCTGAGAGTATGGACCAACATATTGATATCAATGAACAACAGTATAGAGCCCGTTTACAGCCATGGATAGAAAGCATTCACGAAGAAGCGAGCGTCGCGCCGGTCCGCCGCTGACCGCTCAAACGGTGCCGGCTTGGCATCCACACCATGATGAAGCGCCACCCAGTCCATGTCCGGCACGACATGCAGCAAGCGACGCACAGACGAAAAAGGTACTGCCCGTAGAGACGGCCACTCGTCAGCGGCCCCCATGTCCCAGCAGAGTCGTGTGCATCCCCTCGCCACCAGTGGGCACCCAGGCTCACTCTCACATGGCGTCAGGACAGAAACCACCACGACACGCTCCTCCCTCCCCCCCACAGAGTGCACAATCGCTCGAGCCTTCCCGTACAGGAGGCCGCCCGGCTTGTCCGTGTCATCGAATGCCACATGGTCGAACCATGGGGCGCCGCGAAGGAACGGCGTCGCCCGCACGCTCTGCTTGGCGGTGGACGAGCAGCACTCAAAGCGGGCGCGGATCGGCAGGCTGCCCGTCAGCCGCACGGTCTCACAGGGTGCGGCCTGTAGAGTCAAGGCCAAAGAGGCCAAGCCGAACCGCGCCGACAGCTCAGAAACGGACTGCACCGTCACACGGGTCGGCCGCCGCAGGCCCGCCTGCATCGAGGCGGCACCGAGCGCGTCCACGTCGTCATGATGCTCCTCCTCCCCCGAGTCAATGTCCGCCTCCCACTGCTCCCCCTCCTCGTCGAGCCACTCCTGGTTCTCCTCCATCGCATGCTTGGCACGCAACTCGAGCGTACCTTGTCCGGCCCGCAGCAACTGGTAGCCACGAGCGTCAGGGTCGCCGTTAGTGCGGCAGTAGCGCTGCTTCTCATGCACGTGTAGGCTTTCGTTGCGGCCCGTGTTGCCGTTGGAAAGCGCGCAGTGGAGCTTGATTGCGGCTACGATGTGGCACAACAACTTGTGTATCTTCGTCGAGGCGATGGCGCCGAGGATGGGGTTGACATAGCACAGGACAAAGTTGCGGCACAGCTCGCCGAGCTCCTCCGCCGTCTCGTCGCTCATCGGCTGCGCGCAATTGTAGTGCAGGTGGCCAGTGATGCGCCCGACGACGAGCGCGTACTCAGCAAAGAGGGCGGTGATTGCGACATGGAGGGGGGTAGAGCCCCACACGGCCTCGTAAACGACCCAGTCAAAGTCTGAGACCGTCTTGAAAACCGCCATCGTGTCCTCTTCGTCGCTCTCGACGCCTTTGCCGCCACCCGCGGCACCGTCTATGTCCACCTCGTCGCCCGACTCGGCGCCGAGGGCGTCCATGAGCAGGCTGCCCAACAAGTGCTCCTCCTCGTCCTGAGGGGACATTGGGGCGAGCGGCGCCGACGACGACACCGGCACAGATGGCTTGGCGGATAGTGGGGGAGAGGATTTGGGCTGTACCGCCTGCTGCCGCTTCTTGCGAGGCGGGCTCAGCTTTGCGCCCAAACCAAACAGACCGGCCACAAAGAAGGCCAAGAACCACACACCAGCCCTCTGCTGCTCACCTGTGAAGGTGGCCTGCTTGTCTTTTGGCGAGATGAAGTAGCTGTGCAGCCACAGCGTGAGAGGCGGGGTGAGGGGCGGTGAAGGAGCGAGGAGACCGAGATACGTGTGGAAGGCAGTGCATGAAGCGAGGCGAGTTAGAAACACGAGAACCATCGACACTCGACACTAGGAACAGTCCTCTCCCCACACTACGAACATGTCCAGCCGAGGTACAGCTCTGCTATAAGAACAAGATCATGAAAAGGGCGAGACGTACCCTGGCGGGCACTTGGATGCAATGCAGCGACGGTCAAGGTCGTGGACACGTAAGTTGGACGACCGGAAGGCGGCCGTCACCGGGCCGTGCCGCGCCTCGCACCCTTCCTTCTTACACAGCTGCGGAAACCGCAGGAAGAGCCGGTGGCACAGCATCCGGGTCACCCCCAGGTCCAATACCTGGGTAGGACCAGGGATAATGTACGGCCCAGGGATAACAGCAGAGCAGCCACAGCGCCGGTCGGTCACCGCGGTTAGATCCTGTATCACCACACCGCGCACCAGACCCTGTTTTCGTGCCATTGCTGCGCAAAACATGGCTCAAAGCCAGGGCCGCAGAAACAAGCCGCCGCTCACACGATGAACATAGCACGCCAATACGAGGAAAAAGAAAACGTACGTGCAGGGCGTCAAACGCGATCATCTTATACATGTGGTTTGGAGGCGTGGCGAGGCCAGCCATACAGGCCAGCGCGGGGATAAAGGCGTTGTAACTGTCCAGTGCCTTGAACGCGGCCCGCCGCGTGCGGTCGACCACCCGGTTGCCGCCGGCTCCCGAGTGCAGCTCGATCTGCCGCTGCAACGTGATGATGGCCCGCCTGTCAGGCGCCGCTAGCGCCTCTGGCTTTCCCAAGGCCTCCTTTGAGACCATACAGGTGGAGCAAGGAAACGCACACATGCCCGACTTGAGGCATAAAACCGACCGCTCCTCCATTTGGTCGCAGCAGTACAGCAAAACACGGAAAAACGCGCGCTTGAAACCGTGGATAGGCTCCTTCAGCTCCGCTCCCATGTGGCTGGCCCCAATAGCTTCTCTTAGGGAGAGGTAGAGCGTGCGTTGGAGCACGCCACACCGCCTCGCCCTGCCCTTGACCTTGGCATTTGGCTCCTGCTCAGAACGAACAAACGGTACGAACGCGATCGTGTGCCACTCCACGACGCCCGTGACGTCGTTGACGACACGCATGCGGACGGGGTAGAGATAGTGGGCTGCGGAGCAAAAACATAGGTGGCAAGGGATGCGCCAAAGAAAACGTGCAGCCTCAGAGCATATAAGAGATCAGTTAGTTGGAGGGTCAGAAAGCAGCCCTCGGCCAACGTGGCCAAGCGAGTGCGGCGGCAGACTCTATTGCATGCCCCACACGACGTCCCGCACACAGCTCGCGAGAGATGAGAAACCGCACCAGCAACGCACCGCCAGAGCGTGACAACAGTGTGCAATCGCTGTACATGTGGACTCCGAGGACAAAAGCAGGCTCCCCAGAGATTTTGTCGATCTCCGTTTGATGCAGGGCAAAGGCCTCCCCGTCAATGGGGTGTTCTCGTCGCCCGCCGACACCCTCGGCGGGGCGACGCAGCTGCTTGCGCTTGGAGGCGACGAGGGCCGCCAACGCGACCGACAGCGCGCACCGAAAGAAGGCCGTGTACGATCGATCCCCCTCGGATAAGACGACCTTGCGCCACCCGGCATCAATAATCGATCGATCGAGATCATCTCGGATTGCATTTCGAAATGAAGTTGCCGAGGTAAATACATCGTCAAGTCCGCATCCCGATGATTGGTCAGCCACGTGATTCGGCCGGTCCACGCCATCGGATCCACCCGGAGCAGTCTTGCCGGTCGCCACGGCCGCTGTCCCGCCCACACCGCCGTCGAATTGGCTAGCTTCCGTGCCTCTGCTATCCCCCGCAGCCGTGTGGGACGTCGGGACCTCAGACGGCGGTGCCACCGTCGTGAGGCCCGCTGCGGCAACCCCTTCTCTCGCTTGCCAGGAACCCATCACCAATAATTTGTAGAGCCGGGTCTGGTCCGCAGTCGACAGCCCAGACCCACCGCTCTCTGCCACAAACTCCCGGAGCGCCCTCAGCCGCCGGCCTGCAAAAAGGAAGGGCCGAGCCCCAGGCCGCAAAGAAGCCGCTGGCTCACTTCGAATCCAGTCCCCGAGCCGCTCAAATGACGCGCGTGCCGTGGTGCACACGGCGCCAAACCGGGTCCACGGTGTTGATCGGCGGGCCGCCGCCCGCCGCCGTTTGCCGCTCGATGGCACCGGGGGAGGGTTGGGGCGGCCGACATCCTCTCGAGACACCGTCTCGGCCGACGCCTGAAAGAGCAGGCGGAGCTGCGGATCCACTACCGCAGTAGCGTCCGCCAATCCCATCACACGGCGACGTTGTAATCGGGATGCTCGTCTCGGCGGCCTTGGAGGTTTGGCACTCGTGACCGGCGTCATCCTCGGGTTTTCTGGGGTCACCGGTTGAGCGGCAGGCGCTACCTCGGACCCCACGGCGGTCGACGCGGCCGCTATGCCACAGGTAGGGGAGCACAAGGATGCAAGGCCGTGGTCGGTGCCACCAGATGCAATCCGAGGCTTCCAACCGGAAGACGGGCGCCCGTCGGCACCGGCGGCTTGGGGCCTGTAGTTGCGAGGAGCCCGGGGGTGGCGTCTAACCATATGGGACTTCATCTTCCCAAGGGTCGGTAGCGGCAAACGACAAACGGGACAGGGATAGTCCCGGGCCACAGCCGCGGAAGGAGGTTGGGATGCCATGATGTCGTAGGCAATATGGCTAGCATCCCGACGGCAGACCACGGGGGGTGGGGGGAGAGGAAGGGAAGAAACGACGCAGCGGGGTCTTCGGGGGATGGGGCGGAGGAGATTGGAGGAGTCCTTTCTAAATGGGCCAGGTAAGCTCTGGTGCTCAAGGTGTGAGCGTCCCAGTGATGTAAGTGGTACGACGACGAATCAGATAAAAGGAAACAGGGCCGGCCAGGACCCCCCCGAATTTTTGAAAGGAGCAAGGCGGTACAAGCGAGTAGCAAGAGGGCCGGGCTCGCACCGCCTGGCCGTCAAGCGATGGAGTTCTGTGGAAGGAGACTCTCAAGGTGTGCGAGATGGGCAGAAGACCTGACGTGAGCGGGTGAGGGATACGTGGGTCCGTCGCGGAAGGGTTCGGGCTTCCCTCAAGAAATCACGGCAAGCGCCGGGGCAGATACTGGAACCACATCCGAAGCGGCTCACGTATAGGACCGGCCGACGAGGTGCTTGACGACGCCTTTCCTTGACGGTCGTGCCTCCTGAGCGGATGGGCTGGCGCGACACGAGCTGGCGCCTGCGCGGATCGATCAGGCGGTTGGGTGGGAGGGGCATGAGAGCCGTTACGTTCCGGGACGCAGCCCGCCATTTTCGGGCGGCACGCGCGCTCTGGAAAGCGCGGCAAAGCTGTGGACTCATCCGATGTTCAACGGCAACGGGTGTGGCTGACCACTGAACTGCTCTGGCAAGCGTCGACCTCGGCGCATCTGGGTTTGATCCCCGCGAGACCCAACAGAAGGCGCTGATTGGTCAGATTCTGTGCTCTGTGGAATTGTGTAGTCGTACTTGTATTAAAAAAAAAACAGTTCTGCTTTGCAGCAGTAGGAATTTTCAATTCTGAGTTCCGATCATGATTTACGGTACGCGGCATTGTTTCGGTCAAACGCGCACGATTGTCCGGCCGTCTGCCGGCGGTGCATCCGTCGAGACAGCCCTCGCAGCGCACAGCGGTCAGAGAGGAGTCGGGTGTCGCCAGCACCGTGCCCCCCCGTCTCTCGTTGCTCCTGGTCGTGCGGGTGCACCTTTGCCACCGCCTTGCCGCCCGTGCACGGCGTCGCCTCCGCTCTTGCCTCTGTGCGGGCACCCCGACCCCATTTCCGGGGGACGCCTCGCGTCTGTGCGTTGCGAGACCCCGCGCGAAGCATCCTAGAAAGTTCGTCGACACCGCCCTCGCGCCGTCGGTGGGTTTTTTTTTAGCATGCCTCTGTGTCCCCTGTGCGCACCCGAATGATGTCGCCCATCCGGCTACACGACGTATGAGCAAGTAAGGTACGTTCTTGTAGGCTCTGTGGGGCAGTGGAGGACCAGGGACAGCTTGCTGGGTCGAGCGCCTGGCCTCGCCGTCCCATTTCGTGCTGGCGAGGTGCCCATTAACGGCACGTGTGGGTTGTGTGTCGAGGGGCCAAGGGCGCCCACCAAACGCCGAGTTTTCTGGCAAGCTTTTTTCGCCTGAGCGCGTGCACTGGAGACGCAGGCGTGAAGCAGGGGATGGATGGACGGGGCAGTGGAGCGACCCGAGGAGTATATATGCGAGGCCGCTTAGACACTGACCGTGGCTGCTTGCGTCCATCACATGCGCCGTCGTTCTCAAGTCTGCGCCCTCCGCCTGCTCACTCATTCCCCACTGCCTCGCTGCCTCCTGCCTCAGGCGCTTGCCCACGGGCGAGCACCACTTCTTCCACTCTGCGTGCGCGCCTCCTCATCATGGCGCGCACGAAGAACCGCAATCCGCGTCCGGCGTACCCGGTGGCCCCGACGGCCGAGTCGCCCCCCCTGACCTCGCCGCCGGCAATGGTTGCGGCGGCCACTGTGGCCGCCTCCCTGTCGTCGCAAGTGCCGCAGTTGCAGAGCGTGGCCCCATCGGAGGCGCTGCCGTTGGTGCCGTCATCGGCGCCGTCGGCCGCTCCGACGACGGCGCAGGCCACGGTCGGGGTTGCGGATCGTACCCGCAAGAACGAGATGCGCGTGGCCTCTGGAAACGTGCAGGCGTCCGCAGCGCAGGTCGGCAAGACGGCTGGGCCGGCCAAGGTGGTGGGGTCGCAGTCGGCCGCCGCACGCTACCCGGGCCCTCTCCCGCCCACACCCATGGTCTCGCCCCCCGCCGTGCCGATTT
>ENA-ORXC01002438-ORXC01002438.1-marine-metagenome-genome-assembly--contig:-NODE-2438-length-10148-cov-4.566577_pt1 | contig 10148 bp, 6 predicted proteins | sample MGYA00237865_ERZ511478 | MGnify/ENA metagenome assembly ERZ511478 | reverse complement strand
GGGGGGGGGGGGGGGGGGGGGGGGGACAGGGAGCTTGTTGCCGGTCGCGCTGTGGAGCTGCATTCCGCGACACGCTGCTTTGCCTGCGGCTGCCTGCTGGCGTGACTGGCGGCACGCAGCGGGGGGCGGCGGGAAGAGGGGAGCCCTCTGGCAGCCCACTCCTGGCCGCCTATTTATAAGGCGAACCGCCGGCCGGTCATCCTGCCCCTCTTCGTCAGCATCCCACGATCTCCCTCCAACTAAGCACACCACCCGCACCACGCATCGCTACGACCTTCCCCCCGCACACACACACACACTCGGCGCGCCGCAGCCGTTGCCACCTTTCCCTCCTTCCCCCCCCACCTTTCCGCAATGGCGCCCAACAAGCCCGTTGTTGCCGCCGTGGCGCCACTGGCGACCGGCGCGGCCCGCAACCAGTCCACGCCCGTCGCTGCCACGGCCGCCGTTCCGGTCGTCGCGCCCGTCAAGGCCGCTGCCGTCGCTCCCGTCGTAGCTGTGCCGGTGGCGACCAACGCTGCGACCGTGGAGAAGGTGGTTGAGGTCCCCAAGGTGGTGGGCGTCCCCAAGCCCGTTGAGATTCTGACGGAGAAGCCGGTCGCCACCGGCAAGACCGTCTACGTGGAGAAGATTGTGGAGAAGAAGATCCCCGTCGAGGTGGAGAAGATCAAGTACGTCGACCGCCCGGTGGAGGTCATTGTTGAGAAGCCGGTCGTTGAGGAGCGCATCGTCGAGGTGGAGAAGCTCGTCGAAGTCGAGCGCGCCGTGCCCGTGGAGAAGGTCGTGGAGGTGCCCGTCCTCGTGACCAAGGAGGTGGAAGTCGAGAAGATTGTCGAGAAGAAGGTTGAAGTCCCCGTCGAGGTGATTGTCGAGAAGCCCGTCACCAAGGAGGTGAAGGTGCCCGTCGTCCACGAGACGGTTGTGGAGAAGGAGATCAAGGTGCCCGTCGAGTACGTCAAGGAGAAGCCGGTCATCGTCGAAAAGGTCGTTGAGGTCGAGGCCCACACGACGCCTAAGCCGATGACCGTGCCCATGTCGAACATGAAGCCTGTTGCCGCCGCCGCCACGACCGTGCCTGTCGTACCGGTCAAGGGCGTCAAGGCCGTGCCGGTCAAGCCGGTGGTGCCGATCGCTGCGGCGAAGCCGGCCATGGCGACAAAGCCTGTGACGACGACTTCCGGCAACCATTCCTCGTCGGCGTCCTCCAAGACGGGCTATGGCGAGCCGTCCATGCTGGACAAGATCAAGGCCAAGCTGCCCGGTCACCACTAAACGGGGGCTGCCGCAGCCGTCGGACGCTGTGACAGGCGACGCGGTGCGGTGAAGCATGTACAGACGACCACGTGGGGTTGGGGTCTCTTTTCTCTTTGTATTTTTCGAGTGGCCACTTGCGGCCTGTGTAGATAAACGAGAGAGCGGCGTCCTGTACACAATCGTTCAGGGTGCTAGTGTTCCCCGATCACCCAGTTTGTGTGTCACAGGGAATCAGCGGAAGGTCTCCGTCGAACGCAGCAGGCCCGCAAGCATAACAAGGTGTCGAGTGCCGAGACGCGGCGAGCGGCCACAACCTGCTCAGGCTGCTTCTTTGTTTTGTTTGAGGCTTTGCTTTCTTGCTATACTGCCATGGTCCAAGCACGACATGGAGCGTTTCGTACGTTTGACGGTGGGCACTTTTCTCTCTTTGAAAGTTTTGTGAAGCTTCCATCGATCCTTTGACCATGCATGATCGCTGCTCTCTCATCGGTTGGTGGCGAACGTGGAGAGAGGCGCCAGGTGCATCTATATAGTTTCGAATCCTAGCTTTTTTTGCATGAAACCACTCAGAGAACTTTCTGAGGTTCGAGTAGCTCCCATCGACTTGTGTGTATTTGATTCAACGTGTACTCGTTCTGTAAGATGTACTGCACGGCCAATCGGATGGCGACGATTCACTTCACGTGGACAGGGTGTGGAGGCAATCCTCCAAAGCTTCATTCAATCTCCATGGCACAGTGACCAATGACTTGGCAACGTCTTTCGATCTGGACCAATCACCTTGGCGAACCTGCTGACATTGCCACGCAACGCGACCACTGGGGTCACCGATGCGCGACCGCTCCGCGAGCAGCACTTCGCGGCCTTGGCCGCGCCCGCGCTCACCCTCTTGAAGCACCCATCCGACCCCCACGCGCATGGTGGGCTCTCTGCTCCCGCGGCGTCGTCCCCTGGTGCTACTCCCACCATGAACGCCGCCATGCGTCGCTCTGCCTTTTGGGCCGCCTCTGCCTGTCTAGTCGTCCTCGCCGCGGCGTCGACCGTGACGCCCGCGGCCGCCGGCTTGTACAACTGGAATAAGTCCAAGGTCGTACAGCTGACAGAGAAGAACTTTCAGTCACTTGTGCTGGACTCAAAGGAGACATGGTATGTGTGTAGCTGCTGTGTTGGGCTGGTTTTTCTGTGCCTCTTTTCTGCGGCGGTGAGACCGTTGGGAAGTCTGTTGTCTGCCGCCTGACCCCGGTGCTCGCGTCGACGGACTGCCGGTTGTCTGTGTTCCCGTGCTGACTTGCTTGTTCCGCGTCGCTTGTTTCCCCTTGTTTTTCTTCTGTCTCTGTCGACAGGCTCGTCGAGTTTTACGCGGACTGGTGCGGCCACTGCAAGAACCTGGCGCCGCACTTTGATCGCGCCGCCGCCAACCTGGACGGCGTCGCGCACCTCGGCGCCGTCTCCTCTGACGATTCGCCCGGCCTGATGAGCAAGTACGGCGTCAAAGGGTTCCCCACCCTCAAGCTCTTCACGGGCGCGACCGCCCGCGACCGGCGGCCGTCTGACTACAATGGCGCGCGCACGTCAGGGGCGATGGCGGCGGCGGTCAAGGCGGCCCTCAAGTCCTACGTCATGGTCGTGCCGGCAGACGGGGTGACGAGCTTCCTCGAGTCGTCGCCCAAACTGCCCCACGTGCTCCTCTTCACGCCGAAAAAGGTCACCTCCCCCGTGTACAAGGGGCTGAGCGCCACCTACAGCGGCCGCCTCGTCCTCGGCGAGGTGCGCGGCGCGGACGCAAAGGGGGCGGCCAAGCACGGCCTCACGTCCAAGAAGCTGCCGGGGCTCGTCGCCTGGACGGCGGGCGCGACCGACGTGGCTGCAGGGGCGCCCCACACGGGCGCCGTCGAGGCGTCGGCGCTGCGCGTCTTCCTCGACTCGGTCGCCGCCGGCGCGCCGCCGGCGGGCGCCGACAAGGACGACGGTGCCGGCGGTGACGCTGCGGGCGACGCGTCGGCCGGCGGCTCCCCCGCCGCCGAGCCGACCCCCACCGGCGGGACGTTTGTGCAGCCGCCCGCGGGCGACGTGGCCGTTGCCACCGTCGACAGCCGGGCGGCCTATGACGCTGCGTGCGGGGCGCGCAAAGACGGCCGCCTGTGCGCGCTCGCCCTCCTCCCCGGCGGCACGTCGGCGGCGCTGTCGGCGGGCTCCCTGGCGGCGCTCGCGGGGCGCTACCAGTTTGACAACCTCGGCTTTGCGGTGGCAGACGTGAGCTCTGACGGCGGCCGCGCGCTGTCGGCGGCGCTGCTCGGCGCCGACGCGGTTGGCGCCGCGGGCGCGTTTGCGGTGGTCCGCGGGAAAAAGGGCAAGGTGGCGGTCCTCGGCGGGGAGGACGTGACGCTGGATGAGGCGGCGGTGGGGGCCTTTTTGGACAAGGTTGTCGGCGGGGACGTGCGGTACGCGCGGTTTGCCAAGGACCTGCCGACGTGGTCGGCGGCGGCGGCGGCGGCGGCGGCGGATGCCGACGCGGCCGCCGCGCCGTCGCCGGCGGTGAGGGCGGCGGCGGCGGCCGAGGGCGACGGCACGTGCACCGCCCCCGCTGATGGGGAGGCGGGTGGCGGGCAGTGTGGGGCACCTCCACCAAACAGCAGCGCTTGAGGGGTCCTGTGCTTGTGGGGTGAGGGGTGTGGGGCGAGCCAGGGGGAGGTTGCGGCCGGCTGCGGTCGGTGGTGCACATACGTAGGGTCGGGTCGGTTTCCCCTCCAAGTTTTTTTTCCTTTCTCCGCGGGGTCTGCTCAACGAGCCTGTGCTCGGGTCGGTTGGGGGATTGCCAACTCGGCTGCAGGGTCACCCCGCCAGGAAGACCGAGGCGCAGGTGGGGCCCGCAGGCCACCCGGCCACGACGGGCAGCCGCGCGGCCGAGCGGCGAATCCGCGGGGGCAATTGCGCCGGCGGCGGATCACGACCGCCGGCGCGCGGGAGGCCGCCCGCGCGTGGCCGGCACGCGCACCCGTGTGCGGGCGCGCCGCCCCGCGCGCCGCCCCGCCGGTGCGCCCCGCGGCGCTGCGGCGGACCGTCGTCCGACGGTGGCGCAGGGGGTGGGGCCGGCGCTGTCCGGCGCCGTGGTGCAGAGCGCCCCTGTGGACTGCCGGTGGGGAGCAGGCGGGAACGGCCGTGGGCGCCTGTACTGGTGCCGTGCGCCGTCGGCCGCGCCCACTGCCCGTGCGGGCGCGTCGGTCGGTAGCTGCAGCCGTCTCCGTGGCGCCGCCACACCGCCGAGGCGTGATTGGCGTCGTGGACACGCCAGCCAAACAGGGTGACCTTGTCGAAAAAAGTGCGGACACCGCACCAACACTGGGTGCGATCCACTCCCAAAAAGCAAAAAGAAACACCGTCGTACTACCTTTGGTGCGTGAAAACACGCCGGGTGGGTCCTCACCCCCCCACTCACCACCTCCCTACCGTCACAGCAACCACGTCTAAATCTCCGTATCATACGCCAGGACGGGACGCAGCCACTTCTCCGATTCGAGCTTGCTCAGCGACTTCCGCTTCGCATAGTCTTCAGCCTGGTCCCGCTGGATCTTGCCGACCGCAAAGTACTGCGACTGCTCGTGCGCAAAGTAGAGACCCGACACGGACGCGGCCGGCGTCATGGCGAGCGACTCGGTCAGCTCAATACCCACCTCCTCGGCCTTGAGCACGTTCCACATCACCCACTTCTCCGAGTGGTCGGGCTGGGACGGGTAGCCCGGCGCGGGCCGGATGCCCTGGTACTTGATCTTGATCAGGTCCTCGGCCGAGAGCGTCTCGGCCGAAGCGTAGCCCCAGTGCTCCCGCCGCACATCCTCGTGAAGCAGCTCGGCAAACGCCTCGGCGAGACGGTCGGCAAGAGCCTCGGACATGATGGCCCCATAGTCGTCCAGATCCTTCTTGTGGGACTCGATCAGCTCGTCCGCCCCAATGCCGGCAGTCACAGCAAACATGCCAACGTAGTCCTTAATGCCCTTGGGCGCCACAAAGTCCGACATGGCCAGATAGGTGGCGTCATCCGCCTCCTTCTCTGCCTGCTGGCGGAGCGTGTGAAGCGTCTCAATCCGCGTCGAATCGTCACGCACCTCGTCGTCCGAGTAGAGCTCAATGTCGTCCCCGACCGTGTTGGCGGGCCAAAAGCCAATGACGCCGTTGAGCTTGAGCGTCTTGTTCTTTGCGTACCCCTCGAGCAGCAGGTTGGCCTCGTCAAACAGCTTCTTGGCTTCGGAACCCACATCCTTATCATTGAAGATCTTGGGGTAGCCGCGGTTCGGGTACTTGCCGCGCAGCTGCCACACCTGGAAGAAGGGGTTCCAATCGATGTACGGGAGCACCTTGTCGATGGAGAAGTCCACCAGCTTCTTGACGCCCAGGAAAGACGGCTTGGACACAGGGGGCAGCTTGACGAAGTCCACCTCCAACATGCGCTGCCGAGCAGTCTTGAGTGTCACGTACTTGCGCTCCTCCAGGCCAGAATAGTGCTCCTCCCGCAGTTCCTCGTACTCGTCAGCCACGTCGGCCTTGAAATCCTCCTGGTTCTTGGGGTCCAGCAGCGACGAAATGACCGACACGGACCGCGACGCGTCGAGCACATGCACGACGGAACCGTTGTAGCGCGGCGCCACCTTCACAGCCGTGTGCATCTTGGAGGTTGTCGCACCACCAATCAACAGTGGCATCTTGAGGCCGGCCTTCTCCATCTTGTCCGCAACGAACACCATCTCGTCCAAGGATGGGGTGATGAGGCCCGACAGGCCCACGACGTCGGCCTTCATTTGAATAGCCGTATCGATAATCTTGTCCGCGGGCGTCATGACGCCCAAGTCCTCCACAAAGATATTGTTGCAAGAGCACACGACCTTGACAATGTTCTTGCCTGTCAGGAGCACATCAGGGGCGTGCAGAAAGGAAGACAAATAAGCTCGACACCAGCACAGCGTGGAACGGGCGTTAGTACGATGTACAGAGCGTCAGCAAAGCAGACACAGACGAGCGATGCGGCGTCATCGCAGCCAGAACGGCACGAAACAACGGTGATGACGCCCAGACCTCAACCAGTGAGACCCACACCACATACCGATATCATGGACGTCGCCCTTGACGGTCGCAATAACCATTTTTCCGGCGTACATCTCTTCCTCCGACGCCGCCTCCCCACGAGCGAGGGCCGCCTCGGCCTCGAGCGCCCGCGCCGCCTCCATGTACGGAATGAGTACCGCGACAGCCTTTTTCATTACGCGCGCCGATTTGATGACTTGTGGCAGGAAGAGTTTGCCCTCCCCAAACAGCTTGCCCACAATCCGCATGCCGTCCATGAGTGGGCCCTCAATCACCTCGAGCGGCTTCGAGTACTGCTGCCGCGCCTCCTCCGTGTCGTCCACAACAAACTCGTCAATGCCCTTGACGAGCGCGTGGGAGAGGCGCTCCTGCACCATCAGCTCCCGCCACTTGTTCTTCTCCTCATCCGTCTGGCGCTTGACACCCTTACCCATCGTCAGCGAGTGCGCGAGCAGCGCTTCGGTGGCCTCGTCGCTACGGTTGAGCAACACGTCTTCAATGAGCTTGAGCAGGTTTTCCGGAATGTCGGTGTAGACGGGGATGAGGCCGGCGTTGACAATGCCCATATCCATTCCCTGCTTAATGCCGTGGTACAGGAAGGCACTGTGCATGCACTCGCGTAGGTACGTGTTGCCACGGAACGAAAAGGAGATGTTGGACACGCCGCCCGACACATGGGCACCGGGCAGCATCTTGCGGATGGCCTCTGTAGCGTCAAAGAAGGACACCGCGTAGCCGTTGTGCTCGTCAATGCCCGTGGCAACCGTCAGAATATTGGGGTCGAAGATGATGTCGTGCGGGTAGAAGCCGACCTCATCGACGAGGATGCGGTACGCGCGGGTGCAGATGCGAATCTTATCCTCCGTTGTCGCCGCCTGCCCCTGTTCATCAAACGCCATGACCACCACTGCCGCGCCGTAGCGCTGCACCAGCCGGGCGTGGCGGCGGAACTCGTCCTCGCCCGACTTGAGCGAAATGGAGTTGACAATACACTTGCCCTGCGTGCACATCAGCCCCTGCTCAATGACGTCAAACTTGGACGAGTCGATCATGAAGGGCACCTTGGCCACGTCGGGCTCGGTGGCCAGGAGGTTGCAAAACCGGCGCATGACGGCGTGGGAGTCGAGCAGCCCCTCGTCAAAGTTGAGGTCAATGACCTGCGCGCCGTTTTCCACCTGCTTGAGCGCGATCTCCAGCATCTTGTCGTAGTTGCCCGCAATGACGTGCTTCTTAAACAGGATGGAGCCGGCAACGTTGCAACGCTCGCCAACGTTGACAAAGTTGACCATGGCCGGGTCGAGCACGAACGGCTCGAGCCCCGACAGCCGCATCATGTCCGGCTGCGCCTTGGGGACGTGCGGCTTTGCAGTGCTGAACGCTTCGACAATCGCCGCGATGTGGTCGGGCGTGGAGCCGCAACAGCCGCCGACCACGTTCACCAGCCGCTCAGCCCCAAACGGGCGCAACTCCTCGCCCATCTCCGCCGGCTTCTGGTCGTAGCCGCCCATGGCGTTGGGCAGCCCGGCGTTGGGGTACGCAATAATAAACGCGTCGGAGCAGCGGCCGAGGCGCTCAACGTAGGACTGCATGTCCTTGGCGCCGAGCGCGCAGTTCAGGCCGACGCAAAACGGCCGCGCGTGCCCGACGCTCGTCCAAAATGCCTCGGTCGTTTGGCCCGACAATGTCCGGCCCGACGCGTCCACAATCGTCCCCGACACAAACACTGGCAGCTTGTCTATCTCCGGGTGGTCGGCAAAGTACGTGTCGACGGCAAAGAGGGCGGCTTTGGCGTTCAGGGTGTCAAAGATGGTTTCCACCAGCAGCACGTGCACGCCGCCCGCGATCAGCGCGTCAATTTGCGCGGTGTACGCGGCAGCCACCTCGGTGAAAGTGCAGTTGCGCATCGCAGGGTCATTGACGTCGGGGGAGATGGACAGCGTGCGGTTCGTGGGCCCAATGGCGCCCAGTACATAGCGCTTGCGCTCGGGGGTGGACGCCGCCTCAGTCGCCTCGCGCGCAATCTTGGCTGACTGAAAGTTGATGTCGTACACGTCCACCGGGTCCCGGTCGAGCTCATAGTCGGCCTGCGCGATGCACGTCCCAGAAAAGGTGTTGGTCTCGATAAAGTCCGCGCCTGCCGCCAGGTACTGGTCGTGGATGGCGCGGATAATGTCGGGCCGCGTCAACGACAGGATGTCATTGTTGCCCTTGAGGTCATGCGAGTGGTTGACGTAGCGCTCGCCACGAAAGTCCTTCTCTGTCAGCTTGTAGCCCTGGATCATGGTGCCCATGGCGCCGTCGATGTACATGATGCGGCTCTGCATGGCGGCGCGGAGCTCGCCAAACAAGGCGGGCTCGCCCTCCCGAGGCTGCGCCATGGTGGCGGACACCAGGTGGTCTCGGCCGCAGTGGCAGACAGTGTGGCTGCCAGCCCCCACCGGCGGCGCCCAGGCACGAGCGGGGCACTAGTGCAAGGAAGAGGGGAGGGCAACGACGTGAGACGAAGGTGGGGGTGGTGTGCAAGCGGGCGTGCAGGAAGCGGCGTCTGTCCGTGATGGGGGGAGAAGGGCAGGGCGAGACAGGCGTCGACCAGGCAGCCGTGTGGCACCCCGCAGAGCGTGGAGAGTGGCGAGTGCTACGATGGTACCGTTCACGATGGTCAGGTAAGGTCACCGTCACAGCCGTGGCCCACCGCTACCGCAGGGGACGGTCCGTGGGTAAGCAGTGTCCGGGGTGGCGTTAGCCAAAGAAGCCACCGCTCCCACGGCTGGTGGACTGGCGCAGCTTGGAAGCTGTTGTGGCCGCACGGAGCGAGACACGGGGCTCGACGGCCACTCGGTGACGCCCAGTGAGAGTCTGCCGACGCCACTTCGCGTCACAACTTTTTTGACATCCCGGTGCCTCGTCAACTGGCAGCAGAGCGTGAAGGCTGATCCACTGCTGTAACTTGTGATCAGGTGAACAAGCAAGGACTTTGGGACACACTCTTCGGTAGTACAGAATTCCTAGCACAGGCGAATTCGACCAGGAACCGGTGCAAACGCCTTGGTTGTCGGCCTGTCTGGTGTCGGGTCGGCTGTCTGGTAGAACCACCTCCAGGGAGGACCATTCATCTTCTCCCCAAGCGTGTCTGCGTGCCGTCCACCGCACCGTCGAGCGCTGCGGGCGTGGCGAACGGGCCTCGGTCCGGCGCTGCCCGCCCCGCCCCCCCTTGCCCTTTTCCGACTTTGCCAGTTCCGTTGCGGCCGCCACGACCACCCGTGTCGGCTGCAGTGGCGGCCGCTCTGGGCGCGCTGACCCCATCGCCGTTGGCTGGCCGTCCCGCTACCGTCGCGGCCGCTCGGCACGGCCACTGTGCACTCAGTCTGCCGTTTGCTTCCGCGGCGGTACCTGCTTTCTTTCTCTTGGCGTTCCACTGGCCAGTGTACTTCCCGCCGTCCCCGTCGCCCTCTTGGGCGGCGGTAGCATCCCCCTCAGCTGCCGCGCCCCATGCGGGTGGGCCGCGGCCACGCACGGGGGGTCCGGCGACGGCGGCGGCGGCGGGGTGGACACGCTTGTGCGGAGTCTGCGTTGGTGGTCCCAAGCTGAGAACTATCCACAGAGCGGACGTGCGGTGTGCTCTGAGGTGTCCGACTGCCAGGCTGCCACGTGGGAGTCTTTGTGGACCGTTTGGCGGTAGGGCCGTCCCGCTGGACACCTGGTCCCCTGCCGACCTCCCTCTCCCTTCTTTTTTCCTATCGCTTGGAGGCCGACCATGAAGCGGTCACTACTTGCACCCAGCCGCCTGGGTGTCGTCATTGCCCGCTGGTGGCGCCGCC
>ENA-ORXC01002437-ORXC01002437.1-marine-metagenome-genome-assembly--contig:-NODE-2437-length-10151-cov-4.517471_pt1 | contig 10151 bp, 8 predicted proteins | sample MGYA00237865_ERZ511478 | MGnify/ENA metagenome assembly ERZ511478 | reverse complement strand
GATAGCGTTCGCTTTATCGCGCGTCTACGGTCGGTCGCCATTTACTGGTTAGTTAACCAACGTCATTAATCCCACACGGGAAAAAAATGGAAAGCAGAGAGAGGATGAAAGATTGTGGCAGATGCCTTCTGGCCTCACTCTGTGGGAGCGGGTTAGACTTTTCAAGCACGTACTATGATAGAGGCGACTCCGCGTCGCCGCTGCTGCCGGTGCAAGGAGCAGGTTAGGCGGCTTTGCGATAGGCTTGGGGGGGACTCGGCAGAGGCAGTTTGGAGACAATCACTGGCTGCAGCGTCGGGGGAGAGGAGGAGAGTGCTGGTGCTGTGGGGCCCAAGTCGCGGCGTCGCCACACTTCGGCAGCAACGAAAGCGCCACAGGACGACCGTGCAGCGATCGACCGATAAGGAGCCGAGTCCCACTGGATGAAAATGTACTACTTGAACAGTCATGAGACAACTTTATTCTTGGCCGAGATTCAAGTGCGCACGAGAGTGCACCTGTGCGGCCACCCGGGCGCTAGCACACTTGCTCTGACAAAATTATGTGTGCTGAATTGATTTATCCTACGAAATACTTGTGGCGCTCGATCCGATGTAGTGTGCCGAGCGACTGTCGGACCGCGCGCGCCAGTCGGATCGCGCGCAGTCGACGACGGTCCGTCCCATCCAGTCTGTTGTGGATGGGACCTGTCGTCGTCGGCCATCTCCTGTGCTTTGGCTGCCAGTCTCCGTGTCGCGCCTTGGCGGCAAAGAGACAGCCACCCACCGCTGCCGCCTCTCCGCTCGTTGTCTACCCCTCGTTCCCGCAATGGCCTTGTCAGCCATTCGCTGGCGTTCGGATGGCTCCAAACTAGTGTTTGGGCCTCCGGTTGCTCTGGGGCATGGCCTGCCCCCGCCTGGACCGACCCACGTGCCTGTCCGGACACGCTGTTCATGCAGTCCGCAGCCCGTGCGCTGGCCCCTTTGTGGGCATGCCCCCTCGCCGGGTCCTATCAGGTGTGTTTTCTTTGATTGTGGCATGACTTGAGTGACGCCGTTTAGGGCGCGTATCCGGTTACAAGTGGTGTTACTGTGCGCGCAGCGCTGGAACGCCGCTGGGATATCATGAGCAATGGTTGCGGCTTAGCACAGGCTATCGTAGTCCGCGACATGCTGCTTTAGACGCTGACTGGGATAGTCCCGCTCTTTATGTTTCCCGCCCCGCGCTTTTTCCAATCCGGGCTGTATGCTGCACACCTCTGCCGTGCCCCCTGCGCCGCACACGACAGCAGGTGCGCCACGGCGTCTCGCGCCGCCTGCTGTGCCCCGTGTGCTGGCCTATCGACACCTGCACGAACCGCAGACCCGTTCTCATTACTCGTACGCTGCCATGGGTTTGGCTTTTTGATTCTGTCTGTTGGTGGTGCGGGAGGCTCATCAAGCCTGGCACGTGCGCGGTCACGAGGCTTGTAGAGGTGCGCGTCAGCAGTGATTGTGTTGTGTTATACTCTGAAGCTCATGTTCTGACTACCGTGTCTGTTGAATGTGTGTATCGTTCTCTGCCCAGCGCCAACTCATTCTCGTGATCCTCTCCTTGTCGTCTTGCAACACCCAGGTGGGCACCATGTCCGACACTGCACCGCCGCTGCCGTTCCTCGTTTGCGAATGCGGCTACATCACGGAATTTCTGGCTACTCTGAGACGGCACCAGTACACCTTCCACGATGGCTTGGTGGGTCACCACACGCAGCTGCCTCGCCGTCGACCCCGCCGCGAGTCGACACGGAGCCGTCGCTGTGCGCGCGCGCAAGGGGGCGCGACCGCTCCCGCTGCTGGTGCACCCGACGGCAACGTCGTGGATGACGAGTCCGACGAGCCGTCCGCCCCACCCTCCATGGGCTCGCCGGCAGCTTCGGCCGACTCGGCGTCCACATCGGACGGCGCCGTGGAGTCACAACTCCGTACGCTGCTGGAACTCACCCGTATTTGGGTACCCCCAGCTGACGGTGGTGGAGCCGCCGCGGATGCGATTCCGGAGTACCTCTATTCGTCGGTGGGCCTGCATGTACGAGCCCTGTACGAGGCCCTCGGCGACGCGGCCCGCGGAGAGCCTCTTGTCCATCGACGAAAGCGTGCCAAAGTGGGCCGATTCAACACCGTCCGCCTCAGAGCGCTGCAGCGGTTTGTACTACAAGTTGGAGGAGCGGGTCTTTCAGAGAAAGACCAGCAGTTCTTGTACGAGTTTCTCGACGTTTGGGACGGCACTAAGGCCGGAATGGCGGAGGACGCAGGCCATCACGCGACGCTGCGGAGCACTTTCCCTTCCGTCAATGCATTCAAAGATGCGTTGCGTGACGACCTGGATGACGCAGCCCTCGGAGCTGGTTGGAGAAAGGTCAAGCTCGTGGAGGGTGGCGTGACCTACGAGGCATACTTCCGTGACGTCTTGCAAGTGATCAGGAAGCTGATCAAACGGAAGGGCGACAGCATTCAGCTGTGGAGCGGGCCGTTGGGGCCGGAGCCGCTGGACGACAAGCGCGAGACGCCGATGGACGGGGAGGCGTTCAAGGTATGCGAGCAGCTCGTTATGGGCAACACGGAGGAGCTCGCGTGCGTCCTCGGCCTGCACGTCTACTCTGACAGCAGCCAGCTGTCGTGGTCTGGCGGTATGTTCTAATGCGTGTCTTACGGTGTGTGTTATGTGGCTCGTGTTTCCCATGTCGTCTTGTTGCTCACCAAGTGAGTTCCATACGCTCTGTGCACTCCGCTCACTGGACCCCCTCGTTTTCTCGCTCATTGATTTTGCATTCCGTAGCGCACAAGCTGTACCCTATTCGTGTGCGGTTGGTCAACGACTTGTCAAGCTGCGTCGAGTGGGTTACCGTTGCGTACGTCCCCATTGTGCGCAAGCTACAGGAGCCGGGGGCTGATGAGAGAGCTAGAATTAGGCGGTGCGGGATCCTGCAGCGTGTCATCTACGCCGCCTTCACGCAAGCCATTGGCCGCAGCCACATTGGCTTTCGCGTTAAGGTCAATGGCCAGAAGGCTCGTGCCTTCCCTCGCGTGTTGCTGTACCTGTGCGACCAGCCGGAGGAGAGAGCAGTGCTGGGGTTAAAGGGCGGCCAGTGCGCGCATCCTTGCACGTCGTGCATGGCCAAGATCGAGGTGGTCGGCGCTCCCGAGGCGGTCAGTGCGGAGCGCCGAAACGTCATCAACACTGTAAACAACCAGGTGGAGGCGTACGAGCACTCGCGGCGCCAACGCCGGAGGCAGCGGCGATTAGCGCTCGGTGCATTCGACTCGACGTCTGGCGGCGTGCCGGCGCTTGCTGGCATGGCCGGCCTCGGCACAGCACCGCTCCTGCTATACAACATGATTGGGTTTGATATCCTTCATGTACGTGAACCTCTTCTCCTGGTGACGTGCGATTGTGACCCATCTCGGTGACCATTGCATGCAACTGACTTGAGTATGTCATTGGTTTCTGATTGTGTCTCCAACTCTGGTGTGCACGTCTCTCCTCATGCGTCTATTTTTGTGCCACAGGTCATGGACCTCGGCGTCACTCGGATGCTGGTGCACCGCCTCGTCCGCGTATTCCCGTACTTGTGCAAGGGAAAGAAGCCCCCTGCCGGATCGGGAACCGCCACGCGGCGCGAGGCATTCAGGCGATTGTTGCTCCTCGGTCGACGGAGCAAAGCTTGTAGGACACCACCAGGGTACGTTACGCTGTGTCTCTGTCCCTTTTATTTTGGCTCGCGGCCGTTCTGTCGACCGTCACCAGTATCAATAGGTTGGGCATCGAAGGCATGGTGCTGTGTCTGACCACTCTCATCGTAAGTTTTGGTTCTTTCCCCACGCCTCCTTCGTTCTTGTACGTAGATACATCGTCCGAGTCAACGAAAAGCAGGCAGTCTTCACTGGGAAGCAGCAGAGAGACGGCGTGGCCATCCTGCCGTTCTTAGTCGCCGGTCTCTTTGGCCCGGTAGGGGACGACAACGGCAGCGGAGCGTTCGAAGCGGAGGGCGCGGCGGAGCGCGCGGTGGCTGAGGTAGGCATGGATGCGACGGGCTACGAGGCCGACTGCGACGAGGAGGCTGCCAAGGTGGGCAAGGACTTTGTCTACGATTGGGAGGCCTACCGCAAGGAATGGGGTGATACTCCCGTGCACGTCGCCGTCACGTCGATGTTTGCCGAATATGCTGTGCTGTACGCGCGCATGGCTGGGCGCACGACGTCAGCTGTGCCTCCGTCTATGACAATGACACAAGGCCTCGACATTGGCCAGCAGGCCACCAACTTCGTGAATAAGTTTGTCACCCCCATCCTGGGTCACATTGCGTCCGTCAAGGTGCACAAGGTGCTGTGTCACGTCGTCGACGCGGTGCGGTGGCATGGCAACCTGCAGAACGGAAACACCGCCGTCAATGAGAGTGGCCACAAGATGGACAAGGTGCACTACATCCGCACGAGCAAGGACGGCCGCACATTCACCCGTCAGCTCGTGCGGCACGCGCATGGCGCTCGGGGTATACTCTCTCGGCACGCCAAGGACGATGGCGACGCGGTCACAGCTTGGAAGGCCGGGCTGGAGCGGCGCGCAGCTTCCCGGGTCACCAATCCAACCGACGTGCGACACGACGGGTCATCTGCGGATGCTAGGCCGCCCGCCGTTGGCACGACATCCGGCACGACATCCACAGCCGAACAGATGCGGAAGCGGAAGCGCCGCGTTTACAACGTCGCCAACGTGTCCGTCAGGGACTTGGCGGCGCGGCCGGACTTGGCCAATGTCGGAGCGCTGCTACGTATGGCGGCGCATCGCCAAGTGCGCGTGACGACTCGCACCTCCATACAAGCACGTTTCGATTGTGGGACGCGTGTGCAGCAGCACGTACGAGCGACCGAGGAGTACCTCGGTGCGCCGTGGTACGACGCGGTGTTGTATCACCCCGGCGGTGACAACACGCGGGTGTGTGTGGGCGAGCTTCGCGCCATTGTCAGGGGGCCCAAGGGAGACGCGGTCGTCTTGGTCGCCATGGAGAGCGTACCTTCCGAGCCGCTATGTCCTTTTGTGGCTCGTGGGTGCGTGCGCCTCAAGTGGCGCATCGCGGAAGGTGCGACGGACATGACTTTGCGGCTTGTTCCCGTGGACCACGTCAAACGGTTGGCATTCGTCGTCCCCGACTTTTCAGACCTCGCCGCTCGTCGAGGCGTGACAGCGGACCTCCCTTCAATGGAAGGCCCGCTTCAGGAGCGCCTAGACATGCGCTTTTTTCTCAACGTGTTCTTTCCTTGGGACGCTAAGTAAATCCTGTCTTGTTTTTGGTACACCTTGTGAAACACACTCCCATGACACCAGAAGGCCGGAGTGCGCCGACGGCCGTCACCGTCATGCCGTCGGCGACGGGGGGGGGCACATACTGGTCGTACCCCTCCAACCATCACGAAACTGCCACCGAGGCCGCCGCTCGCCCTTCCCACGTCCCGCGCTCAGAGACCCCCCCCTCCACCGCCCCCCCCTCCGCCGCCTACCCCTCCACCGCGCCCTCCTCACCCCCCCACCCCTCGGCCTCCGCCACGCCCGCTGCATCCATCGCCGCCGCTGTTGGCCGAGGCACTTGGTCGAGTCCGCCGTGTTGGTGGCAGCGGAGCCACGCGCATCGCGCGGCCGCCACGGGGACGTCGTGTCGTGGGCGACGGGGGGGGGCGTCGCTCGACTGGGACGCCACCGCCTCGCCATCGGCGACGGCGGCGGCAGCTCGGCCGGCGTCGCCGCCGCTGCCGCGGCTGCTGCCCGGTGCACCTCGGACCCGCCGGCCGTCTCATCTGGCAATCTCGGCGCCGCACTCTCGCGGTGATCGCGACGCATACCTTCGAGGGCGACTTACTGGACGCCGTCAGCCTGTTTACGGCCGCTGCCGTGGTGGCGGCGGTAATGGGGGCGGCGCCAGCCGACGACGTGGCCGACGACGTCCGTAGCGGAGGCGGTGGGCGCGGCACGTCGCCAAGCAAGCGTGCCAGAGAGGTGAAGACGGCGAGCTGCCCAAAGTCTGCTGTAAGCCATAGGAACAGCAAGGATGAACTTTTGACTCGGGTCAGGCGACAAGTGCTGGGCCTATCATGTGACACACAGACTCCGCGGTAGTGAGCGAGGCGGGGAAGAAACGGCTATACTGTATATTCTTGGTGCGAGTCGCTGCTTCGGGAGGGACCCAAAAGCCCATCCAAAGCACGTTTGGATGGGAAATCGGGGGTCTCCCAGAGCGGCCAAAATCGCCCATCCAAATCGCGTTTGGATGGGCGATGGGCTTGGATGGGCTTGGATGGGGCAGTCGGGGAGCCGTGACGATTGTGGAGATCCGCCGGTTGGCGGCTGTGGCGGGGACATTCCCAGCACGGGGCTCAGAAAATTCTTTCAAGTAAGAATAATTGTTTCGTGGACTGCCTGGTTTTTTGGGCGTGTTGGTTCAAGGAATCTCGCGGACTGCCACGTCAGCGCCGCCACCGGCTGACCGTCGCGTCCCCTCGGCCGATCGGCGCGCCGAGCGCGGCGGAGCCCACGGCGACCACACATCATGTGCGGCCTGGCGGGGGCTTGATCTCGACCGAGGGCGCCCGGTCTGCCGCGGCGCCCGCACGAAGAAGGGTGCCCGCATCTATTCTTTTTCGATCACGGCGACTGCGAACCTCTGCCAACCCCCCCGCCCCGCCCCCTCCTGGTGGCAGTAAGCTCCGGCGACGTGCGGTCGCCCGGAAATCCAATGTTGCCCTGGACAGTGGCGCCGTCAGCCGCCGGCGCGCGGGGTGAACGACCACGGACCGGCGGTCCATCGGGGGGGTGCTCGGCACGAGCAACCAGTGTACCCCCTCCCACCCCGCCGTCGGCGTTGCCTTTGGCGGATGGATGGACAACGTGACGACGTGGCGGCCTGGCTGCTGCTCCCCCCGCGGTCGGCGCGGGCGGGACTGGCTGGGCGGCGGCGTCGCCGCCGCCCCATAAAAGCCGCCCACGCCGGCGCCGCCGGGGCTCCCACGAAAATGTCTCCCCGTCGTTGCTGCCCCGCCTGCTGACTGCCTGTGTCTGTCGGACCTCGCCCAAGCTGCCAAAGCCGCCACCCGACCTCCTAGCGGCAGCCCCTACACGCTCGCGCGCACGCGCGGGCGCCCCCCCCCGCCCCCCTTCCCTCCCAGCGGCCGTGCGGGCGGCGATGGCCGCCATGGCCACCTCCACCATTGGCTTCCCGTGCATGGGTGCCAAGCGGGAGCTCAAGGTCGCCCTGGAAGCCTTTTGGACGGGCGCCCTCCCCGAAGACGGCCTCCGCGCGGCGTTTGCAAAGGTGGAGGCGGCGGGCGTTGCCGCCGCCGCCGCTGCCGGCGTGCGCCTGATTGGCGTTGGCGACGCGTCGCTGTCGGGGCTCATGGCCGACACGACGAGCCGCCTCGGGTTGGAGGCCCCCCGCCACGCGGCGCTGCCGGCGGGCCTCGGCCGCTACTTTGCGGCCTCGCGCGGCACGCCTGGCGTGACCGCCCTCGACATGAGCAAATGGTTTGGCACAAACTGGCACGACCTCGTGCCCGAAATCGGCGTGCCGTCCCCGTCGACGGCGGGCGGCGCGGGCTGGGGGGACCTCGTCGCCCGCGTGCGCACCGCGCAGCAGGCGGTCGGCGTCGACCGCGTGGTGCCCATCCTCCTCGGCCCCGTCACGTACGCGTCGTCGTGTGACTTGTCGGGCGGTGCGACGGTTGCGTCGGTCGTGGCCGCCATCACCCCGTCCTATGTCGAGGCGTTGCGGGCGCTCGCCGCCACGGGCGTGCCCGAAGTGCAGATGCACGAGCCGACGCTCGTCACGTCCGCCGCCGCCGACGCGCGCCCCGTGTACGAGGCGGCCTACAAGGAATTGGCCACCGCGGGCGTCGGCATGCACCTCGTCGCGCCCTATGATGACCTCGGCGAGGCGTTTGAGTGGGCGCCCCGCCTGCCGGGCGTGACTGCCGTCGGCCTCGACTTTACGACCGGGGACAACCTCGGCCTCCTCCGCAAGTCTGGGTGGCCGGCGGGCGTGCGCCTCGGCGCCGGCGTCGTCGACGGCCGCTCCGTGTGGGCCGAGGCAGACGCCGCGGCCGCCACGCTGGCGGCAGTGCGGGCGGCGGCGGGGCCGGGCGTCGACGTGGCGGTGCAGCCGAGCTGCACCCTCGCGCACTTGCCGCTGGACTTGGGCGCGGAGGGCAAGCTCCCCGCCGAGCTGACCGCCCGCCTCGCGTTCGCGCTGCAAAAGGTGGACTTGCTCGTTGAGCTGGCGGCCGCCGCCGCGGAGCCGCCACGTGACGACGCCGCGCTCCTCGGCAGCTCCATTGACGACACGATTGCGGAAGCGATTGACGAGGCGCTCTTCTCGCGCCCGGTACCGTTTGCGGAGCGGCGCCCCCAGCAATTCTCCGTGCCCGGCGGCTTTGGCACGATGAGCATCGGCTCCTTCCCCCAAACGCCCGCCATCCGCCGCCTGCGCGCGGCGTTCAAGGCCGGCCGCCTGCCCGCGGCCGACTACACGGCCGCCCTCGACGCCGCGACGGTCGAGTGCGTGCGGCTGCAGCGGGACACCCTCGGCCTCGACGTGTTGGTGCATGGCGAGTTGGAGCGGACGGACATGGTGGAGTTTTTCGCCTCCAAGATGCACGGCTACGCGGCCACAACCGCGGGGTGGGTGCGCTCCGTCGGCTCCCTGTGCGTGCGACCACCGATTATTGTGGGCGACGTGTCCCGCCGCGACGCGCCCATGACCGTCCGCGAGTGGCGCGTCGCGCAAGAGGCGGCCGGCCCCGACGTGCCCGTCAAGGGGATGCTCACCGGCCCCGGCACGCTGCTCGCGTGGTCCTTCCCCCGCAAAGACATCCCCCGCCGCGCCCAAGCGTTGCAACTCGCCGCCGCCGTGCGGGCCGAGGTGGCCGACTTGGAGGCGGCCGGCGCGCGCATCATCCAAGTCGACGAGCCGGCGCTGCGGGAGGGCCTCCCCCTCAAGCGCCACGCGTGGGACGCGGCGCTGACCGCCGCCGTGCGCGCCTTTCGGCTGTCCACCGGCGGCGCGGCGGCGGCCACGCAGATCGTCACCCACATTTGCTATTCGGATTGGGCCGACGCGGCGGTGCTCGCCGCGCTCGACGCCCTCGACGCGGACGTGTTGACGGTGGAAAACGAGCGGTCGGGGGGGGCGGCGCTCACCGCCCTCGCGGGCGCCGGCTACGCGCGCGACATCGCGCCGGGCGTGTTTGACATCCACTCGGACGTGGAGCCGACCGCCGAGGCGATGCGCGCGCGCGTCGACGCGTTTTTGGCGGCGGGGCTGTCGCCCGAGCGCCTGTGGGTGGTGCCCGATTGTGGCCAAAAGACCGCCTCTCCGGCGCTGGCCGAGGCGTCGCTCACCGCCATGGTCTCTGCCGCCACCGCCGCGCGTGCGGCGTGCCGTCAGGCGGGGGTGACCGCTTGAGTGAGACCGCCACGCCGCCTTGCCGAACGCGGGAGGGAGAGTGGTCGCGTGGTGGGGGGGGGTGCACGCGGGCGCGTTGGACAATGAAAGAAGTGCGCACCGCACACGCAGCCTCAGCGGCACGGACGAAAAAGGACGAGCAAAGGCGGTGCACGAGAACCCTTCGAAACAGGGGCGCGCGCGCGGCGGCGGGGCCGACTGCTCCCGCACCCGCCCCCACGCCTCGCCCGCCCGCCCGCCCGCCCGCCCCGCCACACGCAGAAGTGACACGCCGCTGCGAGGCGGCGTGCCTCGACGGCGAAGTACCGGCCACGGCGTGCTGGTGCTGGGACCTGACAGCGGCGGAGCGGCCGGCCTGTTCCGCTTCGCCGCCCGCACCCGGCGGCAAAAGGTCGTTTGTGTTGGCGTGGCGAACCGACGGCGCGGGGGGAGGGGTGGCACGGCACCCCCCGACGCGACGCGGCCGCCTCGCCCCTCGCGCCGCCACGGGCGCCGCGGCGAGCAACGCGTCGGCGGCGCGCGCGTGGCCGCTCGCCGACCGGGTCACCGCGCGCGCGGGGGTGAGCGACCGCCGTGGAGCTCTGGGGCGTCCACCGCCGGCGGCGGCCGCCCCCGCGGCCGCCGCCGCCCCCCCCCCGTAGGTCAGACGCACGTCGGCCTGCAGACGCTCCGCGCGGCAGGCCGGCGG
>ENA-ORXC01002436-ORXC01002436.1-marine-metagenome-genome-assembly--contig:-NODE-2436-length-10152-cov-5.555931_pt1 | contig 10152 bp, 9 predicted proteins | sample MGYA00237865_ERZ511478 | MGnify/ENA metagenome assembly ERZ511478 | reverse complement strand
GGCAGCGCGGCAATGGCGGCGAGCACCGCGTCGTGCGCCGCGGCGGTGGCCGCCACGTGGTCGGCCACGAAGGCGGGTGAGCCCAGGGGGACCGAGAACTGGACAATGCCATGGGTCCGCCACTGCACCTGCAGCCCGGCCGGTGCCGGCTGCGGCGTCGGGGACCACGCCGCGCACTTGGCGGGGGCGAGGACGGCGTCAATCTCGTGCGCCGCTGCCGCCGCGGCAGTCAGCGTCGCGGCTAGCCCCGCGGGCGGCCCGAGGATCGTGAGGTCGTCGTGGTACGCCCGGACGGTGTGCCCGGGAAACTGCCGCCGCAGCCGCAGCACGACGAGGTGCAGTGCCGCCGCGTCCAGCAGCGGGCCCAGGGGGTCCCCCTGCTGGGCGCCGCGCTCGATCAACAGGAACAGGCGCGCCGCCGGGGGTGCCGGCGGCGGGGGGTCGCGGCGGGCAGCGGGGGGGGTGGGGGCAGATGGATGGTACTGGTGCGCCAGACGAGGAGGACGGGCAAGAGCAAACAAGCGGTCAAGGCCGACTCGCGCAGATGGCAGGGCGACGCGGCGAGGCCACGCCCGGTGGGGGCGGCAGCAGGTGGACACAAGGAGGGAGCGGTGGGCGACACCGAAGCGATACGAGGTGGGAGCCTGGGACCGGGGAAGAGCAAAAACAGATGCGAGAGGAGTGACAGTGGCTTAATGTGCCAAGAGCGAGCGACACGCTCAAACGAGCTGAGCGGCGCCCACTCAATACACACATCACGCTTGGCAGCCGGTGTGCATCGCGCGCGGTCCCGCCGGGTGCGGGCAGTGAGTGCTGAGTTCGCGCGCACTGTCCCCCACCGCGCGCGCGGGCAGTCGGTTACCGTGCCGCCCTGTTCACCATGACCAACGACAAGCGGCTGCGGCTCACGCGGGAAGAAGGCGGGCACATTGTCGCAGACCCGGGTCCGAGTTCCTCTTTACAAATTGAACATCCCTGGCATTGACGGAGGGCTACTAACTGAAACATTTCAAACCAATTTTCAAGAACGGGATCAGAATCCGTGCCACGGGGAAAGGAACACTTTGGAGGGTTTGTCAAGTGTCCATGTAGTCCCGCATAGCCGAAGGTCTGGTGTTTTTTACTGTTCGTTCATGACCAATAGGAAGGCCTCATGGCGGGAGTTCAATAGACCCCGGTCAAAAAAGGGGGGTCTACTCGTTGTACTTGTATGCAGTACTCTGTGCAGCAAGCAAGTCGACGATGTCGTATCTCGCGCGTGTTTGTAGCCGCGCTTCCTGTTGAGTGGCGGTCGGGCGGCAACCCGATCGTCGACGTGTTCCTTCTGCCTTCCCTGCATCGGCGGCCCGCGTTCTTTCTTTTCCCCACTCTCCCTTCATTTCCAAGTCGACTTCGCGCCTGCCCGCCCACAACTTCGCTTCCCCACTACCTCCTCCAAGCCAAATGGCTACTACGCCTGTCCCCGGGTTGCCGGCGACCGGCGCGCACACCGTTCCCATTTTGACCACCCCCACCCCGATGCCTGTCCCACCGACAGCTCCCCCTCGCGAGGCCGCGCCGGCTGCCTCCACGGCGACTGTTGCCCCCCTGACGACGGCCCCGCCGGCCAATGCCCCACCTGCAGCGGCTCCGGCGGCGTCGACGGCGTCGACCGCTCCGCCCTACCCCTACCTGACGATGCCTCGTCCTTCCGTCAAGTTCACCCTCTCCGTGCAGCAAGCGTCGGCGGAGGCCGCCGCTGCGGCGCTCCTGGCGAACGAAGCTTTTGTGAACGCGGCTGCTGCGGCAACCCACGCCGCGTGCATGGCGGACCAGACCGCGGAGAAGTACGGCAACCTGTCGACCGCTTTGTCGGGTACCTAAAATGATGGGGGAGCTGTCGTCGCGTTGGCTGCGGCTGGAGCTGCGAGCTTGGCGCGGACGCGCGCAACGGCTTCAGCTGAAAGCCTGTCGTGGGCACACTCCATCTTCCGTGTGGCTGAGGATGTCACCCGCACTCCTCCGGCTGCTCCTGTCTCCCAGGCGCTGCTCGACGCTCACGCGCTTGGGGTCGCCCGCTCCCTCCCCGGTGGTTCTAAGCAGCAGTGACGCGGACAGTGCCACCGGTGGTGCCAACAAGATTGGGGGGGGCTGGAACTTGGAGGCGGTAAGCTGCAGAGTGCTTGTGGGGCTCGAGTCATCCAACATTAACTAGACGGGAGTAGGAATGGGAGGGTGTACCTTCTCGTATCGATGGGTCGCTGGTGGTGCTCGCGAGTAGCTGGTGCTTTCTTGCCATCTTGCTTTGTGAGCAGGGAGCTGTGGGGTGTGGGAGGGCGTGCGGCACGGTGTGGGTGCTGTGCGACGGGTGATGGAGTGGGGGCGCAGAGAGCAGGGGGGCTCACGTGTATTGCTGGAGGACGGTGTTAGAGCATGAGGGGTCACGGTGGGTGCCCTTGAAGCGCTCTGCGACTGTTTTTATTGCCAAACACCAGGGAACGCACACATCGTATTGCAGTGCATATGCGTGGCATCGTACAATGTGTTCCATAGACTCGGGAGGACCTCAACGCCCTGCTGAGCGTTTCGCCGGCAAGATGTAATGATGTGCCACAGGATGGGCAAGGGGGACGGGAAGGGACAGGTGAGACGCGGTGCAATCCATTCAGTCAAGGATGCGGTTCAAACTAACACAGCTCCCCGTGAACAGAGAAGCTGGGTGAGAGCACCCTCGGATGCAGCGTGGACGGACAAAGTGAGTGGTCCACCCACAGAAACGTCAAAGACACGCCCGCAAGTCCATAAGAGACACGGCCACAGACACATCAGGGACGCGCGCGTTGTTGTTGCAGATTGTCTGTGTACAAGGGAGGCAGAAGGCCGGCATACTGGCCGCGCCTCCATCGACCTGATCCCAGGACAGTGAGTCCTCGCACGGCAACACGAACGCACGCAATGACTGGGCCACTGCAGGCGCCGACGGGGCTATACCAGACGGCCAATGAATCCCGTATGTGCGTTGGCCGACACACTCTCTCAATGGGCTCACGCGTCTCACGGTCGCCCCGAACTTCACTGTGGGAGATGGCGAGGAACCGCTCTTGATTTGTTATCCCCAAAGCACCCGCTCTCCTGACCACCAGTGACCACTTTTTCAGACCCGGACAAGTCGCCTGACCCAGAAAAGGTTCGCTGTTGACCGTCATAGCGTCCCCAAACCATCATCGGGTTGCATGTTCGAGCAACGCCACAGTCCACGCTTCTTGTTCTCCCGGACGCATCCTTCCACCCTTGTCTCCCGTCAGTCCAAAAACCAACAGCGCGGAGGACTACGAACGGGTGCAGTGCGTACAAGGCGCCCGGTATGAATGTGAGCATTACTCCAGAGGATTGGCGCCAAGCCACCTGTCGGATGGGTTGACGAGCGACCGCACGGCGGGGGGCTGACCCACGCCGTATGCGGCCCGTGGCAGGCTCAGCCTGCCACGCAACACAGGTAGCATGTGGTGGTCAAGTGCGGTGGTAGAAGCACGTGTTCAAGCGCTTGGCCACGGGGCGCGCCCACGAACGTAGGCTCGATGTCCCTCCCATGCTACGCCCGTACCCGAACCGAATACCCTCACAGCTGCACCACGCACCACAGAGCCGAGGGCCGACGATCTTGGCCCCTAGCGAGCGTCTGCCCGCGATTCGACCATTACGACAGCACTCGACGCCGAGAGCGCTTTCCCGGTCCGTCCCCACACGCCACTATCAAGCCGCTCAATGTGAGCGCGCACGCTGCATTCGTGCGACCTCCCACAGAGAGCAAGGTGTGCGGTGATGAAAGTCCTAATTGTCAACTCGCCGATGGTCAAGACCGTGGCGATAAGCGTCCACAACCCCATGACCCTCACTGCGCAGTGCATGTATTGTGCCAACGGCGTGGTATCCCCCGCGCCGTTGCACATGTTGTGCGGCCGAGTAGTCTGATGCACACCACAGCTGCGTGGTGTCGTCGTACCAATGTCACAAGAGACTCTTGGGCGTGGTCAGCAGAAAGTAAAGGTGACCGAGCCTGAGCTCCACAACGTTTTCCACGCTGCCTGTAGTATGCACGTACTTTTGTGCCTTGGCGCTGTTATACAACTTGAGTCCGTGTTTCGTCGAAGCAAAGACTTGGGCAGAAGCCTACACGCCACTCGCCGACCCCGATGAGTCCCTCTCGACGCACCAACGAGCGCAAGTGGTCGCACTGCTGCGAATGGCGTTCATGAGAGTGATGCCTGGACGTTGCACTGTTGCTGTCGGCATGGCCATGCGTGGCGAGCCGCTAGAAAACGATGGCCGGAAAGCGCCCTTAGCGACGCCTGGACGCAGGGGACTTGCGAAAAGAAGTTGGAGGGCCTTGATGTGGAAGGGTTTCGAGGTATCTTTCGATCAGGTCCGGCAGAGCCACTCAGAGTCACGGATGGTTCGAAAGTTTTTGCGCTGATTTCGGATCTTTGGAGAGCATTCATCTTTTCGGCATGCCACGGGCGCATCGGGTAGAAAGTAGCACACAGTGCGGATTTCACGGAAGCGAGCCAGGTTGTCCCCTTCGGGCCGCGTGCATCGCGAGTTTCTTCTCCACCCGTTGACGCTGTGCAGCGCGCGCGCTCTTTGAGTGAACAGCAGCCAAGCTGCGTTTCTGCCGGCCGCTTCACCCGACTGTCGGCGTGCGCCCGTCAATCGGCTGATCGACACACGCACTGGTGGCACATGCCGGTGCCGTGTGTCCAGTACCGCTGTGCCGCCGCTACTCCCGTCACGCGCTTAGGTGGGAGATGGGCACGTACTGAGGTCGCGGTCTTTGTCCGTCGTGAATCCGACATGCTTCTGTTCGTTCTGATGGCACTCACGAGCGGAGGCAACATGACAACATGGCTCCCGCCCCCCTAACTCATTGCCTGTAGCCCTTAACTCGCCCCACTCATTAACTCGCCCCACACTTGGGCGCCTCCTCCCGCATGTGCCCTGACCGCCTTTCTAGTTTTGCCATATGTCACGTGTTGCATGTTTGCCGTCTTGCAATTGTCGCGTCTCTGCCTACTGCAGTTGGTGGGGCATGTGACTGTCGAATATGGGGGAAAACTGATACGGAAGACTCTGGCTGATGGTGAGCGCCGCAGGCTTTGGGAGCTTCTGTGTCACCACCTGGACAGCATCGCGTTGGTTTGTTGTTGTCTTGTTATAGTTTCTGATGTGAGCGCGGCACAATGACATTTTCTATCTCATGATGTCGTAGTTCATCGAGCTAGGGTCTGCCTCTCACTGGCGTCGTAAACATCGCGTTGGCGCCCACTGGCATATAAAAGGGAGTGGCATTCCCATGGCTCCGTGCCGATGCCGACCTGATCACAAAGCTCTGCCTGGCATGGGCGGGCCACATTGTTTTTGGTCGTAAGTCGGCATTTTCAATTGGATGGAGCACTGTAACTGCCTCGGCCTCTTCGAGTGGGAATTTCAATATCTGGTTCAGTAAGCTCGTGATGAGATTGTCGCAGTACAGTCTTTGCCGAAGTCGTGGCTACCAGATTGCGCGCGCGATTGTCACTCTGCGTGCGCGGTTGCAGCGGCTCGTTGTCCGCGCCGCGTCCCGCTCCGTCTCGACCTGCCATCCCCTGCTTTGCCGCTGCCTCACTCCTTCCCCTTCCACCCGTCCCTTCTGGAGATGGCCACCCCTGTGGTCCTTGACTCGTCCCAAGCCGGCTGTTTTGAGGAGTATCGTGCTGGGAGAAATGTCGGTATCTTTGCCTGTGCTGGGTCTGGAAAGTCGGTACTGCTGCGTGCGATCATCCGTGATGCTGTCAGCAGCTGGGGCGCCGGGTCTGTGGCAGTTTGCTCATGGTACGGGGCAGCAGCTGACCTCATTGGCGGCACCACTCTCAACTCGTTTTTTGGGGTCGGTGTGTTTTTGGCAACCCCTGACCAATTCCTAGCTGCAGCCAAGGCGCGGTCGCGGTTGGCAACCAAGCTCCGTCAGGTGCGGGTACTTGTCATTGACGAGGTGTTTACCATCACGTCGCGCTGGCTTGTTGTGTACCTCAAGCTTTTGCGTGGCCTTGCTCCGGCTGGGGCTCAACAACATCCCGCTGGAGGTGTGCAGGTCATCGGTATGTTGGTCATTGCCTGCCCGTCTCGCCTTCGTTGGAAGCCCCCAGTTCAGTTTGGTTGTGTGCGTGTGCCGCTGCACCACTTTGTCCTTTTTCTGACGTCTGTCTCCCTGATACTTCTCTTGCCCTTGTCTTGTGCCTGTTCGGATTGTCCCTTCAAGCTTCTGGAGATCCCATGCAGACGCTTCCCGTAAACCTGTCCCGCTCCTCGTCAGACAAGGTTGTCTTCCAGTGCGCGCAGTGGCGGTCTCTGTTCAGGCCGTGGCGCGGGAGCTGTCGCGTGCTCCTGGGACGCCACCGGCACGGCGGCGACTCCGACTACGCCGAGTTGCTGATGCGCGTGCGCGTCGGCGCCCAGACGGATAACGACATTTCCCTGATCAACTCAACGTGGTCGTCTTTTTCGGACGAGCAACGCCTGCTCATGCCGCAGCTGCGCTCGCTTCGCGCTTCGGCTGCGCAGTACAACTCAGAGCGTCTCTCTGAGCTCCCGGGTGAGGCCGTGTCGTTATTTGCGGCCGACGTCGTCACGTCTGGGACGCTGGCGGAGAAGCAGAGCGCCGTGGAGCAGATCAACCAGCATGCGGACGCGTTGATCACCCTCAAGGTGCAGGCACCGGTAGTCGCCCTACGACGCCTTTCCCCCAATGTGCCGACTGGTTCGGTTGGGCGTGTGGTGGAGTTTCCTGCAAGCAACGAGGTTGTTTGCCTTTTTAAGGGTGTGGCCGTTGTTGTTAAGACCGCAAAGTGGGATGTGTTCAACGATCGTGGTGTTGTGATTGGGCACCGCACACAGGTCCCGCTTTTGTTGGCATGGGCGTTGACCATACACAGGGCTCAAGGCTCTGAACTGGACGGTGTCTGCATTGAATTTAGTAGAGATGACTGGGCGTGCGACGGGCTTGTGTATACGGCGCTCTCTCGGGTGCGCTTTTTGCGTTCTCTGTGCGTACGGGGATTGACAATGGCCATCATCAAGACAAGCGCAACGTGCTTGGCGTTTTGGACCGCACTGGTGGAGGCAACAGAGAGCTCATCGTAAATACCAGTCACTGCGTTGACTGCACGGTGATGAAGGCCGCGCTCCAAAGAAAGCGCAAAGAAGCAGACGACAAGCTTTGCAGGTCCTTCCAGTGCCCCAACGTTGGGGGCAGTCCCATCCCTCCAAAATGTTGTTCCTCGAGTCTGGCGTACGCGTCACTCCCGTACAAGAGGTCCGACGCCTCGTAGTCGTCCCTTTCAACGCCGTCAACAAACTCAGCGTCGTACACCTCCGTGGCAGCACCGCCGACGCACTCGTCCTCAACTGTGTCCACTCTGTCCACGATGCGCCACACCAAAGCAGATGCTACGACCTTCTCCTTTGGTCCAGGAAATCCCGACCACAAGTGGCAGCGAGGTCTGCGGTAAGCAAAGAGAAGTGGGGAGCACGAAATTCACGTCGTGTTAATGTTGTCTCCATGCGATGGTTGTTTACACAGAAAAAACAAGGTCACAAGGAAGAAGTAGACGAACGCATCGAGGCAAGCGCCACCGACGTACCCAAGTTGCTTGATCGGCCAGACCAGGCGTTGCTTGAGGCAGGCTGGCAGATGCATCTCCCCAGGAAACCCGCGCTCGACACAAAACGATGCGTGCACGTCCATCGGGTAGCGCACGCTAGTAGCGTCGTCATGGCACGAAAGCAAAATAATGGAGACGTGGCCCGCTGGCAACGTGGTGCCATGGTGCTCTGCAAACTCGAGGTGGACAGCACACGTGCCGACATCCTTCCCCTCCAACTTGACCACGTTGGTTACTGGCGGAAGCGGGGGAGGTTGAGAAGGAAAGTAGAGCGCGCGGCGCCGGGAGGAAGGCACGACAGAACCAGGGCCGCCGCTAGTCCCACCACGAGCAGCACCCGGCCCGTTCCCTCCAACCCCCCGATTCACGGCCACCAGCGCACGATCTGCAGCCGCTGCTCCATTTAACGCGAGCTCCGCAGCAGTGTTTTTGCCTCCCGCCTTCTTTGCACGGGGTACCCCGGCGGATGGTGACGATTGGTGCGACCGCATGCCCTCGCAGTACCGCGACAGCATCCAGTCATACGCCTCGTCGCCCACGTCATTGATCATGAAGAGGATCAGGCTACACGTCACATTCTTGTGCTGGCTGCTCACGTTCTTGAGTACGAGCGGGATGAGAACTGCCGGGCCGCTCTCAATGTACTGGAAGTTGACCGTCACCCCCAGGGCGGCCGTAGGGAAGAGGGGCTCGTACGGGGTGTTGCGACCGACTCGTTTGAGCCGCACGTCGTAGCAGTGCTTGAGGAGCGTAAGAAAACCGTCCATGTGTTTTCGCGTGATGGAGATGCCCCCCTCCGAAAACCGCGTCTTCAAAGACGTTGCCATCTCCTGCGTGACCTGCCACGTCCGTGGCTCGGGAAGGGGTGGCGTCGCGGTGACGGTTGATCCGCGAGAGCGCTTTCCCGTCACGTGCTTGGTGCCAATATAGGCAGGAAGTTGGGGGAGCTCACCATAGCGGCTGGTAGCAGCAAGAGACACAGGGATTTCCCCCCGCGACAACGCCCCGCCGGCAGGGTTGTCGCCATGGGCAGAGGCCCTGCCATTGCCCGTCATGTCCGTCGCGCCAGCACCAGCGCCGCCGTCTGCCACGGGGCCGCCGACACCAACTACGTCGCCGACTGCTACAGCAGCCGCTCCGACTCCACGGTTGTTCCGGCCCGCTACAGCTTCAGCAGCAGTCGCCCCTGCGCCACCTGTGGTTACGCTTCCACCACCAGCCGGAGCACCCCCAACCAAGCCACCGACGCCGGTCACCGCTGTCGGCACCACGGTGCCGGTAGCATGATCAGGAGTGCCCCCAGGTAGCCCCCCACGTAAAGTGTGGGACATCGCGCCTGGAAGTGGAGCAAAAGAAGACGCGGATTGGGGCACAGCCGTGGTGGAACCGGTGGCGTTCGGTCCGGCCGTGGCCCAAAGCAGGCCGGTGATGGGGTTGCGCGGCAGAGGCGGCTTGTTCACCCCGGCGGTTGGAAGGGACAAAAAGAACATCCCGGCAGCAGCCTTCAGCCGCTTCCGAGTCGCCGTGTCACACTGCGGATTCAACCCCGATGCAAACACAACCAGGGGAGAGCTGCCCCCGCGCTTGACGAGCAGGGCAATCGAAAAGTCACTGCCACCGTCAGCGCATGCTGCCCGGCACAGGTGCTGCGCCGCTTCGACGTGCGGCGCAACAGCAGCTGGGACGTACGGGCGCGGATGGCCCGAAGACATGGCAGGTAGAAGCTCGAACTGGGATAGACCCCGTCCAGGCGACGGGCCAGCGTAGGCGGCGGGGAGAGTGGCGATGCACGGGGTGCGGGGGGAAGGGGATATGTAAGACAAAAGGTGCACAAGACGAACAATCGCCAACCAACAGAAGCACGGGGGAGGCGACGTGCGGCAGGCCGCGGCTGCGACGGAGAAGCGTGCGACAGCAGATGCTGCTCGACGTGTGCGAAGTGCGGGTGGGGTGGGCGTCCCTGTGTGGCGCCCACCCGCAGTGGATCGGTATGAGAGCTGCAGTCCACTGCGCTCGCTCAGTCTGTGACCCAAGATGCCACGCTCGATCACGGACGATCCATGCTCAGTCGACGATCGGTCGACGATCATTAGATTATCGCGTGCTGAATCATGCGCAGTGGTCAGTCGTCAAGAGTGGATGGATGACGAACCGTCGCGCAATCCATGTAAATCCAATGTGCGGATAATGAAGAAGTAGCGTCCCAACCGAATCAACCGGCCGCGAACCGCATCCAAATCGATGCGGATCGATCCTGATCGAACGCTTCAAAGCCTTGACTCTAGTGTCTATTCTACCATGAGTGCGACTCAATTGAGCCATCCTCTTGACTCATTTGAGTCTCAACAGAAATCGTCGATCCCAGCGTTCCTACATATGAGAATGGCCGATTTGGCGCCTACAAACTTACGCCGTTGCGCTTCCTGTTGAAGCCAACGTATTTTGACAGCGCTGTTCCAGGTCAGCAGGGAGCCAA
>ENA-ORXC01002432-ORXC01002432.1-marine-metagenome-genome-assembly--contig:-NODE-2432-length-10160-cov-4.128533_pt1 | contig 10160 bp, 15 predicted proteins | sample MGYA00237865_ERZ511478 | MGnify/ENA metagenome assembly ERZ511478 | reverse complement strand
GCCTTTTGCCAAGAGGCCCCTGGTCATCTACGTGGCTTTTTTGCTGCACACCCTGTGCCGACGGCACGATACCATGCGCCTGTCGCTGCTCAACGGGACGACGGCGGCACACCTTGCAATGCACGTGGAGCAAGGGACAGGGGCTGGTCGGCAGCCCAACATCCGCCATCGAGGCCGCGGGTCGGATCTGCGACGGAGTATGACGCAGGTGGTTAAGGAGAGCGGGCGGGTGCGTCCTTATGTGCCTTCCATTTAAAAAAGACGCACGAGTTTTGTTCGCCTCACTTGTAACTCTGCGCGCAGAAGTTAAGAACACAGCCTCCCCCTCACACGGCAGTACTAGTCTCAAGCGGCAGGTCCTCGCACGCTCCCACCGCCCAGAGCTATGTAAAAAGACCTGGTCATCCAAGACGCTCTCATCAATAGCACCCCCTATGCCCCCGCCGACACCCGCAGCATCTCCGAAAACACCCGCACCCAGCAAAGAGTCCGTCTCATCATCAAGGATAGCTCCCACAGAGCCGACACCGTCACCTTATCCACTCCCAGACGCAGCGTTACTCCCGCCTCCCGGGACCTGGTGCTCGTGGTCGCTTTCAGTACCACCACTACCTCGCAAGGAGCCTTCCCCGCCACGAGTATCACCCCCTGCGTCATGCACACCCGTCGTCGCACCGCTCTCATCCCCCCCACCCCCCGCGGCGGCGTCGTCGTCTCGAACGCGCTTGCGCGGAGGCCCTCCGGAGCACTCAATTGTACATTTCAGCAGCTGCTCGTTCATGGATTGAATGACGACCTTGGAACTGTCCGCCTTGCGCGCTGCACTGAGCGATACCGAAAGCACCTCGACGGTTTTGGCCGCGGCTCGGCGACGCAAGGCGTCGGCCATCATGGTCGAGGATTCCGCTATCGGTGCCAGGGCCTCATTCCGCTCTCGGCTCAGCCGCATGGACAGCGTGTTGGTGCGTGAAGCCACGGCTGGACGCCCACGGGTTCCTGTGGGAGACGCGGCGGAGCCGAAAGAGCTTTCTGTCCCGACTGCCCCGTCAAGCTGATTATCTGTGAGCTTCATCAGCATCTGGTTGTTCTTATACATAACATACATATAATGGAGCACGGAGTTGCCGTTGTTGTACTTTCGAAAATCGGGGCAGTGGTCGCCGCTCTGGTTGCGTGCGCGCGATGAGACCGCACCCGCAGAGGAAAGTGAGCCTCCCCTGAAAAGCAGCCTGGGGCGCGCGCCCTCCCCCCACACGGCGACGGTGTACCAACATGTGCTCCCCCCTCATCCCGGATTGGCCGCATACCCAAAACAAACCCCCCCCACATCTGTAGTCCAAAACACACCGTGCGGTGGCGCCCCCGGGCACGCCCGTACCCGCTCCTCCTATCATCACCCCTTCTTCCCCGGCGCGCGGGTCCGCTGCGCGGCGTCGCGCGGGAGGGCAGGGATGTCCGCTTGGCAGTGGAAGGGGGTGAAACACGCGCGCGGAAGGAGGAAGGTCCCGCCACGGCCTATACACCGCCGCCGCACGCGGGAATCCCGCCTTCATCTCATCACTGCACACCGTACAGGCCAATAAAAAACGGAGTTTGGTGCGGGTGGCCGTGTGAGGGCGACCAAAAAAAGCGCGGGGAGCCATCAGCGGCGAGTTGTCACTCGCTCGTCCCAACAACCCCCCCCGCCCATCCCTTTTGCAATTTGTGTTGGTGCGGCAGCGGGTAAGGCGGTTGGAGCGACGGCCACGCGGCATCCCCCCCTCCCCCTCTCCCTTTCCGGTCAGGGGCGCACCACTGCGCATTGCCGACAGCGCCGCCCCCCCCACCGACATGACGATTGAGCAGCCCGGCCCGCGGGGACGGAGGTTCGTGCCTCTGTCAACGGGGAGCGGCGGCGAGCTGTTCGCCAGCAGTGCAATCGGCGCCGGCCTCAAGGCACGCCCACGCCACACTGACCGTCGAACTTCTAAACCGCACGCGCCCCAGTAAATAGCCGCGACGGCGCGCCACCGCGGACGCCTCGCATCCACCAGGACTCACTGTGGTGAGGAAGATGGGCGGGAGCAAAAGAGCGGGAGCAAATCGGTCTTGCGGGTGTGTGGCGAGTCCGATTCACGGACGGTGCATTGTGCGGGAGGGATAAATACACCCTGACTGTGCTTGCACGGATATATGTCACGGGCCTCGCGCGACCGTGAAGATAAAAGACGAAAGAAAAGAAGGAGAGAAAACAAATGAGTTGGAAACTGACGGAAGTGGCGAGCATCCGTGTGTCAGTCGGACAGCTGAGATCTGCACGCTGGAAGCGCTACCATGATGTCCCCCCCACTCATGTACTGACCCGCCTCACGATGTGCGCTCAACGTGCTGTGTGCGCATGACCACAATGAACGCACCCAGCCACTCGACCGGCGTCGCGTGGTGAATGCACCCCGCCTCACCACCGGCGTCGCGTGATGAACACACCCCGCCCCCCGACCGGCGTCACTTGACGAACTCACCCCGCCCCTCACTGGCTGCGCGTGCACGTGCTTATTGTGGTCGTAGCGCTTTCTGCTGTGAAAGGAATGTAGAGAAGGGAGTGTGTGAAGCGAGCGGCGGGGGTCCGAGAATCGCTCAGCAGGGCGGTCGGTCGGCGCCCGTTCTGGTTGCAACGCTCTCCCCGCCCCTCACCCCACATGTTTGGTCCCCACAATGTGCTCTCGCCCGGGTGGGCCCCCTCTCCCCCGCTGCAAGCCCCCCGCACCAGGTCCGAGGCATCTGTGTGCCCGTGCCACCTCCCCCGTGCCCCTCGCACCACCCGAGCACCCCTCTCCTGCCGCCGGTGCTCCACCACGTACCCGCCCAGCGCTTGAACACTTGAACACTGGAACTCCAACGGCGTGTGCATCGAAACAAACAACCACATAGGATGCACGAGAGCCCCCCCCGGACGTGTGAGTGGGTGACCGACAGCTGAGACTGTTCGATTCGTGCCCCCGTGGCTGCATCAAACTACGAACGCTCCCATTCGAGACGATACGCCCTCAGTTGCTTGTCCCCTCACAGAGCGCGAAGGAAGCAGACGCCCAGAGTGTGGCGGGAAAACATTGGTGCGGAGTCGTACGAATACACAGCGACCATCTGGACAGGCTGCGCGCAGCTGCTCTGCACGCGGCATGCGTGCACCGTGCTAATTTCAGGTCGTTTGAAGCACGGCGGCGCGCCCACCGACTAGCGGCCGGCGACGACCTGACGGGTTCATAAAAAGAAGTGCGACAGAGAGTTGCCGCCTAATTCCATTGAGCAGCGCTTCCCATTCTCCAGGAACGCTGGCAGGCCTGCGTCGTCACATGGCTCTGGCCGAGTGGCGCAACCCAGGCATGCCTGGGAGCGATCTGGCCACATGAGACGCGTGGCATTTTTCAGCCAACCAGCGTTCGACCACGTTTGTCACAAACGTCGTCACAAACGCCTGCCTGTGTCCCGGAACGGGCCTTAGGGACGATCAGGCAGGGGGAAAGGACGTGCCCGGCTACGCCAAGGAAAGCGGAAATCACTGTCCACTCACCACAGAATCAATAAATGGGGGGTGCTATCTTCATGTCGACCCCCAAAAGTGTCTGAAAGTATCATTCAAGACCTCATAAGTGCACTTGGCGAGCTCGTTTCGCGCGTCTCATGTGCGCCTGCTAGTGCCCACGCAGAATTGCTGGTTGTCGTCGTGGAAGCGAAGGGATCAGCGACATGCAGTGGTGTGGAGGACTATCTGGGTGGCCACCGATGCAGGCCGCTGGTACAGACTCTTGCTACGGGCCAGAATGTGTCCACCGATTGCACCAGTTGAGGAGTCTGCCATCCGGTCTCTCGAGCCGCTCTTTCTACCATTCCCACTCGCCCAGAACCTGTGGGTCCCAGAATGATAAATGAAAGCGACGAGCCGGACCAAAAGCGTTCCAAGTCTCCGCATCCAAGTAGATCGCTTTACAAATCGAGAGATCACGGCGATTGATTGGCCGGACACAACGGCCAGAGAGGCAGTTGACGAGAGCAAGCAGTTGTCAAACGCTCCCATCGTGTGTCACCCTGTGCACTCGAAAGCGACAGCTTGGAGTGATTGCAGTCCAGGGGGTGCCACGATACTCTTTGCGTGAACAGACTGTCAATATGGGTGCGTGTTCGCTCTTCCAGCACGTCGAGTTGTGGATAACGGCACCGGTTGCGTGGTCAGCGCGCCCCCAGGAGCAAAGTTGAGTCACGCGGGGTTCACGTGGCGATTTTGGATCCCCGCTGACGCAACGTAAGCGCTGCCTCCAACACTCTCTGTGTTTTCTGGATGGCCGTTGACTGACAAGAGCTGCTGGCCGCAGCCGCACACTGGAGTGCACAGTGGACGATGCATGCCGTCTGACCCGAGCGTCTGACAGCAAGCCAGCCTTAAAGACGGCCACGGCGGTGCGCGTGATGATGCCCTTCTTCCCCGTTTTAGATGCTTGCGGGGGTCGACGACGCGCATACAGCACCTGCCCGCGTGTCGGACGCGTCTTTTTCCAGCTGTTGGCGCCTTTTCTGGTGTTGGCGGTGACCTCGAGAGTGTACTGGCTACATGTATGATACGTCTTTGTGGAGAAAACTGTTGGCAGGGCATTTTCGACGCGTCTCGTTACTTCGTGCTTCTTTTTCCATCCTTTCTTGCAGACGCCATGTGCAACGACAACGCCGGGTCTGCCGTTGCTTTCCCCGTGGATGCCTCTCGAGAGCGGGCATATGCGATGGCTCTGTCGGGCGCTAATGGCACTTTTGTTTGTCGCGCGGGGATTGGGAAGAGTGAGGTGATGCGGCGCATGATCACCGCGGCGCGAGCCAAGTGGGGGGCTGAGCATGTCGCGGTGGGGGCGTTGGCGGGCTCGGCGGCATTTCTCATTGAAGGTCAAACCCTACACTCTCTCTTCGGGATAGACACGCGGCCATTGAGTAGCCAGGCGTGGCTCAAAGAGACTCTTGGGAGACCCCACGTCGTCTCGCGCCTCAATGCCGCTCGGGTATTGTTTGTGGACGTGGTATGTACCATTTCTTCGTCGCTCTTCATGCGGATGGCCTTTGCGATTCGGCGAGTTGCCCCCTCAGTTTTGCAGCACCGTCCCTTTGTTGGCTGTTCCGTGGTTGGTACGTCTGGTTCGGCTCTGCGTCCATCTTGCAAATTGTATCTGTCACATTCAGGACGCCTTTCTTTATGCTCTTTATGGACTTCAACTTGTTTTCGTCCACTGACGCTGCTTTCTGATTTATTTACCTCTCTGTCTGTCCGTGATTGCCAATTGGTAGCTTCTGGAGATCCTTTGCAGGTCACTCCTATCAAGGTCACGGACACCTCGATGGACAGGTTTGTGTTCGACTGCTCGTCATGGCGCGCGACACTAGGCAGGTCGGTGGGCTCGGTCGTCTGCCTGACGGGCTCTCACCGGCAGGCGTGCGACGCCGATTTCCAGTCGGCTCTCGACCGGGTGCGGTGGGGCCGAGCCGTTGTCGCAACCAGTTAGCGCATCAATGCCACCTGGACCAGCGCCTTCTATGGGCCCGTCACGAAGCTGCGCATCCTCAAGAACGTCGTCCTTGACATTAACAAGGCCATGTTCATGACCACGGAGTCGCCACTGTAAAATGTTTAGACATGGGACGACTTCGAAGCTGCTGGCCCGGTGCTAATGCAGCAAGCGGTAGAAGATTTGCGCATCTGCCTGAACCCGTCGCTGGCGCTCAAGCCGTCGGCCTTTGTGATCTTGAAGCCAAAAATGCAGGGCGTGCCGCCTGGCTCGCGCGGCACCCTCATCGAGATCGTCTGCCTCACGTTCTTAACCGGCCTCGAGGCCGAGGAGGTGGTCGTGGCCATGTGCGAATTTGGCGGTAAGGTGGTGGGGGTTACCCGTGCGCGGTTTTCCGCGTGCAACTCAGCGGGGGACAAGGTCGCTCATTATGAGCAAATTGCACTGATTCTGGGCATGGCCATGACGGTCCATCGGTCGCAAGGCCTGACGCTTGAGGCGGTGGAGACCGACTTAGAGTTGGACAACTGGGTCACCTGCGGGCTGGTGTACACGGCTCTGTCCTCGGGTGTGCTCGTTTTCCTTTTTGCGTGTGAGAGGTCTCCGCCGTGGTCTCGTAGGGGAGCCGTTGTGCCGCGGCGTACTACGACAAGAAACTGTTGGAGTGCGGCATTGACCCAAGTGCCGATGGTCGGCCGCTCATAGATGTAGGCACCCTGTAGTCACCGTTTATCGGTCCTTGCCGCTTCCTAAAATTTAGAATGCTTGTTAATTCGCCCCTATCCATGACCATGAGCTTCATGAGTACCCCTTCATATCCTAGCAACCCCGTACAGCGCACATCACTGCTACTTTTTCCACCTTCCGCGTTCAAAACATCTTGATGCTCAGTATAGAGCGAAAAAACATTATTCTCGACAAGGACCCACATCTGAACTGGCCGATACAAAGCGAGCGTTCCAAAATACCGCGAGCCGCTGAGGCGCCCCACGGTCGTCGAAGCAAAGCTGGCGCATGATCTTCGGATGATACACGCCCCTCGCTGCGAAGTGCGGGTGAAGCAGGTATTAGTAAGCGTCGATGTTGTACAGCAGCTCCATTGCCGGGTTGTCCCTGTTGCCGCAGCTACCAGCCACGCTAACGTCATGCAAAACGAAGGCGAGTATGCACTTAGAAATCAAGCCGCGTAAACCTTTGAGCTCGGACGACGGGGGAGCAGACTTGAGATCGGCGGCCGTCCCAAGCACCTTGGCGTCAGCTACAGGAACACGGTCCAAAAGATTGGCACGCGGCCTGCTCAAGAAGAAACGCACAGAAAGATCGAGAAGCGACACGGCACAAAGAGGTGAAAAGGACCATCCAAGATCATAGGGAACCACACTCGCGGAAGGCAAGGTGACTGCGCAGTCCGCATACAATGCGGCCCTGCTCACTGAAAAGAAGAAGAACAACGTATCCTGTCATGCGCGTCTCCCAGACGAGTGTGTAGAGAGACACCCGCCCAAGAGTCTCCTCGGTCAATGCGCCAATGTCCCAAGCCCAGCACGGCACCTCACCAACATCACTGGGAATCGACCTCAACGGCTCCAAGTCTGTGTGGGCTACGAGAGCACACTTCCAGTCGACCATCACACTACCAACTACGCGTCCATGGTAGTACCACTCCTGTACTTCGGGGCAGTCAAAAAATAGGGCCCTCGACGACTGTGTCGCGACGAGCAAGGCCTTCAAAAGCCACTTTCGTCACTGGCTTCCGACCTTGCGGCCAGCACACCAAACACGGGGTGCCAATACCCACCGCCTGCCTCAGCGTCCAGCATTCCTGCTATAGGGCTGGCAGAGTTACCCTGAGAAGAGCGGAGACGACCTGACCGGCCCAAAGCGCCAGCTACGTCTGCGTCGCCGGCTTGGCGTCGGACACTAGCCGCATGTTCACCGGCACTCGCGGGCGGCGTAGGACTGATCCTACCAACACGGCCAGAACCGCTTGCGCCCAGACCACCTGTGCCAGCAGTAGGGCGACCAAGGGAAGCCGCAAGAGGGGCCGCATTACCCTTGTCGTGTCCACCGGGTCTGGAGGGTGCGCCGCGTCTACTGCCTGGGCCGCGGCCAACTGCTGGGGCAAGTGGCGGGACGGCGTCACGTCCGCGCCCTTGGCCACGACCCATGGCTGGGGAAAGCGGCGGATTGCCACGATTTCCGCCTCCTCGGTCACATCCAATTGCTGAGGTAGGCGGCGAAGTGACACCGCGTTCGCCTCCTTGGACATTTCTCGACAGCTCCCCCGAGTTGCCAGCGAAGCCGTCGTTGCGCGCTGGAACCAAGTCCCCTTCCCGGTTGCCACCGGCGTGTCCGTCGCCTCCTGCGTGCGACCCCCCCCCCGAGCTGCCGTCGCCGGGGCCGCCACCGCCACCACCGCCACTTTCACCGGCGCCGCCACGTCCGCCGCAAGCACCGCCGTCGCCGGCACCATTTCCCGAATTGCGTCCAAGGCTGCTTTCGTAGGCCGCGGCCGACGCTTCATATTTCCTATCCACTTTCTTCGACCTTGGGCACAGCCGCTTCTCAACAAAGACGCGCGGGCCAGAAGCAAACAGGTCCAGCAGAAACGTAAAGTAATTGTCCTTGAAATGCAGCATGTAGCAGATCAGGGCGAACCCGCCGGCCACACGCAAATGCGACCTGTTGACGACCTTGCGCGCGACGACCTCCGCGTCGGCCTTGCGCCTGACCACCACCTTCAGCTTCTCTGACACACCAAGAATGGCGACAGGCGTGATGTGCGCACACACCACCTGCGTGATGGCCAACTCTCTTTCAACGTACTCCGCCATGAGCTCGAAGAACTGGAGCAAATCCGAAACGAGCACCTGCCGCTCGGACCCGTGCAACTTCGCTCTCACGCCATTCACAAACGCGTCCAAAAATATCACCTCCTATTCCTGCGAGCGCGTGATAGCGGCCTACCGCGTGCGGTGCGGGACCCCGGCCGCCGAGTGCACGTCGCGTTGTAGCCTAGGGGGAACCTAATCCTCCTTTGCATCTTGCTTGCCGTCTCCGCCAACCAGCTCCGGGATGAAAACGAGTAGGGGAAGCTCTGGAAGGTTCGCCGGCGTCACTTCCGACGTGGCAGGCGCTGCTTCTCCGGTCCGTCGGTTGGTTGACGCTGGGGACGCCGCCGTCTGCGGGGAGGCCGTCGACTGCAAGAGGGAGACGCTGGCTGTCGAAGCCCCGCCTGCTGCAATCTCCAAAGAGGGAGCCGCCGCCCCGGGGGTGGCTGATGGAGCTTCGCCACTCCCAACTGGGGCCGTCAAAGCGTCCGCAGGCGCCGGAGCGGGGCTCGCCAGTGCCCCAGTGGCGGTGTCGTCGCCCGTGACCGTCAGTCCGCCGTCGGCTCCGACAGCCACAAACAAAGCGTGCGTTGCCCGGGAGGCGCGGCTCTTGATGACATTGGGCTGGTCAGTAGAAAAAGAAGCGGCGTGTAGCAAAACGACGTTACCGACGGATGCACGCACACAACAGACAAAGCTGCACCGACCGGCACCTGCGACGTCGAGCTGCATAAAGGTGTACTTCAGCGTGTTGACACTCGGCAGCAGATCCGCCGAAAAAAAGGGCATGGCGACTGGTGCGTCAAAAAGTGCCAGACCCCGCCCGATTGACAAAGCGACGCCCGAAGTGCAACAGTGGTGCCGAAGTACATGCACAGGAGGCGCAGGAGGCGCAGGAGGCGTGCACGAAGGGGGGAGGGGTCCGTGGGATGGGGGAGGAAGACGGGGCGAGTGGGGGAAGGGGAGGGGGAGGGCAAAAATGTGGAGGGAGCAGGGGAGAGCCACCAGAGGCGACCAAGCGGCAAGCTGTCGACGCAGACAGCCAGCCGCCAAGTCAACGGCTGGGACTTGGTCGGAAGCCGCCCCAGCCGCGTCGGCCACTGAGTGGAAAGCCACTTCGCGTTGGCGAGAAGAAAGTGCACGAAACGAAGACTGCGGATGTGGGGAGGCTAAATGTCACGGAAACGAACACCGCAACACGGGGGGGGGCGTAAGCTGCGCAAATGGACACCTCAAAGCTGCAAAAATACTCACACCCCATTGGCTCATCATCCTTCGTGATACCACATCTGCCAACGTGATTCCACACCTGCCTTCGTGACTCGACATGTCAACTCACGGACCCTGGGGTTTTCACCGCACGCCCTCGAGGGTGCCGGCAGTTGGCGTAGCGGGGTGGCGGAGTGGGCTCAGCAGATCTGCTGAGCAGAGCAGGTCTGCTGAGCCCACTCCACCCCCTCGCTACGCCAACCGCCCATCGACCAACCGCCACCACCCGCCCGCGTGCTACGGAGCCTCTCTCCCGCAACCCCCCCGTCATCGCTGACTGGGTTTTCTCCTTCTTGTGGCGTCCCGACGAATCGGCGCGGCCATGGAGCAGCGTCCGCAGCCCAAGGGTTGGCCGCGCGCACAGGTGAGGCGGCGCCCTCGACTCAGCCATGGCTGCGGCTGCGAAATCTCGTCACCCCTGCACACTCTCAGCTGCGTGGCTCGTAGCCGTCCACCCCTCCGTGGTCGCTGCGTGACCACCCCAACCGCTCCGTACCCCTCTTCGTGTCCCCCTCGTCCCCTGTCCCCCCCCCGCCCA
>ENA-ORXC01002431-ORXC01002431.1-marine-metagenome-genome-assembly--contig:-NODE-2431-length-10161-cov-3.295815_pt1 | contig 10161 bp, 11 predicted proteins | sample MGYA00237865_ERZ511478 | MGnify/ENA metagenome assembly ERZ511478 | reverse complement strand
AAGAATGACTGCCAAAGAATAAGTTATTAGTCTTTTTTTCACTCTGGATCTGCCTCCATTTAGAACAAGCACTGCCTTACCAAAGCAGTGCTAACCCAATCATTTCTTCGTAATCTCTATTACTCCGCCACAATGAGAAATAGGCATAAATCTCAACATGCAACCTTCCTCTAACATCGATCCTAATTCATTGAAAACAAAGTAAAATTCATCATCATCCCAGAATTCTTTGCTGTCGTTTTTACAGATTTCGAGCTCCTGCCTCGTTTCAAAGGCAATGTCCCCAATCAGAATTTTGCCGCCATCTGTCAACAATGGCATTAATTCCTTAATAAAAGAAACCTTCTCTTCGTCAGTTAGGTGGTGCAAAGCGTAGGTGCTTACAATGTAATCATACTGTTTACCTTTTATTTCTTCCGGCAAGCCGTTAGCAATATCCCATTCAATGAGATTGGCCTTCGGCATTTTAGCCTGCGCCAGGGCAATCATTTTTTCTGAAAAATCGATTCCATCAATATGATGGCCATTTTCATACAGCTTGGCTGTCAGAACCCCTGTACCAAAACCGATATCCAGAACTCTCGCACTTTCCTTTTCCATTACTTCGTTAAAAATCGCATTCAAGATGGCTCGATAACCCGCAAAGGGATATACTCCATTTTCTTCACTTACTTGCACCGTTTTGTCATAGCCATCTGCCCACAAATCAAAACCTTGTTTATTTAACATGAATGCTCCTCCAATTATTCAAGAACATCGAGCTCTACCTCGCAATTTAGACTGCCATGTTCTCCATATTATTTCTGATATCCCTGATCCTTCTTACCAGGCTCAACTTTTTTTCGCCATCTCCTCAAGCAGAGATATGATTTGATCGTTCTGCTCAATCATTTTTTCATTTTGCTTCCTGAGCTTTGTAAAATCGATCATAAACCCGAATAAAAGAATGGCTATAATGACCGTCACTTTTTTACCCCTTCCTTTCCCATAAGCCAATTTATAGCCTCATTTAAATCACTGGCAATAAAATCCGGCTGGATTTGTCCCCATCGGCCAAAATACTGTTTGTTTATGTATTTTTCATAGGCTTCCTGGCCGCTGCCTGTTTGGACCAATATCTTGAAACAGCCGGCTTCATCCGCAGCCAGCAAGTCTGTCCACCTATCCCCAATCACAGCACATCGATTTAATTCCAGTTTATTTTCAGATGCAGCCCTTTTTAGCATTCCAGGAGAAGGCTTTCTGCAAGCACAGCCTTCATCATGGCGATGAGGACAACTATATGCCTTATCCAAACCAAATGATTTCAACTCTTCCTCAAACTGGCGAACAGCAGCTTCTCCATTCGCGATCCCTGGCTGGTTCGTAAAAGAATAAACTAAAATATTGTTGTCTTTTAAAAGATTAATTGATTCCTTGACACCCGGGAATAACTTAAAATCCCCAGGATAAATCACTTTGTCACTTCCCCCAAGGGTTCCATCACGGTCTATAAAAACAGCCTGAATATCTAACACAATATCTCTCCCTTTCAAACACGAACATCCGAATACTCGGGATCTATATTTTTAAAAATTCAATCAATTAAATCATACCATTAAGCAAAATACATTTATATCCAAAATTTCCATTACGGAACGAAAAAACCCTTGCCGCCTGGCAAGGATTTCTGATTAATTCATATTTGTTCCATTATTCAAATCATTGTAAAGCTTTTTAAACTGCAAATACATCGCGACTCGCCAAGGAACGATCATCCCAAATGCAAGGATCCAAAACATGCCGCCCAATTCTCCTACATCGAATGAGCTGCTTAGTACAAGCTTAGCAATTACACGTACGATCAATAGACCGATCAAAATGAAGGCAAACGCCTTAGATCTCTTTAAAAAGATTTCCCGACCTCGTACTTCAAACTTAGAGGTCTTTATTAGAAGGATCGAGAATAGCATCCCCACTGTTAGTGCTTCAATGATTTGCAAAAAATTTACCCGGAACATTGGGAAAATGAACATGAGCGCACCGGTGCTCATGAAGATTGGCGGTAAGATAATTTTCTTGGCAGATGCTGGTTTTTTGGCGGCCTTCATTCTCATGAAAGTCACAAAGATGGCCATGCCAACTGCTCCAACTGTTGACGCCAAAACATAATTCATTCTTTATTTCATCCCTTATTATAGATTTCCACATTATTATAATGAAAATAAGCCATTTAAGATAGTCTTAAATGGCTGTTTTTTATCTTAATACTCTTGATACGGAGTCGACCACCTGTGAATCATCGAAGGGTTTTACGATAAAATCCTTCGCGCCTGCCTCGATGGCATCCACTACCATTTTCTGCTGCCCCATGGCAGAGCACATGATAATTTTTGCATCTTTAAAATCCTTTTTGATTTCTTTTACGGCATCCAGTCCGCTCATTTCAGGCATTGTAATATCCATTGTCACAAGGTCGGGCTTTAGCTCACGATACAGCATGACTGCTTCACGTCCGTTTTCAGCTTCCCCTACTATTTCGTGATTTGCTTTCTTCAGAATATTGGTTAAGGTGATCCTCATAAATTTTGCGTCGTCAACTATCAAAATTCTGGCCATTGCTGTATCCTCCCCGACAATCACAACAAATATATTAATTTGTTAAATTTCTCCTTCATTACTATATAACTATATTTAACCATTATTTTCAATGTAAAGACACCGACAAAATTCTCAGCTGGAAAAAGATCCTTATGAAATAATCTTAATTATGGTCATTAAACACCTTAATAATCCAATATTCATAACAGTTTAATCGGATTTCATCAATCCTCAGAAAAATTTTACAGAGCTTAAAGGCATCTAATTGTCCCAATTTAAAAACCTGTAAAATCGCCAAAAAACACTGAAAGAATCGAAATCAGCTTCGTCATCCAGTCGAAGAACAACATGATTCCGACTATTATCATGATATAGCCGCCGATTTTAACAATTTTCACATTATGCTTACGGATCCACTGCATTTTTCCGATAAAGAAAGATAGGATGAAAAATGGAATCGCAAATCCTAGTGTGTAAGCAATCATATACAGCATTCCTGACCCTGGGTTTGAGCTCGCAAGCATAATGACTGAGGCAAGGATCGGGCCAGTACATGGAGTCCAGCCGGCTGCAAATGCCATACCGATCAATGAGGACCCAAAATAACCTGATGGGCGGTTCTTGAATTCTATTTTCCTGTCTTTCATCAAGAATTCTGGCTTAAAGAAGCCGATAACCATTAATCCGAAGGCAACAATAAAGATCGCTCCCAATTGACGGATGAGATCCTGATACTGCATGAAAAATTGGCCTACAAAAGAAGTTCCGAACCCAATTGCAATGAAAATCACCGAAAAGCCCAGCAGGAAAAATAAGGTATGGAGCAGACTGCGCTTTTGCAGCATCGCATTTTCGCTTTTCAATTCCCCTACGGACATTCCGGTTATATAAGATAAAAATGCGGGATAAAGCGGCAAGCAGCATGGAGAAATAAAGCTAAGGAACCCCGCTCCCATAGCAATGAAAATATTAATATCTGTCATCATTCCATCTCCAGTCCATATTCGTTAGTCCCATTCTAACAAAACCATATACTACTATTATAGTTTAACTGTGAACAATTTATTAATTTCTATAGAAAAGGTGTTTACCTTTTTAAAAACTGGGTAATTAACTATGGTGTATATTTTTTACAGGAAAATATTTTACAAATGTTTCTTTTGAAATTTGGTAGTATATGCTATATACTAATATAGCACTTGTAATAATTACTATATTTATAACGATTTTACATAAGCTTTTTCACATACCGCCGAGAGATAAAACAAGAAAGGATTTTCACATTGTCTAAAGAGCAACTGATCACCCTCATTGAAAAGAAACGCGAAGAGCTGATCCAAATCGCTTCGCAGAACGGCTTGAATTCTACCATAGCTATCACTTATAGCCAGGAACTTGATGAACTTTTAAATGAATATAACCGTGTTTATATAAAAAAGATAGCAGCCCATTAAAAAACAGCTAAAACGCCGTAAGCGTTATAGCTGTTTTATTTTTGTCTACTTAAGCTGGTTCTGGCCTATTCATTATATTGGATGACTCCTTCGTGCAATACGTTTCTTATAAAATGGCTGCACTGTGTAGCCGCAAATAATGCAACGCCCTCCTGCATGCACTATAGAAAACTCTGCGCAGTCTCTCATTTCCTCGTATGCGCGGCTGTATGTTTTTTCCCAGACAAAACTAAAACTTTTTCATTACTTTTCCGATTATTTTTCCTGCATTCTTTCCAGCTTTCTTTGTTATTTGCTTCTTCACTTGTTTTTTAATTTCCTTCTTTATCATACTCTTCAATCCCATCTCTTTCCCTCTTCCTCAATTAAATGGATGATCAATAATAGTACGATTCTTAAGGTGAAAAGTTTCATATCTGCCCTGATATGATTAAATTGAGCGTTGTGCTCTAAACTTGCCAGTCAACACAACAGGAAGTAACATTACCAGATAACTCATAAGGTAGTTCTTATTTTAATCAATAGCATATAAAAATAATGACGATTACCATTTAGTAATCGCCATTTTACATAATATAATTATTTATCCAACTACATCTTCCAATCGTTCGACTGAACCATTCTGCAGGAGATACATCTTGTGGTAAAGCCCCTGTTGGGCAAGAAGTTCCTGATGTGTGCCTCGTTCCACTATTTCTCCATGATGGAGGACGATGATCTGGTCTGCATCCTGGATGGTCGACAGCCTGTGGGCAATGGCAATCGTCGTCCTTCCTTTGCGCATTTTGGCGAGTGCAGTCTGGATGGCCTCTTCGGTTTCAGTATCAATATTTGCAGTCGCTTCATCGAGAACAAGTATTTTTGGATTTGCCGCAATCGTTCTCGCAAAGGCGATCAATTGCCTTTGTCCGCTAGAAAATGTTGAACCTCGCTCCGTCACTTTTTGGGCATATCCATCCTCCAGTTTTTCAATGAAGGAATCCGCCTGGACAAATTCAGCCGCCCTCTTTATATCTTCTTCAGTCAATTCGCTGTTGTGCAGCCTGATATTATCCCCGATTGTTCCGTAGAACAAAAACGGATCCTGAAGCACTAGTCCCATTTTTTCTCGCAGCTCGTTAACTGGATAATTTTTTATCGAATCCTCATCAATTAAAATATTTCCGCGCTCGAATTCATAAAAGCGCATCAGCAGATTGATGATTGAGCTTTTCCCGCTACCGGTATGGCCGACAAAGGCAAGAGTTTCCCCAGGATTTACGGTGAAACTGATATTTTTCAATACATCCCTTTTGCCATCATATGAAAAACTGACATCCTTGAATTCAATTTTGCCTTCATTGATTTTGCCAGCTTCCGTTCCAGTCTGGCCCGGAGCAAGCTCATCTTCATCAAGCAGCTTGAAGACACGTGATGCAGCGACTATTGCCTGCTGGTACATGGAAAGTCGCATCATCATATTGTTCACCGGCTCGAAAAAGCGATCCAGATAATTGATGAATGCATACAGTACCCCTATCTCAATCGGACTGTCAAATGAAGTAATTCCAAAATAGCTGAGTACGATAATTAACGCTAAAATATAGACAAGGTCAACCGCCGGTCGCAGCAGGAGTCCGTCTGCCTTGATGTTTCTCATCCCCGCGTCAAAATGCTTGTCATTAATTTCACCGAATTCTCTTTTCAACCTTTCTTCCTGTCGGAACATCTGGATAATCGACATTCCCTGCAGTGATTCACTGAGCTTCGCATTCAGCTGGCTCAGCCGTTCACGCATGTCCTGGTAAAACCTTGAGCTCAGTTTACGATACAAGCTCATGATGAACACGATGAATGGTAAAATCAGCATCGTGAACAATGCCAGCTTCACATTCAGGATAAACATCGCGACAAAAATCCCGAACAGCAAGAAGCCGCTTTGGATAAAAGTCGCAATGACGCTGACGAACATATCCTTGATCGCCTCAGTATCATTGGTAACCCTTGACACAAGCGAGCCGGCTGGCGTTTTATCGAAATATTTCAGCCCTAGCTGCTGGACCTTTGTAAATACATCAATCCTCATTTGCTGGATGATTTTCAACGCAATCTCCTGAAACTTTAGAAGCTGAAAATAAGAGACAAGCACATTGAGGATCTGAATGCCAATATATGCAGCACCGAGCATCAACAATGGCTCGAAAGGCATATATCCTTCCCTCAAGTAATCATCGATGAAGATTTTTACCAAAATCGGACCAAGCACGTCACCAACCGTTGCGAGCAGAAGGAATCCGAATGCGACAAAAATCATTTTTAAGTGCGGCTTTCCATAGGCAAGAAGCCGGAACAGCACGGAACGCTGCTCTTTCGCGTTTAATACAGGCGTTTTTTCCATTGGTCACCCTCCCTGCTCGACAAGCTCTTCAAGCTGCTGCCTTAAATACATATCCTTGTACCAGCCGTCATGCTCCATCAGCTGGTCGTGAGTGCCGCGTTCAGCAATCCGGCCATCCTCGAGGACAACGATCAGATCAGCATGGTGGATGGCGCTCAATCGGTGTGCAGTGATAATTGTTGTCTTGTCTTTTCGATTTTCTTTCAATGCTGATAAAATCTGTTCCTCGGTCTTCGCATCGACCGCCGACAGGGAGTCATCCAGGATCAGAATTTCAGGATTCATCACCAATGCGCGGGCAATCGAGATTCTCTGCTTCTGGCCGCCTGAGAGTGAAACCCCCCGCTCCCCGACAACTGTTTGGTAGCTATCGGTGAATTCGAGAATGTCATCATGGATATTCGCCACTCTGGCTGAACTATAGATAACTTCCTTATCAACCGAAGGATTTGCGAATGCAATGTTCTCCATGACAGTCGCGGAGAAAAGGAAATGATCCTGCGGTACGTATCCGATCGCCTGTCTCAATCGATCCATCTTATAGTCACGTATACTTCTCCCGCCAATGCTGATGCTGCCTTCTGAAAGGTCAAATTCACGAATTAACAGCTTCAATAGACTCGTTTTTCCGGCACCGGTTTTTCCGACGATTCCCAGCGTCTGCCCTTTCCCTAAATCAAATTTGATATCCTTCAATAAAGCTTCCTGGTCACCAGGATAGGTAAATGACTCAATATCATATTTAATGTCGCCATTCGGAACAATATCCAGGGCATCTGGGTTGTCCTGGATGTCGATTTTTTCATCAAGCAAGGCGGAAACTCGGTCATATGACGCCCTTCCACGTTCCACAATATTGAAAAACCAGCCGAACGCAAGCATCGGCCATACCAGCAAACCTAGATAGGAAGTGAAAGCGACCAGCTGTCCAATTGTCAGTTCACCGTTCAATACATACCTGGCTCCAAACGCAATCGATAAGAAGAATGAGACGCCGACAATGATGGAAATCGTCGGGTCGAATAAAGCATCAACCTTCGCGACGGAAATGTTCTTTTTCACAACATCCTCAGACTGTTTGCGGAAATCCTCGATATCTTCTTTTTCCTGGCCAAATGTTTTGATGACCTTAATTCCGGTAATGCTTTCCTGTGTTTTGTCGTTTAGATGTGAAAAAGCTTCCTGGGCTTTATGGAACCTTTTATGAAGCATCGTTCCGTACCAGCTTGTCAGCAAAGCCATGAATGGCATTGGAATCAAAGCGATCAATGTCAGCTTCCAGCTGATTGTCGCTGCCATCGCGATGATAACAAAGCCGCCGGTTGAGACAGAGTCAACAAAGGTCAGGACACCGGCCCCGGCAGTCTGCTGGATTGCTGAAAGGTCATTTGTGGCATGAGCCATCAGGTCCCCTGTCCTTCTCTTTTGGTAAAAAGACTGCGACATGCTCGTAAAATGGGCATAAAGCCGATTCCTTAATAATCGCGACAGCTTTACCGCTGAACCAAAAATCATGATCCGCCAGTAATACCTAAGTGAATACATCGCCAGCCCTGAAGCGGCTAAAACTAAAATCCATTTCCCTAGTTTCCCAGCCGTCAGTGTTCCATTGGTGATCTCATCTACGATTATTCCAATGACGCGCGGCGGCACAAGCTGGAGCAGTGCTACAAATAACAGTAGAGAAACCCCTGTAAGATAAGCCTTTTTCTCTGACTTGAAATACCATAGTAAATCCTTGAATACGCTCATATGTATATCCCCCAAACCCCTCAAATGCTTAAATAGTTTATCAAATATTTGTAAAATGGGGAAGATTTTTTCTTTTAGATTTATCGGTAGATACTTCACCCCAATCCTAGATAAACGAATATTTTGTTTTAATTATAATAATTTGTTCGGTTTTTCCGGGTTTTCAGTTGAATGATAGTAAAATAGTGATATAATAATCTATAAATTAATCTTTCACTCATATAATCGCGGGGATATGGCCTGCAAGTTTCTACCGGATTACCGTAAATGATCCGACTATGAGTGAGCAATGCAGAGGGTCCTATTCAACCTCTGTTTGCCCGCAGCTTATTGTAAGCCCAAGGCCATTGCTTCACTCATTTTATGATGTGAATGCAAGGCTATGGGCTTTTTTGTATTTTTGGGCCCTCATCTTAAGAGGAGGAATACAATGGAACTGCTTGTTGAAAAAATTAAAAACGAAGGAATCGTCCTGTCATCATCTGTACTAAAGGTAGATTCATTCCTGAATCACCAGATTGATCCGCAGCTGATGCTGGAAATCGGTAAGGAGTTTGCCCAGCGGTTTGCAGATAGCGGGATAACCAAAGTATTGACGATTGAATCATCTGGAATTGCTCCTGCTGTTATGGCAGGTCTTCAGCTGAATGTACCAGTTGTTTTTGCAAGGAAAAGAAAGTCTCTAACTCTCGTAAATAATCTAATTACAGCCTCTGTCTTCTCTTTTACCAAGGAAGAGACTAGTGAAATTTCTGTTTCAAATCAGTACCTGTCAGAAAACGATAAGGTGTTAATCATTGACGATTTCCTCGCCAACGGACAAGCGGCACTAGGACTTGCGGAAATTGCCAGTAAGGCAAAAGCAACAATAGCAGGAATCGGGATTGTAATTGAGAAAGGGTTTCAAAATGGCGGATGCCTACTGCGAGAAAATGGCTATCGGGTCGAATCATTGGCCGTAATAAGCTCCCTTGAAGATGGCTTAGTCAGTTTTGAACAACCTACTTCTGAGACAAAGGTGGAATTGACACGATGAGACAGAATCCTTTTAAAATAGCTTCATTAGGAATCCAGCATGTACTGGCGATGTACGCAGGAGCGGTAATTGTTCCTCTGATTGTGGGAGGAGCCCTCGGTTTAACAGGTGAACAGTTGACTTATCTAGTATCGATTGATATTTTCATGTGCGGTATCGCTACCCTCCTGCAGGTGTGGCGCAATAAATTCTTCGGAATCGGCCTTCCTGTCGTACTAGGATGTACCTTCACTGCCGTAGGACCAATGATTGCGATTGGCGGACAATATGGTATTTCAGCAATCTATGGATCCATTCTCGTTTCAGGTATATTTGTCGTCGTGATTTCAAAGTTCTTTGGAAAGCTTGTCAGGTTTTTCCCTCCGGTTGTGACTGGATCTGTCGTTACAATCATCGGTATCACTTTAATTCCTGTTGCGATGAACAACATGGCAGGCGGACAGGGCAGCCCTGATTATGGTTCTCTTACAAACATCGGATTGGCATTTAGCACATTGCTGTTCATTATTGTGCTATTCCGATTCTTTAAAGGATTTGTTCGTGCCATTGCTATTTTGTTAGGATTAGCTGCGGGAACTACCGTTGCCTATTTTATGGGAAAGGTTAATTTCGCTGCTGTTGGAGAGGCTTCCTGGTTTCATATGCCAGCACCATTTTATTTTGGTTTGCCGACATTTGAAGTATCAGCGATCCTGACAATGATGCTTGTGGCGATGGTCAGTCTTGTGGAATCAACAGGAGTATACTTTGCTTTGAGTGATATTTGTGAAGAAAAGCTGGAAGAAAAAGATCTTGCAAATGGCTACCGTGCCGAGGGTCTTGCGATTATCCTCGGAGCATTCTTTAATGCTTTTCCTTATACCACTTATTCACAAAACGTTGGACTTCTTCAGCTCTCAGGAGTCAAAACAAAGAATGTCATATACACAGCGGGTGCTTTCCTTGTATTGCTCGGGCTTGTA
>ENA-ORXC01002429-ORXC01002429.1-marine-metagenome-genome-assembly--contig:-NODE-2429-length-10164-cov-3.791216_pt1 | contig 10164 bp, 7 predicted proteins | sample MGYA00237865_ERZ511478 | MGnify/ENA metagenome assembly ERZ511478 | reverse complement strand
AAAGACACGCCAACTGCTATTATCGTACTGACCATCAAGGTCTGTAGGCTTTTATTCCACATGGGCAATGTACTCACACTTTTAAAGGGATCCAAAAACGGTATTAACGAGCGGGGTTTGCTGCCGCTGATAACGAAAAATGTCTGTTAAACTTTTATAGTTATATAACTTATTGGTTATAGGCTTTGGTAGCAGTCAAATTGTTAAATATTGCCTTTTAATCATCGTAACACAAGGCCGACTGAAATCTTCATGCTCCCTAGTTTACCCAACTGCTTAACACTTGACTAGCTTTTACCTTACACTTACCGCTCCGGCAGAGTACAGATTTGTTAAAGACCTCACGAGATAAAGGCATGATTTATTTGGCTAATGAGCAGCTCCGTTTTTAGCCCTTTTATTGACTTAGCATAATTGGCTTAGCTTAGTTGGTTTAGTATAGGTTTGTGAAAGTTAACGTTATCCCCTATGATAAGTGGCATTGCATAAGATAATTAAACGGCCACTTTTTTATTGATAACTTCTCACCTGTTAATTTTGTCTCTATTTCACCCTTTACAAGCAGCGGACCCTTTATGACCCAGCATTTTATCGTTATAGGCAATCCGATTGCCCACAGCAAATCCCCTGAAATCCATACGCAGTTTGCAGCGCAGGCGAGCTTAGAGATTAGCTATCAGCGCCAGTATTGCCCTGATGATGCAGCCAGCTTTACTGCGGTGATTGAGGCGTTTTTTCAGGGCGGCGGCGTTGGTGCCAATGTGACTGTGCCCTTTAAGCAAGTGGCTTATCAGTGCTGCGCGGCGCGTGGTGGCTTGTCTGAGCACGCCAAGGTCGCAGGCGCCGTCAATACTTTGTTGATCAATAAAATGTTGTTAAAAAATGGCACGCCAATAGCTGAGGCGATATATGGTGATAATACCGACGGCCAAGGTCTGGTCAATCATATAACAAGTTTAAACTGGCCGCTAAAGGACGCACGCGTGGCAATAATCGGCGCAGGCGGCGCAGCGCGTGGGGTGATATTGCCATTGATTGAAGCGGGTATCAGCGAGTTTACCCTTGCCAATCGTACATTAAATAAAGCGATAAATTTGGTTACTGAGCTAAGCGCTGCAAGTGAGACGATTGCTAAGCAGCAAATTAAAACCTGTAGCACTGAAACGCTAAGCGGTGAGTTTGATATCATTATCAATGCTACCTCGATTGGGCTAACGGGCGATACGCTGCCGCTTAGTGACCAACTAGACGGCCATTATGCTTACGATATGATGTATGGACGTGAGCTGCCGTTTTTGCAGCATTTTACCAAGCGCGGCGCACAAACGTCAGACGGTTATGGCATGCTTATCGGGCAGGCAGCGTTAAGTTTTGAGCATTGGACAGAACATAAAGTCGATGTTGCGCAAGTCGTCGACATTTTATAAGTACATTGAATGAACAGCTTAAACCGCGACTAAAAAAGCCGTATGAATAGAAATCATACGGCTTTTTATTTGCTAAAAAATTTAGCTAAAACGCGACAGCAGCCAATTCTCCATCCGGCGCAGCGGCACGCGTAAATCGGTCGAATGCATCACCACCCCGCCGCTTAGCCCCACCACGCAGCCAATCATGGTATCAAACAAACGCGCTAAAATGACCTCTTGATAAGCTTGCTTAGTAAACGGCAACCCACTGCCATATTCGGCAATAAATATCGTCAGCGGCGTGATAAATATCACCGCCAAGCCATAATGGCGGTCGACCAAGGTTTCGATACACAGCATTAAGCTTAATATCGCCAGTGCCACACCCCATATCGGCAAACCCCACGCCAGCATCCATCCCGCCAGCCCAACGCCAACTATGGTGCCAAGCAAACGATGGATTTGCTTAATCCACATGGTACGCAAATGGATACCTTGGATAATCAAAAAACAGCTGACTGCTGCCCAATAGGGATTTGATAAATTTAAGCTCAGCGCGATGACTAAGGATAGACTGACAAAACCGGCGACAATCACACTCTCCGTAATGGTATCGGGCTCATAGCTATAGGTCGGGGTCGGTGTCGCTGGGCGCGTCGCTAATAGAAACAGCGAATATAGCAGCGCCATCACCAAAGCAAAACCACTACCGAGCATCACCAAGCCTGTGGCCGGCATGACATCTTCTAAAGGCAGGGGGATAAATAGCGCAATCGCCCCCGCCATCATCACAAACAAACCTGCGGGCGGCGGTTGACGATAGTAGCGCCCAAAAATTACAATACCAAACGCCATCAAGGTAAATATCGGCAATTTTAATGGCGGAATTTGCTGCGCTATCAGGCCCAGCGCAAAACACAGCGACATCGCAAACCCCCATGCCATCACCGTCACCAAACGAAACGGCAGCTTACCTGCTAACGGTGTATTTAAAATAACCATCGCCCCTAGTGACGCTTTAATACCAGACGGCAGAGCATCAAAATACGCCCCAACAAATACCGGAAAGCTAATGGTAATTGCAGCGATAATCGGCATGTGCCACGGTCGTTTGCTACGGTTTACGGTTAATAAATGGTTAAGCTCACCATCGATGAGTTTTTTTAACCGCCCAACTACTGCCATTAGCCAAAATACTGGCGTCTTTTTCTGCCCTGTTTGGTATGCTAAATTGCGCTTTGGTGCGCTCATAAATTGTGTTCCTTTATTCTGTTTGGGCACGCAACTCATACACTTAACGGTTGTTTTGCGTCTATCCCGCTGTCTATACTGAAACTTATGCTACAACCTATATTAAAACTATGGTTCTTTATAAAGTTTGACTTATTGATGCCTATTTATAAATAAATAACCATTTATATTTATAACTTAAATTTTTATGTTTTTTAATATATTATGAATATTAGTTATCGGTTGTATATTTGTGGCTATAGAAGATTTATACTGACCTCAATGCTACGACAGCTGTTTTTTATCAAGGATGCCTTAACGGTTATCAAAATGGACAAGCTGTTCTTAATAAACTTAGATGACGACCTGTGATACTGTCTGCCTTTATCCCAGATAATTAAACTCCCGTTTACATGAACCATGGCTCAATTGATGAGCCGACAGTCTATGCTAACGAACTATGCTAATGAAATAATCAAAGAGAGCGACTATGTTAACTTACAAAGCACCTTTGCGTGATATCAAGTTTTTGATAAATGATGTTTTTGACTATCAAACGCATTATAAAAGCCTAGACAATGGCGAAAACGCCGATCCTGAAACCGTCGATATGATTTTGCAAGGCTTTGCTGACTTTGCTGAAAATGTCTTAGCGCCTTTGTACCAGCCAGCGGATGAAGAAGGCTGTCATTTTGAAAATGGTGTGGTCACTACGCCTAAAGGTTTTAAAGAAGCTTATGACCAGTTCGTCGAAGGCGGCTGGCAAGGTATTTCGTACCCTGAAGAGTACGGCGGTATGAACTTACCGATGTCAATCAACCTTATTAAGTCTGAAATGATGGGTACGGCTAACTGGCCTTGGGCGATGTATCCTGGCCTATCAACTGGTTGTATCAACACCTTACTACAGTACGGTACCGACGAGCAAAAAGCGATTTATTTACCTAAATTGGTTGAAGGTACGTGGTCGGGCACCATGTGTTTGACTGAGCCGCAGTGTGGTACTGACTTGGGTCAGGTTAAATCAAAAGCCATCCCGCAAGATGACGGTACTTATAAAATCAGCGGTACCAAGATTTTTATCTCAAGTGGCGAGCATGACTTAACCGACAATATCGTCCATATCGTTTTAGCTCGTCTACCAAATGCGCCAGAAGGCACACGCGGTATCTCATTGTTCATCGTACCAAAATTCTTGCCAAATGCTGAAGGTGAATCTGGCGAGCGTAATGGCGTGGTTTGTGGCTCTATCGAGCACAAAATGGGTATCAGCTCATCGTCAACTTGTGTTTTAAACTTCGATGACGCAGTTGGTTACTTAATTGGTGAGCCAAATAAAGGCTTGAAAGCGATGTTCACCTTTATGAACACTGCTCGTATCGGTACTGGTATTCAAGGTTTGGCGCACACTGAATTGTCTTTCCAAAACGCCCTACCATACGCTAAAGACCGTCGCTCTATGCGTACGCTATCAGGCACGAAAGACCCTGAAAAAGTGGCTGATGCGATTATTCATCATGCCGACGTACGCCGTATGCTATTGACCCAAAAAGCCTTTGCTGAAGGCGGTCGCTCAATGATTTATCACTCAGCGCGCTATGCCGACAAAATGTCTCAAGGCGTTGCAAACGGTGATGACGCCGAGTTTGAAAAATGGGATGACAAATTGGGCTTTTATACGCCTATCCTAAAGGGCTTTTTAACTGAGCTTGGTATTGAAGCGGCCAAACACGGTCAGCAAATCTACGGTGGTCACGGCTATATCAAAGAATGGGGCATGGAGCTTATCGCTCGTGATGCACGTATTGCGACGATGTACGAAGGTACTACTGGCGTACAGGCGCTTGACTTACTCGGTCGTAAAGTTATCTTGCAATCTAAAGGTAAAATCATCCGTGATTACACCTCAAGCATTATGAAATGGTGCGGCGAGTATGCGCTTGATAAAGACATGCGTAAATTCGTTTGGGCACTGACCAAACTATGTGCTGAGTGGAACACCTTGACGGTACGCTTGATGCTGATGGCGCGTAAAGACCGTGAAATCATCTCTGCGGCATCAGATGACTTTTTGATGTACTCAGGCTACGTGATGATGGGTTATCACTGGGCGCGCATGGCGGCGGTCGCTTATGACAAGCTTGAAAACGGTGGCACTGAGTCACCAGAATTCTACAAAGCTAAGATTCAAACGGCTGAATTTTACTTTGATAAAATCTTACCACGTACCTCAGGCCATGCTGAAAGTATGGTTGCTCCAAGCGAGAGCATGACGGCAATGGCAATCGATAACTTTGCTTTCCTAGACTAGGATTAAGATTACTTCACAATCAAGCAAATAATTAACAAGAAAAGCGCCTATTCATTAGGCGCTTTTTTATGTTTAATATAAAGTCAGAGAAGATACTAGAACCATAGTCATCAAGTAATAGACATGCAAATAATAGACAGCTGATAAAATATAATTTGATAAGGAAGCAATGATGTTGTCGATTAATAACAGAACCACTTTATCAAGTACACGAGCGCTAAAAACGCTATTATTGAGTGCCGCATTAATCAGCGTTGGCGCCCATAGCGCGATGGCTAAAACCAGTGACACCCCCATTCATTTTGCCAAAGGCGCTATTAGTAGCGTGGTTACGGGTAAATTAAAACCTAACGAACAGGAGCGCTGGTATCGTTTTAATGCCGCCGCTGCGCAATATGCCATCATTAATATTGCGCCGCTTACTGGCACGTCTGAGACCGCCAATGTCGGCGTCCTACATATGCCAAATGGTAAATATGATGGCACCAAAGGCGGGATTATTTACCAAGGCTGCCTACCCGCAACTGGCGAATATCGCTTACGTATCGCCCGCAATTTGATGGCGACTCACGGTGAAACCGCTGGTTATAAAGCTGAGGTGGTGGTACTGCCTAAGTTTGCCAGTAAGTCGCTATGTGCAGATAACTAGCTGGTCTGTCATTTTTATAAATCACTCTTATAAACAATTGAGCCTAGCGTTTAGCTCAGCATTTTTTTATGATAAATCGCGCTGAGCTCTTCGACCTCAACACATATTTGGATATCGGCACGTCCTGATTGCTGTATACTCAAGCGCTCCTCTATAGCAGCCGTTAATAATTCAGCGAGTTGATGGCGTATGACTTCGTCACGGCCGCTCATAATTTTTAGATGCGCATAAACAAAGCCGTTGCGCTGCTCGTCATCTTCCACGCCAACCAAAAAAGTCTCAATTGGTACGATGCGGGCTTTGATATCGGCAGGTTTACCAAAGTGTCCACTGTCCCACAGCACTTGATTTAATGCTTTTAGAAATGATTCTTCATGAGTAATCGTGACGTTTGGCGTCACTTGAATGGTTAAATGCGGCATGGGTAACATCCTTATTTAAAAATAGCAATTCTACTAATAAGCAGCGCAAACACTATTGAGAGCAAATGACAAAGGCGCAGAATAAACGGCGTGTAAAATTCTTCTTAAATACTAATCATCGATGATATCTACAAAGCGCGCGTTAAGCGTGGTCGCTAATTGCTCAGGTGGCAACTCAATCTCTAGACCTCGGCGACCGCCACTCACATAGATAGTCGCTTGCTGTTGCGCGGCGGCATGGATAAGCGTCGGTAGGCGCTTTTTTTGCCCCAATGGGCTAACGCCACCGAGCACATAACCCGTCGACCGTTCGACCAATTTAGGCTCAGCCATTTGTACTTTTTTACAAGCCAGCATTTTATTGCTCGATAAAGCCTTCGCCATTTTTTTAAAATTTAGCGTTTGATCGACCGGCAAAATCGCTACTGCCAGCGCACCTGCGTCGGTTGTCACCACCAAGGTTTTAAACACCCGCTCGGCAGTAATGCCCAGTTTTTCTACTGCTTCTAGTCCGAAAGAGGCGGCGGTGCTGTCGTGAGTATATTCATGCAACTTATAATCAAGGCTTTGCTGTTTGGCAAGTTTGATAGCAGGGGTCATAATATTTTGGCTTAGAATATTGAAGTTAAAAGATAAAATTCCACATAGATTTGAATGTAAATATTTTGATTTAATGCCATACAGTATTGCGCGAAATCGCAGATTTTTCTACCTCTGACTTTAAATAATTTCGCCTTTTAACGGTTGGCTCGTTAAGTATTCTCGGGCATTTAAACCAGTATTCTATGCCGTTATGCTGTTAATATTGGCAGTATATACAGACACTATATATCGCTTTGATGGCTTTTATGGCATCATAAGCTCACCACATTTGACTAATTTTGATACTGATTATGATACCGAAGTTCCTAAAAAAACGGATTTTTAAAGCGCCCGTCGCAACTGACCATACAGCCTCGACCCCAGAATTCGAGGCTGAGATGTTGCCGGTTGCCTCAACCCTTTATGCTAATGCGCCCATTAACCAGCTTTATCGCAAGCTGTCGGGTCAGCTGCTTGATGTGGCTGTGAAGCCAAAGCTTTTGGGTGAGTTGCCAGAATTTGACGATGACGACAATATCCTCAGGTTTTATGTGCTGCAAGATTATTCGCGCTCCAACAGTATTTTGATTGACCTACAAACACAAGAGCACAATCTGCCACCCGCCTTGGTCGGTGTGCAAGATATTACTCATGATATTAAAGAAAATGCCGCCATTATCTTTTTACATCATCCACATGCCAAAGACAGCCAGTTATCACCTCGCCTATCGCGTCTGGTTGCCGCGGTCTTACAACATCCAGAATTACAAGTGCGCTTGGTACCAGTGTCAATTCTATGGGGACGCGCGCCAGAAAAAGAAGACTCGTTATTTAAACTGTTGACCGCCGATAACTGGGAAGATCCTAGCATCACCAAGCAGTTATTTAATATCGGGGTGATGGGGCGTGATACCTTTGTCCAGTTCCATCCGCCACAAGATTTACGCACCCTTATTCATGACAGCTTAAAAGGCGATGGCGAAGGATTCTCTGTCTTTGATTCTGTTGCTAGCGAAACCAATACCGTACAAAACACCGCGCAAGCTGATACGACAAATGATGCTAATAAAGTAAATGATGCTAATAAGGTAAATGATATAGCGCCAAGCTATGCCATGGTTGCCGCAGCGGATGGCAACCGTGAACTGGTGCGCTCATTACAACAGCAGCTTAATATCTATTTAGACAAACAGCGTGCCAGTATGCTTGGTCCTGATTTGTCAGACAGACGCAACTTGGTCGACAAGTTGGTATATTCACCAGCTATTAAAAACGCCATAGAAGCCGAAGCAGAAGCTTCTGGTATCAGCGTCCGTGAAGCCCGTGCCTTGGCAAAAGGCTATGCCAATGAGATGGTTAATGACTATTCGCACTCTATCGTGCGCGGTTTTTATAAGTTCCTGACGTGGTTGTGGACGCAGCTTTATGATGGCGTCGAAGTACATCATTTTGAGCGTGTACGCGAGCTGGCAGCAGATTACGAGCTGGTTTACGTACCTTGTCACCGTAGCCATGTCGATTACCTGCTGCTGTCTTATGTCATCTATAAGCGCGGCCTGAGTATTCCTTATGTTGCTGCTGGTGACAATTTAGATGTGCCAGTATTAGGGCCGTTATTGCGCGGTGCCGTTGCCTTTTATATTCGTCGTAGCTTCCGTGGTAACGCGCTTTATACCGCGGTACTCCGTGAGTATATGCACACGCTGATTACCCGTAACACGCCGATTGAGTACTTTATCGAGGGCGGACGCTCGCGTTCAGGACGTCTATTACCGCCAAAAATGGGTATGCTGGCGATGACGGTACATAGCCAGTTACGCCGAACCAATAAACCTGTGGTGTTTATACCGACCTATATCGGTTACGAGCGCATTATGGAAGGCGGCACTTATGTGGGCGAGCTAAAAGGCAAGCCAAAAGAGTCAGAATCGCTAATAGGTCTCCTCAAAGTTGGCCGTAAGATTGAGCGTATCTTTGGTAATGTACATTTAAGCTTTGGCACGCCGCTGCATCTTAGCGACTTTATGCAAAAATTCGATGTGCCGGCCAACAGCTTACCTGCCGATCGCACCGACACGCCACTCGATGATAAAACCAGCGCCATGGTGGATAATATCGGCGTCAAAGTCATGCAGCATATCAATAAGGCCGCGGTCATTACTCCAGTGTCGTTATTGTCATTGGTCTTATTATCGGCACCAAAGGCGGCGCTTGATGAAGATATTTGCCGTGAGCAAATCGCCCTTTATCAAGGTCTGGCTCAGCACTTGCCTTACTCTGATGATACGATTATCACCGATATGACGCCGCAGCAAATCATCGATTATGGTATTAAGCTAAAACTTATCGAACGCATACCGCATATCTTGGGTGATATTATTCAAGTTGCTGGCAAACAGGCGGCGCTACTAAGCTATTTCCGCAATAATATCCTGCATGTCTTTATTTTATTGTCTTTCTTATCCGCTCTGGTCGCGCGCAACGGTCGCATTGAGCGCAGCCGTCTCAATAGTATCGCCGAGCAGTTATATCCATTCTTACAAAGCGAGCTGTTCCTCTATTATTCAGCGCATGGTCTTCAAGAGACGCTGAATAAAAAAGTCGATAGCCTACTTGCAAGTGGCCTGATTGTAGAATTAAGCGATGGTATGTTGAGTGTCCCTGAGACCAATAGCAAATGCTATCAGCAGCTACAAGTACTGGCGACGCCAGTTGAACAAAGCCTTGAGCGTTACTTTATGACCCTTGCGCTACTCGCTCAGCAAGGCTCAGGCAATCTGACCGAAAACGAAGTCGTTGACCTCTGTCATTTGCTTGGTCAGCGTTTATCAGTCCTGTATGCTGACGACATTCCTGACTTCTTTGACCGTGCGCTATTCACCAGCTTTATCGGTGCTTTGATTCGTCTTGATTATCTGCAAAAAGATGAAGAAACTGGCATCTTAACTTTCGATCAGCGTATCGGTAATATTGCCCACCATGCAAAATATGTCCTGAGTCCTGATATGATGCAAATCTTGCAGCAAGTGGCGAGCCTCAATGAAGAAGAAATTGCCCACGCCATTACTGAAATTAGCAATAAAAAGCAGCGTAAGTTTGGCCGTAAGCGTTCATAAAGCAACGTAAAAGCTGAACATAAAAAAGACCTCTAATAGATTAGAGGTCTTTTTTTATATCTAAATTATTGTCTAAAAATACTTATTATAAATAACTATCCTAGGTAGAAATCTTTTTATACTTCATACGCTTCGGACTGGCTTCATCACCCATGGTCTTTTTACGATAAGTTTCAAACTCAGAATAGTTACCATCGAACCAAATTGGGCCTTCATCTTCGAATGCCAAAATATGGGTCGCGATACGGTCAAGGAACCAGCGATCATGCGACACCACCATCACCGTACCTGGGAATACTTGAATGGCATCCTCTAGCGCACGTAAGGTTTCGATATCCAAATCGTTTGATGGTTCATCAAGGAGCAAGACGTTGGCGCCCTGTTTTAGTGTCTTAGCAAGTTGCAAGCGGTTACGCTCACCACCTGATAATTGACCGACGTGCTT
>ENA-ORXC01002427-ORXC01002427.1-marine-metagenome-genome-assembly--contig:-NODE-2427-length-10173-cov-4.446117_pt1 | contig 10173 bp, 10 predicted proteins | sample MGYA00237865_ERZ511478 | MGnify/ENA metagenome assembly ERZ511478 | reverse complement strand
AAAGCGGGTTACAGGAGAGAAAGCCTGCTGGACCAGTTTGAAATTGTTAACGAGTTCCCTTTCGATTCCAAGCGGAAAATGATGAGTATGATCGTGAAGGACAAAACTGGCCGGAAATTTGCTGTTGTCAAAGGGGCACCGGATGTCCTGATTGGATTAAGTGATTCAATTCTCTGGGAAGAAAGGCAGCAGCGCCTGACAAAAGATTTGACTGCTAAAGTCCAGGGGGCGATTGACGAGCTGGCTGGCAACGCATTAAGAACGATTGCCATTGCTTTCAAACCGATTCCGCAAAACACTGTCGTCCTTCATGAAAATGAAGCTGAAAAAGACCTGGTTTTCATCGGATTGCAGGGTATGATCGACCCGCCGCGTCCTGAGGTGAAAACAGCTGTAAAAGAATGCCGCGACGCAGGTATTAAAACTGTGATGATTACTGGTGACCATGTTATTACCGCGAAGGCGATCGCTAGTCAGTTAGGGATATTAACTAAAGGCAGCAAAGTCCTGGATGGCAAGGCATTATCCGAGTTGTCTGTTTCAGAGCTAGAGGATATCGTCGACGATGTTTCGGTTTTTGCGAGAGTTTCTCCAGAACACAAGCTTAAAATTGTAAAGGCTTTGCAAAATAGAGGGCATATCGTTGCGATGACTGGTGATGGTGTAAATGATGCGCCAGCCATTAAAGCTGCAGATATAGGAGTGGCTATGGGGATAACAGGTACAGATGTAGCAAAAGAAGCATCTTCCCTCATACTCCTGGATGATAACTTCGCCACAATAAAAGCAGCTATTAAGGAAGGCCGAAACATCTATGAAAATATCAGAAAGTTCATCAGGTACCTCCTGGCTTCCAATGTTGGGGAGATTTTGGTCATGCTGTTCGCTATGATCCTTGGCTTGCCTCTCCCACTCGTGCCGATCCAGATCCTTTGGGTGAATCTAGTGACAGATGGCCTCCCTGCGATGGCATTAGGGCTTGACCAGCCTGAGGAAAATGTGATGAAAAGGGACCCGCGCCATCCTAAGGAAGGGGTATTTGCCCGGGGGTTAGGCTGGAAAGTCGTGTCAAGAGGTTTCCTGATTGGATTGATGACTCTGTTTGCCTTCATGATTGTCTATAATAGAAATCCAGACGACTTGGTATATGCACAGACGATCGCGTTTACTACACTCGTGATGGCACAGTTGATTCACGTATTCGACTGCAGGAGCGAAAAATCAATCTTCGCGCGCAACCCTTTTGAGAACAAATATTTAGTTTGGGCCGTTATTTCTTCGTTGGTCATGGTCCTTGTTGTGATCTATTCGCCAGTGCTGCAGCCAATATTCCACACTGTTCCAATAATGGCGATGGATTGGTTATTGATCCTTGGCTTATCGGCAATTCCGACATTTTTGCTTGCGGGAACATTTTTTGCAAGAAAAACAAAGAGAAATATGATATAATCCGTTAGGTAATAGAGAAGGCTCTATTGCCTTTCTTTTTTTTACTAATGCTCTTTCGTAATCTTTGATGTATCTACAGCTGAAAGTTTTATGAAATCCTAAGCTTGGAAGTTCCTTTCGAGGGAAGGAGCGGAGTTGAAAAAACATAAATTTAGATATTACATAAATGAATAAGCCTGTTCCACGGGTCTACAGGAAACTCGACTTTTTAGAAAGAATGGATGTGTCTGAAATGGTCGTCAGTATGACTGGGTTTGGAAGGAGCAGGACTGAATCTGACAGGTTCAGTGTCACAGTCGAGGTCAAAACGGTCAATCACCGTTTTTGTGAATTCCATATTCGCATGCCCCGGCAGCTCCTGAAAACGGAAGAAAAAATAAAGAAGAAACTCGGCGAACATATAAAAAGAGGGAGAGTCGAAGTATTTGTAACTTTGGAGGGCGAAGGCATAGTTAGCCGAAGTGTACATATTGACTGGGCAGCCCTGGACGAATTAGTCCATCACATAACTGAAATCAAGAACAGGTACAGCATTACGGGGGATATTGAGCTCCGTGACATTGTCAGCAGGCAAGAAATCATCCATATTGAGGAAATAGAAGCTGAAAATGAAGAACTTGAACTTCTTGTCCTATCAGCCGCTGAGGATGCAGGGAGCCAACTGGTCCAAATGCGCATGCTGGAAGGATCAGCACTTGAAAAGGATGTATTGCAGCATATCCAGCAGTTAAAAGAAAACATCACGAGCGTGAAGAAGCTGGCGCCAAGTGTTGTAGAGCAGTACCGTGAGAGGCTTCAAAAGAAAATGGCTGAATTGACGGATAGCCAGGCAGATGAAGACAGAATCCTGACCGAGGTTGCCTTCTTTGCAGATAAAGCTGATATTAGTGAAGAGATTGCCAGGCTTGAAAGCCATGTAAGTCAATTCAAAGAAATTTTGAAGGCGAATGAGCCTCTTGGCAGGAAACTGGATTTTCTGCTTCAGGAAATGAATCGCGAGGTCAACACGATCGGTTCCAAGGCGAATGATTCAAGAATTGCCAGGGAAGTAGTCGAGATGAAAAGCCTCCTGGAAAAGGTTAAGGAACAAGTGCAAAATATAGAGTAGCGTTTAGAAAAGGCCTTAGAAGGCCAAAATAAATAACTGATGATTGGGGGACCATCATGGCAATCAAGCTTATAAATATAGGCTTCGGCAACATTGTTTCAGCTAACAGGATCATCTCGATCGTAAGTCCTGAATCAGCTCCGATAAAACGGATCATCCAGGACGCACGCGACCGTGGATCATTAATAGATGCAACATACGGAAGAAGGACGAGGGCTGTCATCGTCATGGACAGCGACCATGTCATTCTCTCTGCGGTACAGCCTGAAACAGTAGCTCACCGCCTGAATGACCGTGATGATATTATTGATGAAGGGTAGGACTATTTAATGCAGGAAAAAGGATTGTTGATTGTTCTTTCAGGACCATCAGGTGTTGGCAAAGGAACGGTCCGGAAAGAATTATTTTCCCAGCACGATACAGCTTTTGAGTATTCCGTGTCCGCGACAACGAGGCTGCCGCGTGAAGGAGAGCAAAATGGAGTAGATTATTTCTTCAAAACCAGGGAAGAATTTGAAGAAATGATCAAACAGGACCAATTGCTGGAGTATGCAGAATTTGTTGGCAATTATTATGGTACTCCAGTTGAGTACGTCCGCGAAACGCTCGATGCGGGAAGGGATGTTTTCCTTGAAATTGAAGTTCAGGGAGCAAGCCAGGTAAGAAGGAAATTCCCTGAGGGACTTTTCATTTTCCTTGCGCCGCCCAGCCTTTCAGAACTTGAAAACCGGATCGTGACAAGAGGCACAGAAACAGAAGATATCATCAAAGGCAGGATGAAAGCTGCTAGAGAAGAACTCGAAATGATGGAATTATATGATTATGTTGTTGAAAACGACCATGTCGAAAACGCAGCACAGCGAGTTAAATCAATCGTTGTTGCGGAACACTGCCGCAGGGAACGAGTTCAACATCGTTATAAAAAAATGCTGGAGGTAGAATAAATGCTTAATCCTTCTATTGACTCTTTAATGACAAAAATTGATTCAAAATACTCATTGGTATCGGTTGCGGCAAAACGCGCACGCAGCATGCAGGTTCATATGGATGCTAAGCTAGATAAGTATGTTTCCCACAAATTCGTTGGCAAGGCACTCGAAGAAATCAACGCAGAAAAGCTTCATTTCAAGACAGCAGGAAGCCATGAAGAGTTAAATATCAACGAATAACACCGCGATAACAACCTATTTATTGGGTTGTTATTTTTTTGTTTAGCTCTGTAAAACTCGGCTGTTGATTTTCGTTCCAGGCGCTTCGCTTTCCGCGGGCAGTCGGGGAGCCTCCTGATATGAACGAAACTTTCAAGTCACACTCTCTAAAACATGTTAGGTTAGTTTTTGGGCAATCTTAAGAAGAGAAGCTGTTTTGGCTTCTTGCCCTGGTAAGTATTCAGCCATTTGGCTAGATTAACTCCTTCTTTAGCTTGTTGACCACACCTTATCTCTTCCTGTAGCTGTCAAGTGGTTTCCTTGACAGCTACAGGAAGAGATAAGACACTCATTCAAGCTAAAGGAGGGGTGATCCTACCTCCTCTTCAAATGTTGAAATGGAAGTTAAGAACACGGCACGAAGGCAAAAATCTCAACTGCGGTTAGCACTCTGATATTCGTGGGTTTTCACATTTTATCTTTCCGTATAAAGGACTTATCCACTAACTCGGCGCGTGCGTTAATCCAAATGGATATAGCACAGAGGAGGCACGTGGGTTTTCCTTTCCGGTTTTACTCTTTGCCTTCGAGCCCTACTCTCATTTTCCATGTAATATTCCTTGTCCTTGTCTTACTATCTGAATTCGAGCCTTTTAAGCTTTAGGGATATCTTCTACTTCCTGCATCACTGCCCAAATAAAACCTGCCAATTCTCTCGCGATTGCCGTTACAGTTTTCCCTTTTTCTTTTCCATTGGATAATAAACGATAATACTTTTTGTGAAGCCGGTTCTGTGCCTTCCATGATATTGCCTGTATAGTTGGGGATTGCCCTTTTAGCCTTCTTTCCAGCTGCCCTTTAACAGACGGCCTGTACCGATAACTCCAAGCAGATTCCACTAATAAACGACGCACATGGCGATTGCCTGTCTTGGTGATATTTCCTTGTTTCCTGCTCTCTCCACTCGAATATTCGCTTGGGATTAATCCGACATAAGCCATAAATTGTCTCGGTGTGGAAAAGCGCTTGAAGGAACCGATTTCCGCCACTATACTTGTCGCAGTAATGAGAGCCACTCCCCTTAATGACTGAAGCGCCTGAATTTTCGGGGCATGTGTACCTTCAGTCGAAATAACGCTGATCTCTGCCTCTAACCTTCGGAGTCTTTCCTTCAATTCTTTCAGGTGGTGATAGTACTCCTGGAAAGTGGTTCTTAGAAAGGGATTTTCAAACTTTAAGGCATCCAGCCAACTATAATACCTTACAGTCCACTTGTTCACTCCTGATGGAGGTTTAATATCATGACGCAGTAAAAATTTGCTTAGCCTATGCCTTGCCCGCAACTCGTCTTCTTTTGCATCCTCCCGGCATCGTACAAGATCACGCAATGCCTCATCCTCTGGCGTCGGTACATATATAGACGTTAATTCCCCTGCCCGATATAGTTGAGCCAATCGAACTGAATCTCTGCGGTCAGTTTTAACACGTTCACCAGGTCTTTTAGGAATAAGAGATGGGGCAACTACCTCACAATGAATACCCAGCGATAGAAACAGCCGGTAAAGCGGGTAACCAGTAGGACCAGCTTCATAACACACGCGCAAGGTTTCAGGACTGCCCAGCTTTTTCATTAATTTCCTTACTGCATCGGAAGTATGGGCAATCAGTCCCCAATACCTTGGTTCTTCTCTTCCTTCTTCCGCAATAGCGACGGCAATTTTTTCCTTCGATACGTCTAAACCTACATATTTTATGGTATCCTTCATAATGACTAGCTCCTTCCGTAATGTAGCTCTAATTTGGTTTGTTTTCTGACAGTAAACATTCTTACCAAATTAACCTACGATGTTACGAGTAAGGAGCTAGTTTCGTTCATGATAACTCGGCGCTTAATGCGCCTGCGGGGTCTCCCCAAGACTTGCTCATCCCGCAGGAGTCTACGCGCCTTCCACTACAATCAACATGGCTTTATAATAACATTGAGCTTTAACAGAGCCTTAAACTAAAAGATTGATAATCACATAATAAAATCATAACCAAATCCACAAATAGAATATACCTGTTAATAAAATAATGTACATTCCATCAAGTGTTTGTCGAAATTGTGACATTTTGTCGAATGAGATTGTAGAATTTTGTCGAATTATGCGTTGAATACTATTACCCCAATAATATTTTTCCATTATCCTCATTTCGAGATAACTGCACCATTCCTTATTCCTTCTTGTCTTTCTCATCTATAACCCTTGATATGAAAAGGTTTTCGCATTGTGTTAAAATTTGTTAATAGAAGAAAAATAAAATAATTGACGGTTATTGGAATCCTTGGTATTATAAAACCAATAAGAGAAAAATGTCGAAAAATGACGAACTTAATAGATGGGGAAATGAGAGGAGATTAACAAATGAAATCTACTGGTATTGTTCGTAAAGTTGATGAGCTTGGCCGTGTGGTAATTCCAATCGAACTTAGAAGGACTCTTGGCATCGCAGAAAAGGATGCTTTGGAAATTTATGTTGATGATGACCGCATCATCCTTAAGAAGTACAAGCCTAACATGACTTGCCATATCACTGGTGAAGTTTCTGATAACAACATCACATTGGCAGGCGGCAAGCTGATCCTTAGCCGTGAAGGTGCTGAACAGCTTCTTCAAGAAATCCAGGGAAGCTTCGAACCTGTAAAAGCTTAATTCTCATACTCAAGGCCGTGGACAAATCCACGGCCTTTTTTATATGTGCTGTTTCCGCACTATTCTTTAATATGATACGCCTGGTAAACCTCTCTCTTTTGCATGCCCCTATCTTTCGCTGCTTGCTTGATTGCATCCTTAGAGTTCATTTGTTCTTTGGATATATAATGTTCAACATGTTCTTCAATGCTTAATCTTTCCCACCATTGGTTTTTTGCTTCGGAAATTGAATCAGGAGCGGCCCCTTCGATGATCAATACAAATTCCCCGCGGACTTCTTCTTCCACTGCCCATGACAATGCTTCAGCAACCGTTCCCCTTATAAACTCCTCATATTTCTTCGTCAGTTCACGACAAAGGACCATTTTTCGATCGCCAAGTCCCTCAAGCATCAGCGACAGCGTTTCCTTCAAACGGTGGGGGGATTCATAGAGAACGATGGTTGCCGTCTGTTTTGCGAGCAGCTCAAGTTCCTTTTTCTTATCCTTTTTGCTCCTTTGGAGAAACCCATAATAGTAGAACGGCTGAGGAATAATGCCAGAGGCAATCAAAGCTGTCAAAGCCGCGTTCGCACCTGGAAGCGGTACGACAGTCAGTCCCTCGGCGATTGCCTCGGCCACCAGCTCCGTGCCTGGATCGGAAATGGTTGGCATTCCCGCATCACTGACAAGTGCGACTTTTGCTCCCTCTTTGATCCGTTCAATCAATTTAAATCCGCTGCTTTCCTTATTATGTTCATGATAGCTGGTAACGGGCGTTTCAATCTCAAAATAATTACATAGCTTTTTCGTATTCCTCGTATCCTCCGCCGCAATCCAATCGGCTTCCTTCATGATCCTGATCGCCCTGAATGTCATGTCCTCAAGGTTCCCGATAGGAGTCGGCACGAGGTAAAGAATCCCTTTTTCATGCTCCCGTTCAAAGCTTTTCTGCTGTTGCATGTAAATCACCCGTTTCTGTTTGCTTATTTACTTCCATATAACATTTCTTTGATCACTGGGGTATACTCATTATTTTCATCATAGACCGTCAAAGGCTCAAGAATTTTAAGGTCAGGACTTCCATCCTTGATTGCCTCTACCAAAAGAGTATTTGCTTCCTTCCCGGCCTTAGGATAAACAAACTGGATCCGCTTAGGCTCGAGCCGGTATTTCCTCATGATTTCAATGATATCGATCAATCTGCCAGGACGGTGGACAAAGGCAACCTTGCCGCCCTGCTTCACAAGCTGGCTTGATGATTTAATCGCATCCTCAAGTGTGCAGAGGATCTCGTGACGCGCAATCGCAAGGTGTTCATTCATATTTATTTCTTCCTTTGAAGGTGTAAGGAAATAAGGAGGATTGCATGTTACGACATCATATTTCTCGTAGCCGAGCTCTTTAGGCGCATCCTTGAGATCACCATGGATCATATGTAACCGATCGTCTAGATTATTATATTCAATACTGCGGACTGCCATATCGTACAAGCGCTCCTGGATCTCTACCCCGGTGATTGTCCCCTTTGTCCTTGCGCTTAAAAACAATGGAATGACCCCGTTGCCGCTGCACAGGTCGACAATCTTACCTTTTTGGATTGGCACCCAGACAAACCTTGCAAGCAATACAGCGTCTAGTGAAAAGGAAAATACATTCGGGCTCTGGATAATCCTTAAATCCTCTGCCAGCAAATAATCCAATCGTTCATCTTCCCGTAAATTAACCATTATAGATACTTCCTCCATACGCATATGTTCCGTCGCCCTGGTCGTGATGACCATTTGGCGTTTAACATTATAAAAATAGCCTTCCCAATTAAGGAAGGCTGCCAATTATTTTTTATTAAGAAAGGATAGGCAGAATAAGCAATCCTCTTTGCGGGGGCTTCCGAAATGCAGGTTGCAGATATGGAAGCCTTCCTGATAAAGGCGGGCAAGGTTGTCGTAGCCTTCACCGATGTCGACCACATTTTTATCACCCTGTGCCTGATTGCTGTTTCCCTTACCGCTCTTCTTAATGGTTGGATCTTTTTTACCAATGGTTTGATCCAGACGGCGTCTTATATGCTCATTTTCCAGCTTTAATGCATTGTTCTCTTCCAGAACCTCTGCCAAATGCTGTTTTAACTCACCAAGCTGACGGTATAAATCACCAATCTGCGATTCCATATTACTTACTGAGTCAAAGATATCTTTTTTATCCACCTGTTCCACCTCATTAATCTGTGGATGATTGCAACGATACAGCTCCTGCTTCCTGTATTTCCTCAAGTGTATATTCCAGCACGCGTTCCTGGCCTGGTATATCAACTTTCATGACTCGTTCCAGGATGTTCAACCCGACAACCTTTCCTGTACCATCAGGTGTAACAATCGTTTCACCCAGGTCAGGCAGCTGCTCTTTCGCTGTTTCATATTCGTCGTTCTCATATTTCAAACAGCACATGAGCCTGCCGCAAAGGCCGGAAATCTTTGTTGGGTTAAGCGAGAGGTTTTGATCCTTGGCCATCTTGATTGAAACTGGATCAAAGTCCCCGAGGAACGTGGAGCAGCAAAGCATTCTGCCGCAAGGTCCTATCCCGCCAAGCATTTTCGCTTCATCTCTTACGCCAATCTGGCGCAGTTCAATCCTTGTCCGGAAAATCGAGGCCAAGTCCTTGACCAGTTCCCGGAAATCGACCCGGCCGTCAGCCGTGAAGTAGAAAATGACTTTATTGCGGTCAAATGTATATTCAACATCAACCAGTTTCATATCCAGCTGATGCTCATTCACTTTTTCACTGCAAACATCGTACGCTTCCTTTGCAGCTGTTTTGTTCTCCTCGACAATAAGGCGATCCTTCTGATCTGCAATTCTGACTACCTTTTTCAGAGGCAGGACTACATCCTTTTCGCCGACCTGTTTACGGGGAGTTACCACTCTTCCGTACTCAACACCCCTTACAGTTTCGACAATGACGAATTCGTCCTTTTGAATTGAGAGATCGCCGGGATCAAAATAATAAATCTTTCCCGCTTTCTTGAAGCGGACACCTACTACATCATACAAGTGTAGATCCCTCCTGCAATTTTAACACCAGCTCTTCCATGAGCAGCTGGGGATTCATATTGGCATGCAGCTTCCTCTTCGCCTCCAGAATGGCTGCCATTTGTTCGGTAAGACGCCGTCCGGATGTCTGTAATGCAAATTGTTCTAAACGTGAGCTTTCGTTTAGATATACAACCTGGTCTTTCTTGCCAAGCTGAATGTATAGTAAATCCTTAAAAATAAGAAGTAATAAATCCAAACCACGATCGATTTGCTCTTTCTCTTTGAAGTGCATAAACCAGTTCTCTTGAAGCGCGACCATAGCTTCAAGGGAATTCTTTTTCAGCACTTCATATAATTTTAACACTATTTTTTGTGCTTGTGCAAACCAATCATCATGACTTATCTCTAAAGCTTCTTCCAAATTATTGGTTAGCTGTGCCAACAGGGGTGCCATTTGCGGTTGTATCCCATTGGCAATCAGTTGTTCCGCCATATTTTTAGGAGATAACGGCGTAAAATTGATCAGCTGACATCTCGATAAAATCGTCGGCAGCATTTGCTGGGCCTGCTCGGTGATCAACACGGCAACAGTTCCCGCATGCGGTTCCTCAAGGAATTTCAACAGACTGTTTGCCGCATTTGTCGTCATCCGATCAGCATGGACAATCGTGTATAGCTTATTCTTTGACTCTACGCCGGTTTTCGAAAACTCCTCCTGCAGCTGCTGGATTTGCCCTTTCTTTATCGACAGGCCATCGGGCTCG
>ENA-ORXC01002426-ORXC01002426.1-marine-metagenome-genome-assembly--contig:-NODE-2426-length-10175-cov-3.399287_pt1 | contig 10175 bp, 11 predicted proteins | sample MGYA00237865_ERZ511478 | MGnify/ENA metagenome assembly ERZ511478 | reverse complement strand
CCAATGAAGTCAAAGAACGACTTCACTGGTCGGCCCTCCAGCGCTTGTCGGGGCTGAACGAGGCGCTTGCGCTTTTTTTTTATGTATGAAAACAATAATTACTTTTCCCTTGTTCTTCTGTTCAAAAACAGGTTTAGCCAAATTTATGTAATTCTATTTTCGTCGAGCAGGTTCCTTTTTACACAAAAAATTCAGGAATAGTTCATCAGCCCGTACCAAAATTCCTGCCATACATATGCTGAATAGTGAAAGGAGGGATGATGATATGTCATTCAACTGGGGATCGAATGTATTGCTATTTCTCGCCTGTATACTTGCTGGATGGGTTGTGTTTAAATTCGGACCATTGCTGCTGGCGCTTGCAGGATTGGGCATTTTTAAGATTATCGGAGTTCTCGTCATCGTGATTTTCGCTTTCGTCATTATCTTTATTGGCTTGAAGGTCTTATTCAAGGGCGGTTGGCATTGCTGACGTTTTCTGCTAATAGAACCTGTCTTAATGGCAGGTTCTTTTTCATGTTCATAGAAAAATAGAGATAAACTTGTACATCGTTCAATATATATTTTTAAAAGAGGAACGAACTGAATGGGAGTTGGTGAAATGCATGATTTCATGATGAATGCTCTGGACTGGCTGTCGAGCCTTGGCTATCTTGGGATTGCTCTTGGTTTGATGCTTGAGGTGATCCCGAGTGAAATCGTTCTTGGGTATGGGGGATATATGATTTCCGAAGGGACCATTGGTTTTACAGGGGCAGTGGTTGCCGGAACCATCGGCGGGACGGTCGCGCAGCTGTTCCTGTACTGGCTTGGATATTTTGGCGGGCGCCCGATGCTGGAGAAATACGGGAAATACTTATTGATCAACAAGCATCATCTGGAAATATCGGAAAAATGGTTCAAGCAATATGGATCAGGTGTTATTTTCTCGGCAAGGTTCATCCCGGTCGTAAGGCATGCGATTTCGATACCTGCAGGGATTGCCGGTATGTCTGCCATCAAGTTCACGCTCTATACGATCGCCGCGATGATTCCATGGACAGTATTTTTCCTTTATCTAGGAATCGTTCTCGGTGAAAATTGGTCAGGAATTAAGGACATTGCCAAGCCATTCATCATCCCTGTCAGCATCATTGCGTTAGGGGGAGGTGCAGTATACATACTGGCAGCACGAAAACAAAAGAACCTTTAACCAGCTCAGGAAATTTCCTGAGTTTTTTTATGTGGCTAAAACTCATAAAACACAGCAGGTTAGTAAAGGTTAAGAAAAGGAAATATAACCCGGTACTGGCAGGGAGAAGATTCAATATGTTAAAGGAAATGCTCAGGCTGTTCAAGAAACAGCAAAACCAGGAACCTCCCGCAAAAGATAAGGTCGTGGGCGAACGGACGGACCTTAAGGAACAACAGTTTAGCAGCAATCTTCAGGAAAATTTGTCGGTGATCAGGACGCTGTACAGCATCCCTGACAATAAGGATGTCAAATTGCGGGAGATGTATCTTGAAGGCTTCAATAAAAATGCTGCCCTAGTATTCATCAGCACCATAACAGATGTTAAGAGTATAGAAGAAAACATCCTGAAGCCATTGGTGGAAAATACATCTGCGAATAAAAAGGTAAAAGATATTGTATCCATCCAAATGGTCCATGAAGTCGGTATATTTAAGGATGCCGTCAAGGATATGAATAAAGGGAATGCCTTGCTGCTGCTGGATGGAGAAGCGAAAGCATATATCCTGGATTGCCCGGATTTCCAAAGCAGAGCAATCGAGAAACCGGAAACTGAAGTCTTAATCAAGGGACCGAAAGAGGCATTCAATGAAAAAGTGGTGGCGAATATCTCGCTGCTCAGGAAAAAAATCAAGAATGAGAACTTGATTTTTGAATCAATCGAAGTTTCCCAACGGTCCCATAATGATGTGTTTATCGTCTATATTCGCGGACTTGCGAATGAAAAGCTGGTGGATAACATCAAGGAACGGCTGGGGAGTCTTGAAGTCAATGCGATTCAAAACTTATCTTTGCTTGAAGAATATATTGAGGAACGAAACTATTCCCTTTTCCCTAGTGTATTGACCACGGAGCGGCCTGATAGAGCGGCCTCTTTTCTGGAAGATGGTTATATTGCTCTATTAATGGATAATTCACCTGACAGTCTCATTTTGCCAGCGACCTTCTGGGCTTTTTTTCATAGTCCGGAAGATCATTATTTGAAAATCCATTATGGGAATTTCACGAGAGCATTAAGAATGGTGGCTTTATTTATTACCATTTTTACTTCGGCCATCTATATTGCGATTACAACCTTCCATGCTGAAATGATTCCGCCAGATTTGTTGCTGGCGATTGCATCTTCACGTGAAAGAGTCCCATTTCCGGCCGTGATCGAAATTTTAATCATGGAGACAGCTTTCGAGCTGATACGTGAAGCAGGTCTTCGTGTGCCCAGTCCAATCGGGCCCACGATAGGAATTGTAGGGGCGTTGATTCTTGGACAGGCAGCTGTTGAGGCGAATATCATCAGTCCAATCGTGATCATTGTCGTTGCCCTTGGCGGACTAAGCTCCTTTGCCGTAAGTGATTTAAGCCTGAACTTTGCTGTCCGGCTCATCCGTTTTGCTTTTATTCTATGTGCAGCAATGATCGGCATCTACGGGATGACAGCTTTTTTTGCAGCCGGAATTTTTTACTTGGTATCACTTAAATCATTTGGTGTTCCGTATTTAGCGCCGCTGTCTCCAAATTATAAATCTTCCAAAGATACTATTTTTCGCAGGCTTGTGAAAAATGAAAAATTGCGGCCAGGTTTTCTGAAAACATCCGATTCACAAAAAAAGAGTGATGGGGCATAAGTAATGAAACAAAACAAGGGGAAGATCGGGATAAAAGAATATATAGCCATCATAGCCTTGACAGTTGGCACCAAGCTCAGTGACGACACACCTTCGATTATTTTTGAGAATGCGAGGAATGCTGGATGGATTGCGGTATTGCTTATGGGTGCAATGGCCATCATTCCGATTATCTTGCTGATTAAAGTTTTTTCAGCCCATCCAGACAAAAATTTGCATGAGGTGATCATCCACTTGTTCGGGCGTTTTTTCGGCAATATTCTATCCATTGCTCTTCTGCTGGCAGGTGTGGCTTCAGTGACAGTTGACACCGGAACATATGTTGATATTATCGGGACGATGTATTTTACCAAGACGCCGACAAGTATCATTTATATGGTGCTTATGCTCGTCTGCGCTTACGGGGCGAAGAGGGGGATTGAGCAGATCGCCTCTGTGGCCTGGGTGTTGATTCCATATTTAAAGATCACTCTGTTCATTGCATTTCTAGTCAGTTTTAATTCAGGCCATTTTGATTTCATTTTTCCAATATGGGGTGAAGGGAAAATGGAAATTGTGAAGTCCTCAATTAAGAATGTATCCATATTTTCCGATTTTCTTTTTATAGGTTTAATTGCTCCGCTGGTAGTGTCATTCAAGGATTTCAAGAAAGGGACCATAATAGGCCTTTTCATTGTGGTATTTGAAATTAGCCTGGCGCTGATCTCATATGTGATGCTTTTTGATTACACAACTGCAGAGCTGCTCAATTACCCTTTTCATGAAACAATCAGGTATATCGAGATTGGCTTCCTGCCAAACGTGGAAACATTATTTTTCCCGTTTTGGCTTGTGGCTACATTTATAAGATTTTCATTTTACTTATATCTGAGTGCGATCCTTCTCGGTGGAATCCTGAAAATCGAAGAATTCGAATATTTAATTCCATTAATTACGATCATCATTTTACTGCTTGGTTTGGCGCCTGACAGTCCATCAATTTATCTTTATATCATGAGGCAAAAACTGTTGATGCTGCTTAGCCCGGCGTTTTTATGCCTGCCGCCGCTTATGTGGCTGATTGCCAAGATACGGGGAGATTTTAAAAATGAGGCAGTACAAGAATCTAGTTAAAGTCTTGATATTGGTATGCATAGTCCTTTCCATGGCCGGCTGCTGGGATAAGACGGAACTCGACGAGAAGGCCTATGTAATTGGCTTGGGCCTGGACACGCATGAAAAGGCAGGGAAAATTAAGGTGACCTATTTGATCGCCAATCCAGAGGTAGGATCCCAGCAATCGGGCGGTGGTACGAATGAGCCGCCGCAGGAAATCGTCACATTCGTTGCCAATGATTTTATCAGCTCGCGGAATACCGCCAACACTGTCATTTCCAAAGAGATTTCCTATGATCTGCTTAGTGTTATTATTGTATCCGAGGAGCTCGCAAGAAAGCCTGATTTTGTAAGGGTGATGTACTCTGCTGCAAAAGACAGGGAAATTAAGAGAAGCGCAGAGCTGATCGTCACAAAAGAAAAAGCAGAAAAATTCATCACGGACAACAAACCTACACTAGAGACAAGGCCTCATAAATTTTTTGAAGTCAAGATTGGCAGAGGGAAGGAAACAGGGATGATTCCAGATACTGACTTGAATGATTTTTTTCAGGTATCCGAAAGTGATTCGGATTTATTCCTGGGAATCTACGCAACAACTGAAACTGAAGAAGGTGATGAAGGAGCCGCTTCCGATGATGATTTTATGGCTGGTGAAATTCATTTTGGCGGAAAAGAGAAGGCTGCACAGTTTGCCGGGGCTGCTGTTTTTAAAGAAGGAATGATGATTGGAAAAATTACTGGAGAAGAGACGAGGATCTCAAGCCTGCTGGACAATACATGGGAACTGCAAGACTTTATTACAGCATTCCAGGATCCCTTTGATGGACAATATCGAATATCTGCACGATTGGCCAAACCAAGGAAGAATACCTACCAATTCAAGCAGCAATCAGGGCGGCCTGTAATCGATATTAAGGTTCCTATGTATATTGAAATCCTTAGTGACCCGAGTTTGGTTAATTTCTCTAAAAATGAAGAAAAAATCGTTGAACTCAAGAAATCGCTGACGACATCGATGGAAGAACATTTAACGCAATACATCAAATATACACAGGAAGAGTTTAAAGGGGACACCTTTCATCTATCCATCCCGATAAGAAAGAATTTTGCCACCCTTAAGGAATTTCGGGAATTTGACTGGATGAAATCCTATCCTGACGCGGAAATAAACGTCAGTGTCGATATTCGGTTCGGTGAGTTTGGACGGCAGACGAAACTGCCAAGTCTTCAAGAATTGAGGGACTGATATGATTTTTTTGATTTGGGGAACGGTGATTCTGGTATCTTTATATTCCTTCGCCCTCGCAGTAACAATTTGGAAACAAAAAAACAAGGTGGGAGCAATCGTAGTCAGTTTGCTCTCAATCTCCATTCTCATCCTCCCTTACTTTACTTATATAAAATAAACATAACCAGGATTGGGAAATTCATTTTCTTGATCCTGTTTTATTATTCGGATTTTTAAAAGTTCATAACGTTGTGATAATATAAAAATAATACTATTAAATGGGGTGTAGGGATGAGCCTGGTTGGGTATAACTTCGGAGAAATTCTTAGGTCTTCAAGAGTTTTTAAAGGATTGACTGAGGCACAGTTGGCTGAAGGTATATGTTCTGAAGTGGATATCATTCAATTTGAAGAAGAAGAGAAATATCCAACAATCGATCAATTATTTAAAATGGCCTCAAAGCTTGAAGTAGAGCTTAACCATTTTTTTGATATTGCTTCCACTGATACATATAATTACGCAATCGCTGTCACGGAATTAATCAAAAAGTATAAAAGAGAGCGGGATTATGCCGCTATTCATGAAATAGTTCAGAAGGAGCAGGATAATCCGCTGTTCAAACATACATCCTTCAATCAATTTTTGGTATGGCACCAGGGGATTTGCACCTACTACCTTGTAGGAGATCGACAGAAATCAATCAGCCAGCTTGCTCAGGCGTTGGACATGACCCATCAGGAACAGGCTGGAATGTCAGAGCGCGAAATAGAGATTTTGACCAGTATGGCCATCATCGAAAAAGACAGCGGAAACCTGGACAAGGCTGTCGAACTTTTTCAGAATGCGCTCAACGAGCTGACAGGGCTGCCTCAAGTCCTGGATTCAAGGATCTGGCTAAGGATTCTTTATGGTCTCGCCCAGGCTTTATCGAAGATTGAGAGATATGAAGAATCACTCATATATTGCAGCAAAGGAATCGACAATTGTATATATGAAGAAAATATGTATTTATTTGGAGAACTTTATTACCAAACAGGCATGAATTTTATTAAATTGGGTAAAGAAGACAAAGGCAAGGAATATCTGGAAAAGGCAATCATGATTTTCAAGCTTCAGCAGAATGAGAAGTTTGCCAGCTTAGTTATGGATGAAATGGGTAAATTACTGAAATATTGCTGATTTTTATATGGACAATGGACCCAGGCAGAGGAGGTTTAATATGAAGAAAAAAATAATCTTGCCCCTTATTGCAGCTTTTGTTGCTGGTATGTTCGGATTGAATTCTGCTGAAAAGAATTTGGCAGATCTGCCATCCCAGCATGCACAAGAAGGTACAGTGGCAGCCGACTTGCCGTCCCAGCACTCGCAAAGCGGTACAATCATAGCTGACCTGCCGTCGCAGCATTCGCAGAGTGGCACAACAATAGCCGATCTGCCGTCCCAGCACTCGCAAAGTGGAACAACCATAGCCGAGTTGCCGTCACAGCATTCGCAAGACGGCGCAATCGTAGCCGATCTGCCATCACAGCATTCGCAAAACGGAACAATCATAGCTGACTTGCCTTCGCAGCATTCGCAAGACGGCATAATTATAGCTGACCTCCCGTCACAGCATGATCATAATGAAGTATTTATTTAAGGAACTTTTGAGACAGCCTGACCTTCTTAGGTCAAGGTTGTTTTTTAATGGATTAGTTCTGTTATTATGCGTTGTTGATTTTGTGTAGGTATATAAAATCATAAGCGGAGATTTTCCGGCTATAAAATGACGCTTATGAAGCAGAAATAAGCGGAGATATTCCGGTTAACTGCTATAAATAAGACAAAATCCAACATTTTGGAGCAAATAAGCGGAAATACTCCTCTTATTTTTATGGAAATAAGGGTCGTTTCCAATTTAAGCGGAATTTTTCCGTCTATTTTTTACATACTGTGAAGTTATAACTGAGCAAAGGATTAAAAATTCCTATCAATTCCCTTTCTTTCATGCTTTCTGCAAAATCTTAAGCTAAAATAGATCGAGTACATAGAAAAAGGCTCTGGACTTTTTCCAGAACCTAATTTAGTGACAGAGAATATCCATTTCAGTCGATGATATCCATATGGCTGCTATCCATCATATTAAAGTTATTGCTCGACATGGCACCGTTTGTTCCGTGGCAATCATTGTACATTTGCTTGACTTCTTCATCGGACAGGTCTGGATGCATCTTTTCGATTAACGGTTTCATCTGGCCAAAATTAAAAGTACCTTTACCGTCTGTTCCTTCTTCTGCGAAGGCAGCAGTACTTGCTCCAAGTATCAATGCTGCGCCTAAAAAACTTAACGTCATTTTTTTCATGCCTTTGTCAGCTCCTTTCGTTTATAAAGCTATTTTAACGGGATAGTTTGCAAAAACTTAGCAGAAGCAGTGACAAATTAATGGATTCTTTAGCGGAGGCTTACAAATGCCATTAATAGAAACCTTATCAGGCCAGCCAGTCTGGCTTGCGATTTTCATCAGCCTGGCGGTCAGTATTGCTATTTCAGTCCTGGGGGTCATTCCCAGTGCGTTTATAACCGCTGCTAATATCATTTATTTTGGTTTTGCTGGCGGGCTTGTTCTTTCAATCATCGGAGAGGCCGCAGGGGCGATCATCAGTTTTTTTCTGTACCGAAAAGGGGTAAAAAAACTGACACAAAAAATCTCTAGCTCCAAATCGGTAAAGGGATTGGAACGACTTAAGAACACTGCAGGCACAGAGGCGTTTGTCCTTGTGATTTTATTAAGGCTTTTCCCATTCGCTCCCTCGGGTTTGGTGACGCTTGCAGCTTCTTACAGCAAAATGGGTGCACCGAGTTTCATGATATCGAGTACGATTGGGAAAATCCCAGCCCTCTTCATCGAAGCGTATTCAGTCAATACCCTGCTGGGCTGGAAAACGGAGTACCAGCTTTCAATGGCTGTTTTTGCGATCGTTGCAGGTGTCTGCTACTATTATTGGACTAAGAAAAAGAAAACGGAGGATTTAGAATGAGTCATAGAAACAAGATCATGGCCGCAGCATTCGCTTTCATGGCGCTGATTTTGACTGGCTGTGCGGACCAGGAGGAAACGCAGGATAAACAGGAAATGCAGGAAAAGAAGGAAACAAAGGAACCAGCGAAAAACCAGCAGAGCATGGAAGAGGACATAACGAGCGATATACCTGATGAAGAATTCATCAGAAAGGCGCCGGAGCAAAAAATAGAGCATGTACATGGGATTGGATATCCAGGTAATGATGAGAGCCTATATGTTGCCACCCACAATGGCTTGAAGATATACAGAAATGGAGAATGGCTGGAAACTGCCGGACAAAATCATGACTATATGGGTTTTCAGGCAACTGAAGAAGGTTTTTTTGCAAGTGGACATCCGGAAAAAGGCTCGAGTTTAATGGATCCGCTTGGCCTTGTAGAAAGTACGGATAAGGGCAGGACACTCGAGAAGATCGGTTTTTATGGCGAAAGTGATTTCCACTTCCTTTCCGCTGGTTACAGCAACAGCAGCCTGTATTTAATTAACGAAGAGCCTAATTCCAAGCTGGAACGGGGCGTCTATCTATCCAGGGACCAAGCCAGCAGCTGGGAGCCTGTAGAGCTGGGGGGCCTGGAGTCAAGTACACTGGGAATGATGGCAGTTCATCCTGACAAAGGCGGTACCTTTGCAATGGCCACAAAGGAAGGTGTCTTCATCACAGACAATTATGGAAAGAATATGAAGAGAGTCGGTGAATATGAGCTGGTAACAGCGGCAGCGTTTTCAAAGGAATCTCTCTATATCTCTCCGGTTCATCAGCAAACAATCCAACTGTTCAGGCTTGATGCCGAAGATACAGGGAAGGCGGAAAACCTTACAATCCCGCACCTTAATTATGATAACCCGATTACATATATAGCCGCAGACCCGCGCCAGGAGGGAAGAATCGCTTTCATGACCATCCTTAACGATCTTTACGAGTCTAAGGACGGCGGCAGGACATGGAAGAGATTGCTGGTCAACGGGAGGATTGAGCAATAAGAGCAGCAGCCTTGAATCATTAGCAGTCATACCCTATTTAAATAGCCAGACACCATCCTCCCAGGGGTACATATCCTGACTATTGGGAGGTGATGCAGATGGCAACTAGCAGAGCCATCGTGTATGTGGGTCAAATGGGTGCTGACACATTTACGCAAGCATTAGAAGGAGTTTTATATACCGAAGATCAAATTGGCTTCATGGCGGACAGGATTTTATGGACAGAAGGACAAATTGGAGTTATGGCAGACCGAATCGTCTATGTAGTTGAACTGTCCCAGTTTAACACTATCAAGGCCATGTATATGGTGATGAACATGAGTTTTATGGGTATGGACAGTATGATGAACAATATGTTCAGGTATGCAATCAGTGTGAACCCGGTGAGCTATATTCCATGGCTGAGCAGGGGAGGATACGCCAATCCATACCAGTCTTATCCAAATACCTATTTTGGCAAAGAATAAGCAGGAAACAGCAGCCAAGGCAAAATGGTTGCTGTTTTTTTTTTATTTTTTTTACAATATACGCATAGTTTTTACCGTATGAGGTATATAAACTAGGGAGTATTTTTGCAGTATGGATTCCGCGAATTCATAAATACTAAAGTGTAGGAAGGGGGATTACTATGTCAATTTCTGCGGATAAAGTACTGGACGCAAAAGGTCTTGCGTGCCCGATGCCGATTGTCAAGACGAAGAAAACCATGAATGAGCTGGAGCCAGGCCAGGTTATTGAAGTACAGGCCACGGATAAAGGTTCAACAACCGATTTAAAAGCATGGGCTGAAAGTACTGGCAATCAATACCTCGGTACGATCACTGAAGGAGATGTGCTTAAACATTATCTCCGCAAAGCCAGTGAAGATGAACTGAACAATGAATCGCCGCACCCGCATACAGCAACACTTGAAGAGGTGCTTGCAAAGCTGGAAGGCAATGAAAAAATAACGG
>ENA-ORXC01002425-ORXC01002425.1-marine-metagenome-genome-assembly--contig:-NODE-2425-length-10182-cov-6.783177_pt1 | contig 10182 bp, 13 predicted proteins | sample MGYA00237865_ERZ511478 | MGnify/ENA metagenome assembly ERZ511478 | reverse complement strand
GGGGGGGGGGGGGGGGTACAACACCAGAGGCTGACTGTCCCCGACGGCCTGCCCGGACCTCTACAGGCTCCTGGGTCTTTGCTGGCCGGCCAGGTAGCTCGCCGCGCTGTGCCGCGCAGCTCCGACGGCACATGATGCGCTCAGTGGCTGACCACGCGGCTAGACGCTGATTGGTTCGATCTCACTGCGAAGGCCGTTGCCGGCGCGCCCGCCGGTCCGCTAGGCGCACCTTTTCTGATTCAACCCTCTCCGACGCACCGCCATCACTGCATGTATGCTGCCCCCTGCAGTCGCCGTCACCGCGGCGCGCCGATTACCACACTGACAAATATCTTTGACGACCGGGGGGGGGACCTGGATGCCGCGCACTGGGGTGTCAGAGAGCCGAGGAGGAGGGGCCGACAGAATTCGTGTCCTTTCAAGGCGCCTGCGGACCGCGGCGCCTGCCCGCGGCCGCAAAGCTGAGCGGTAACGCTCAGCACAATCTGGCGACGGCGGTGACAGTCGTGGGATTGCGGCGGCTCCGTCGACGTGGTCGCATCTCTATGGTCTTGTAGCCAATCTGAGCACCGGGCAGTGCTGTGGCCGCGGGCCTGTTGTCGAGGCCTCCGACGCGGCGGTATCGGCTCGCACGGTTCCGGGCTGCAACTAGAGGCGTAAAGACGCCCGGAAACGGGTGAGGAGTTGACGCCACTCCGTGCCGATAACGCACCCGTCACCGGGACTGTATTGGCCCGTTCCCCCCGTCCGTTTCGCCTGGCCAAGCGTGTTCATGGGTCGCGCGATCGCCATCTGGGGTAATGGCGAGCGCGCCACTCCGTCGCGCCGGTCACAGCGCGCCGCTACCCGCCTAGGGAGTCGTAGTGCGCCAGCTCTTGTGAGGGAGACGGGTGGTGGACCCATCGCCGATGCTCCTCCTCGGCTCGCTTTGCCTGTGGACTCAACCCTCGCACTGGGCGGGGGGGCGGGTGGTGAAGTCGGTGCAAGAGACAGCGAGCGCCACACTGGCGATTTTCTGGACTGGGTGGTTGTGGGAGGTGCCTCGCCGACTGGCGGTGGTGTCGTGGGGGATTGTGATGTCATTGATGAAGCCCTGATCCACGGGCGTCCCGCCGCATCCCAACACGGCTGCGGTGATAGAAACGCGCTTCAAGAGGCGGCAGCCGGCGATGCGCGGGTAGGGGCTGCCGCCAAGGACTTCCTTTTCGGGGTTGCACCGGCCGGCACAGACTCCTCCGCATCTGACGAGGAGGATTTCGTGCTGCCTGAAGAGCTGATCACGTCAGTGTCGTCTGATGAGGAGGCTGCTGGTGTCGAGACCACCCGTCTATCCAAGGACCCCACATCTGTCGACCCGGGCCATGCCGCCATCGCTGCAGATGATGGTCGACGAGACGACGCAATGGACGGGGTCACGCCGCCAGCAACGAGCGTACGTGTCGGTGTTCGCGCCGCGGTGACCAATGTGTTCACATGCGCGGAGCACCTCTACGCTTATCTACTACTGCGTGGGCAGGACCACGTCACGCAGAAGCAGTACAACGTCACCCGTGCCGGGTTCAACATCGCGTCTCCTGTCAAGCTTCCGTCTGCCAACCACATCCGCTACGAGATCTCTCCCACAATCGAGCGCGAGTGGATGCTTCAGACAAGCACCTGCTGGGCGCCGCAAGTCGGAAAAGACGGCTTGGTCGAGGTGAAGTACATCAAGCCGAGCGAGCACATCCAGCGCGACTTGATATTCGAGCGCACCTCTGAGTTGTTCAAGGAGGCCGACGCGAGGACGGACCTCGACAGAGAGCTTCACCCAGAGTTTGTCGACTCGCCTCTCTTCCAAGACCGATCTTCCGTTCTGCAGGGTGGCCAAACAGTGCAGAAGTTTGCGCTGGCGGGCCTCGAGATTTCCATTGGCGACCGTCTCGATATAGACCTCGGCAGTGGCCGCGTCGTGCGCGGCGTTGTTGTCCACGATGCGTTTTTTGTCGGCTCCGCAAGTGGCCTGGAGCCTGATGACGGTCACCACGCGGGCGACTTTTTGGTGCGGTGCGGCATCGAGGACGGGGCTGTGGCCGACATTTTGGCTCGCCATTGGCACGCCGCATCACTGCACCCATTGTCTTGGCTGACGCACGACGGCAAAGCCGAGTTCATCCTCTCCCTGCATCATCACAAGGACCATAGACCGCCTCCTCACGACGGACGGTGTGCTGAGCATGCGGGTGCCAGTTCAGCAGCAGTTCAGCAGAGGGCGGAGGACATTGCTCCTGCTGCTGCTGCCCGCCAAGAGGGTGTGCGGGCCAAGCCGGCTCCAGTCGATGGAGAGGAGCCTTTGGAGGAAAGAGATGCGTCGCGCGAGGCGGGCCTGAACCCATCTGGTGCTGGGAGCAGTCAGACGCGCCGTGCCCTGTCGGGCACTAGAGATGGCATGGCTTATCTCGTGGTATGCTTGTGCTTCTTCTCCGACGACTTCCGTGCTCGGATGGGCAAGGAGATTTCTTTGGGTGGCGTCTACATGAGTTACTTGTCGTGGCTTTTCCGCCGCCGTCGCAGCAGCCACGCCGTGCGCACTTTGGCAGCCACCCCACCGGACGTCGACTCGGATGTTGTCTTGGAAGCCATTACGCCCGACTTGCGCGTTGGGGCGACAAACGGATGGCTGATGGTAGGCGCCGACGGGTCCGACGTTCGTGTGTTTGCTGATGTGTGCTTTTACGTGGGCGACTACCTGCAAGTGGCCAAGACAAGTAAGCTCATGGGACACGGAGCCAACAGCCCATGCACCATGTGTTCCTATCGGCTCTCGGGAGCGCCTGGATGTCGATACGGTCTTGATGGAGCTAGCAACTTGGCTAAGCTGGTACGTACAACTGCTCGTACACGCAGCGTCTGCAAGGCCGTGTCTGAGCGGGCTGCCTTAGCGAGAGAGGACTAAAGAAAGATTTCCGCCCCTGGTGCCGATCGAAGTCACGGCCAAGGCTAGGACGCTGGTGATGGGCATCGCCTCGATGGGAAATCCAGAGGATCTCTTCTCTAACGCTGACCGGCGCTAGCATCGGTATCTGTCGGCCCCCCTCTTCTACGGAGCCTACGATCTCTCGACTGGCCAAGGGTGTCCTCTCGTCGTCTGGGCTTGTCGACATCACGGGCGGGAGATCAACGTGAAACGACGTCGCTGACCAACTTGCCGGCTGCGCCGGCCGGGCCGCTGCCGCCGAAAGTCGCTATCCACGCCCCTGACAAGAAGCGTCTCATCCTCGCGGTCCCGCAGCGTCTCCCTTCGGAGCCTTCCCCTGCCTTGCAACGAGACGTAGCGCCGCTTCTGGCAGTCGCGGATGCGTCGTACCAGAGGGCTGTCGCTGCGCTTTCGGTCGCCGGCAAGGTAGTTTCGAACCGGGCCGTGGCCCATCCTGTAACTACGCCTGCGGCCTGTGGACAGGTGCTGGCGCCCACCGTTGTCGTGCCGCCTGTAGCTGTAGTTGTCAAGGTTGAGCCACCCCCGACGCCCGCGGCACCCAAGTCCGACGTGCAGCCTGCCTCGGTCGCCCTGGTGGACGACTCTGCTCCTGAGGTACCTTTGGCAGCGCCTAGGACCAGCGAGCCAGCCACAGATGACTCGTAGTGCGCAGGTGAGGAAAAACGTCTGCTTCATAACTGTCGGCAGGCAAGTACTCGAGTTTCGGGGGGGGTGGTGCGGGGGGGTCGATCTTCTTTACTTGCATCTCTCTCCCCGCGTCCTCGTAGCCATTGTGTGCCACAGTAGGAGCGCACGTGCCCGTTGTTGCTCTAACTTGTTCATGGCTCTCACTTGGTCAGGGACGCGCTCGCACCGCAAGCGAAATACTACATGAGCTGGTTCTCATCGGTTCTACAACCCGCCACATAGATTTCGGCTAGTCGCTGCCCCCCACACCAGGGCCACTCATGCCAGGGAGCCTTGACCCCTCATGATGAAGGCCGTCCTCGGCGGGGACTGCAGGCAAAGCAGGTGCGTCCACCGCAGCTTGTATTAGACCAAGCACTTCATCCGTCGCAAGCTCTACAACGCAACACGGCAATGTGACCGTCAGCTTGCCGCACGTGTAGCGGTCCTCAAAGGCCAACAGTTCCGACACGCCTGTCGGGCACCATCGCAAATATGCCGGACATGCAGGCATCATACCGACCACCGAGGCCATGGGGACGGTCTTGCGCACCAGCGGGTGTGCATAAGCATGGCAGAGAGGATCAAAAACCTCGTCCTCCCGCACCGCGACGTCGACAAGCCGGCCCGATGAGTGCCGCTGCAGCACGTACCACGTGACGCCTTCCTCGTCGCACAACCACTCCAGCAAGACGCGCACTGGTGTCGACCCGTCCTTGCGAGAAAAACGCCGCGACAAGCACCAGTCGCGAAGCGGAGCCGCCATTCCGAGCGCTTGGAGAAGGTTGTCTGGCGAGGAAAATTGCACCGTACGCAGCGCCTTTCCGCGGAGGTTGGTTGCAGGTACGTCGTACGCCGAAAGCCTCATCTGCACCAGTTCATCCAAAGCCCCTTTGTCCGCGACGGTGTCAATGGTAAGCGTCACCTTTGTTCGGCTCTCGGCCTGGCTTGCCGAGCCCCGCGCCTTGTTCAGCTCCGAAGGAGGACATGTCTTGAGGCGCTCCACCAAACGGCATGAGAGCCATCGCTGCAACGCGCGCCCCAACGGGTACTGCTCTTGGCGCGCCACTGCTTGCAGCACCCGAATGCCGTTGAGCGACAGACGCGACGCCGCCATCTGCTCTGTGCATTCTGCCACGCTTTTCTCCAGCGCCTCACTTCTTGCCGCCAGCTTCTCCAGCTCCTTGTTCACACGCTCCATCCCCGTCGCACGCAACGCGGACGAGGTGCGGGGAGCGGGGGGTGCAGGGGGCGCGTCGGGTAAGAGGGGGGCGGGGGGTACCGGGGATGCGGGGAAGGCGCGGGGGACGGGGGGCGCTGGGGATGGGGAGACGACCGCAGCGCCTCCAGGATCGTTGGTAGCGGCAGTAACAGTCTCCATGGTGTCCCGATGCATTAGATGATGCAGTTGATCTTAGAGCAACCGACTGCCGGGGATGAAGTGGTCGGCGGGCTTGGTGCCGGATGGGTGGGTTCCACGTCGTTCGCGTCGTCTCGGAGGAAAAAGAAGAAGAAACGAGGGGCTTCCCTGGAAGGCCGAGGAGGAGCGGCCCCGAGGGGGATGCAGGAGATGGCAGTGTGGGGCCGGCGGAAGATGGCTTTGACCATCCGACGTGGACGGGGGCTCGTTTCCATGTCGCCTATTGGCGGAAAGACGACTGGAACTGGTGTTACCTATTCCTCGATGCTCTGATTGGGTTAGTAGCCCCACTCGGACGGTGCCTGACAACCGCCAAATTACTGCGCAGCGTGCAGGCTCACGGTCTTCGCCCGTCGTCTTTTTTCCAACTCCGTTCCTGTCATCCCGTACTACCACCGCCGTGTCGACTTACCCCCATTGCGAGTGCTGCCGAGACGAGGGCGGCAGGTGGCGCGCCTCTGGCGGTGGCGAGGGGGGGGGGAGGAAAGCCACCTGCCGCCCATGGGCGTGACGGCAGTGGTGGCGCTGCCCGCGTCGTGAGGTTGGCGGCGGGCGTCGCCGCACGGGGGGGCCTGGGCATCGTACAATGCTTGTGCTTCGACAGCACGGCTAGCAGGCCCTGAATCTCATTATGCGGCGAGCTCATCCGGCAATTGTCCGTCGCTCACGGGGCGCATTCTCTCTGACGTGTCTGCACCGAGGCGTTGAGCCTGCTGTAACTTCGGTGTCGGGCAGTGCCTCGCCTGGCTGAAACACACAGGGGTTTGGGACTGCCGCTTTTGTGCGCTTCTTTTCAGTATTCTTCTTGGCACGAGGTGCCCTGGAACTGCTGAGTTCGTCACGCGCTCGGGCCTCCCGCGGGTTTTTGGGTGCATGCAGGGGGAGGAGATCGTGGTCGTGTGGGGGTTGTTCTTACCGGCTTGTTCGGGGGATTGCATTGTGGGGCATTGGTGGTAGTGGTCTTGTAGTTCTTGTGCTTGCCCGCTTTGTCATGGGAGTGCTTGGCAGGCGTGTGGTGGTGGGGGTGGTAATGGGATACTTGGTTCTTGTACATTCTTGTCATGTGATCCTTGTACCTTGGCCGTCTTTGTACATCCTCAAAAAATGCAAGATGGTCTGCCGCGCCCAACCTATCCTCTTCACCCACTCTGCCTACTCCCATCCATCCCTTCTTCCCGTGTCTTTTTATTCTTCACCAAAGGGCCCTATGGACGCTCTGAACAGTTGGGAGGAGACGCTGGAGCGCTCAACGTCTGCTCTTGTAGTGCACTGGACCCCGCATTGCTCTGCCACAGCCCCCCACCGACGCTCCCTCACACGAGAGGTGCACGCTCTACCGCTACACATTGCCATCACCGGCACCGGTCCAGACGTGGAACCCGTGCGGTGCGGCTGGCACACCCACCCCTCCGGCAAGCTCATACAACAGACATACCCACACTGACCCGCGCACAGACAGTCTCTCTGGGCACTGGCCGACACCACCGTCGTCGATCAAGAAAGCCGGCCACTGGGGTGCGTGGGAATGGAGCGCCCCCATCGACTCGCAGCGTGTGGAGGTGCACGCGCGTGCCAAATCCTCTGCGACAGACCCACACCCACGGCATTTCGACTCCCGAGCAGCACCGCCCCAAGCAGCCACCACCAGCCACCGTCGAGCACCCCGCCGCGACGCTCCCGTCCCGCCTACTCAGCAAGACGACGGCCCGATGTGCCACACACCGCATCTTGGCACATTTGCTGGCATCAGCCATCGCCAAGGAGTGGGCTTGCTCCAATCTGACCCAAGAACGTTTATGACCCACCGTTTCGATGAACCTATTCAACTGACAAGCCCACTCCCTCGGCGCACTCAGCGCATCTCCGCTCATGAACTGTCCCCGTGGCATAAAGGTGCAAGGAAAGCCGGATGCGGAAACGCCACAGGAGTACGGTGCCCAAGCAGACCCATTCTTTCTGTCCACCTGCGTCCCAGTCCGTGCCATGCCACGCGCCAACCTACAACCGGCGTCAACCCACGCCTCCCACCATCGCACCCTCCCCACTCTCACACTCACCCTGCTCGGTAGCTGCGCGCGTGCCTCCCTACCAGCGCCGCCGCCGACGCACACACCCTTCCAGGTGCAGCGCTCTGGCTCATCATCCCACTCCGCCGAGGTGGCTTGCGCAGTATCGAGGTACATCCAGGCATACAGCTCCGAGGCTGCAGCACCCTTGAAAATCGCCTGTGCACCAATCCGTGCCACACTCCCGGTCGACCCGCTAGCCTGGTCGACCCACGCCGCCCTCAAACGCCCCCGCATCCCTCACACAGCCCCCCCGATTGATCGTTGTGCCAGCCAACAACGCATGCGGCTGCGCGAGCTGCCACCAGCGCTGTAACTGACCCGCGCACCCGAACGGGCGTAGAACCCCTGTCAATCACCGGCACGCACCACAGTGGCTCCAAGAACAGGAGGGCACGCTCAGACGACTGCCCACCCTTGCCTACCATGTGCCACATGGGTCCTGCATGGCACCCTCCCACCCTTTCCACCCCGCTGTGCGCACCTTTCCACCGGTCCTCCTGTGCTCGGTTCGGTACGAAGCTGCCCCCTCCTCCCCCTCCTGCCCCTCCACCCCTTTTCACATCCAAAAAGCGGGCTCAGGAGTCTCTTCCATCGCCACCACTGTGTTGCCATCCGCACATCCAACGACTGCCTGCCGCACACCGCCTACCGTCCAACGCCCCCTACAATCCTCGTCCGCTCTCTCGCGAATCTAACTCTCGCGAAATCACCGAGGCAAATATGTCTTCTTCCACTGAGTCTGTTGAGGTGCGCCGTCCCCACAACCCGGCACGCAACCTCCGGGGCACCCCTCTCAACCGCTATCCTTGGGAGAGCACTACAGACTCTTCCGAGGAGCTCTCCACGAGTCCTCATCCCGATGGTGCTGGCCACGACGGTGAGCAGAGTTCACCCCCCCCAGGCGACGACGGGCGCGGCCGAAGCGGGCGCAACGATTGTTCCTCCACGCCCCGACACAGTGGCCGCCGCCGGCGCTCGCGGCGTTCCCCTCCTCCTAGGGACAACGGCGACGGCTGCCGCGACGAGAGCGGCGACCACCGCCCAGCCTCGCGAGAGAGCCGTGGCCATGGGCGCGGGATGCGTTCTCCCCCCCGTCGTCACGAAGACAACCGCGCCCGTGATGGCGACTGCCACCACCTTTCCACCCTCCTCAATGGCGCGCCCCACACCAGCGGGCATCGATCTCTTGCCCCTCGGTGCGAAGAAGGTGGTGGTACCGATGGGCGCGGCGACCGCCCCCGCACCCCCCGAGATGGCCGTCGTCGCGGGCACCGGCGGCGCTCTTCCTCCCCTCGGCGCTACGACGACGGCACCGGCGAAGCGGACTGCGACCACCCCCCCTCTCCTCTAAACGGCGGCCGTTGCGGGCGTGAGTTGCGCTCTCCCGCCCCTCGGTACGACAACGTCGACGCCCGGAATGGGCGCCCCTACAGCCCCCCTGCATATCGAGATTACAACAACCATGGGAGCGAGCGTCGCTTGCAATACCCAGGTGTCGATGCCAGCGAGCTCGAGCAGCGTCGTCGTCTTCTCCGTACCAGTCGCGATCAAGAAGACGGACATCTACCATCTCCTTTCTCCGGCACATCGCGGGGCACCGGGGAAAGGCCCTATTGGGCCAGCGCCTCTGGGGGCGCTGTGACGCAGACAGGCAGCCTGCAGGGATGGGACAAACGAGCTGGGGCCTACCCGTCGCTGTCTATGACGACAGAGCAGGCGGAGCAGGCAAGAGGGCAGCGCTTCGGCCGCCGAGCTGAGCGCGAATTCGCCGTGCGCCGGCACCGCGGCGTCTTGGGTAGCCGACCTCCGCTCCCCCTCGCACTTCGGGAATTCTCGCCGTTTGCCTTCCCCACAGCGCCCGAGCTGGCGTTGGCGGGATCTCGGGGAGCTGACGGGCACCCCCCTCTGTCGATGCAGCGATGTGCAGCCTGGCCGCCGCCGCGGCCTGGGGCGCCGCTGTCGTGGCCATCTCCGCGGCTCGCAGGGACGGCCGGGTGGCATGCTGGTGCTGCCGTGGCGGGCACGACGTTGCCGACGTGTGACGGTTTGGGTACGTTCGTGCACGGAGCGCCGCCGCCCAAGCGCATCTGTCTTCCCCCGCTTCCGACGCCCCCGACGCCGGCGCCCGCCCAAGACTTGTCTGCATCGGAGGCCGTCGCCGCAACCACGCGGAGCTACCAGGCAGCGGAGGATTCTGTCTCCAAGGCTAACAAGGTCGTATCCGAGCTCCGCCCAGCGCTGGCCAAAGCAGAGAAGGACGCCAAGCGCCTGGAGGCGCTGCGAGCAACGATGAAAAGAGCAGTCGATTGCGCCAAGAAGTTCCAGCAGAACGTCGAGAAGGACGCTGACCCGTGTGACGGATAGGGCTCCGAGAGAAAAGAATGCTTGTTGTTCATTAAAAACCTCTTCACCCTATTTTTTTTCAGATTCCGTTGCTGGGCCCCTCAGAAAACACAGCAAACGATAACCACTTGCGACGACATGGTGGTGGGGAAGTTGACGCGTCAGCGGCTGCAGCCGCACTGGGAAGTGAGCCGATAGGGTAGCTGATCGACTCACAACCGACGACAATGGCAGTGAGTGGGTGCGCACCGCGCCCCCATAGGTGGGGGCGGAGGAGGCGCCACTCTCCCGAGCAGCCGACGCCGGCGCCATCCGCTCCTCCCCCCCCCGCCGCGGCAAAACATTTGATCGCCGCTCCTCCGCCGCCGGCCGCGCCGTCGTGCTCCCGCCACCGCGGCCGCAGCAGCGGTGACGGCGGCAGCATCACGCTAATTGGTGGTACGGGGAGCAGGGAGCGCCGTGCGAGGGGCAGATTTTCCCCCGCCCGACGGGGGCGGTGCCCCCGCCGGACACAGACTCCGGCGGCAGCGGCGACAGCGTGTTGCGCATTACCGACCGTGGGCGGAGGTAGTCCGCGTCTGTACCTGCCGGCACCAGCTCCGCCATGATGTTGCAGAAAAAGGTGAGGTAGATGAAGCACACCGCGGCGACGAACGCCACCAAGGGGGTGCCGAATCGAGCAGCTGCAGGCCCCCGGGCAAAGTGGGGGG
>ENA-ORXC01002424-ORXC01002424.1-marine-metagenome-genome-assembly--contig:-NODE-2424-length-10186-cov-200.818874_pt1 | contig 10186 bp, 6 predicted proteins | sample MGYA00237865_ERZ511478 | MGnify/ENA metagenome assembly ERZ511478 | reverse complement strand
TTCTTAAAAAGCTGGCCAGGTCGCATTTTATTGATTTTATGCCTATCGCCGCTCGCTCTCTTGGGTGTCGAAAGCTATTTTGGCGGCAACGTTGATCCTAACCAGATTGCGCAGGTAGGTGAGGCAAGCGTAGGACTGTCCGAGTATCAAACTGCTGTCAATAGCCGTCGTTCTGAAGTGTTAGAGCAAGTCGAAGATGCCAGCTTATTGAATGAAGATGTGCTTCATGAGCAAGTATTAAAAGGTCTAATCGACCGTACGTTGTTAGAGCAGCAAGCAGGTAAGCTTGGTATGACAGTCTCTGATGACACGATCAATCGTTTGCTGCGTCAAGAAGAAATATTCCAAGATGCAGAGGGTAACTTTTCAAACGATCAGTTTTCAAACTTCTTGCGTCAGCGCGGCATGACTAAAAACCAGCTATTTGCAGAATTTCGCAATCAGTTAAGCTTGGATCAATTAAACGCCAGTATCGTTGGTACAGCCGTCTATCCTATGCAAGCAGTCAGTCAATTAATTGATTTGCAACTTGAATCGCGCAATGTTTGGGTACATCGCTTTAATTGGCAAGATTATGCTGACAAAGTTAAGCTCAGCAAAGCAGACGTTCAATCATATTATGATGCCAACAAAGACACATTGAAAAGTGCAGCGATGGTTGACTTGGCGTATATCCAGCTTAGCCCGCAAACTATCAAGGTTGATGAAGTAACCGCAGAAGAGTTGCAGCAGCAGTATGAAGCATATAAGCAGAGCATTTCGGCTACTGATGAGCGTAAAGTCAGTCAGATTCTGTTTACTGGTAAAGATGCCAAGACACGAGCCGATAAAGTCAAAGCACGTCTGAATAAAGGTGAAGCGTTTGCTGCGCTTGCTAAAGCAGAGTCGGATGATCCATCAGGTGAAACAGGTGGTGATATCGGACGCTTTAATCCGTCAGTGTTTGGCAGTGATGCAGATACTGTACAAGAGGCACTAGAAGGGTTGAGTGTTGGTGATGTGACTGCGCCTATCAAAACCAGTTTTGGTTATCAGATATTTACGGTCACTGAAGACAATGGTAAAAAGACTCCAAGTCTAGACAGTATGCGTGAAGAGCTGACTGCGAAAGCAAAAGAATATAAACGTCAGGAAATCTATGCTGATAAAGTGACGTCAATCAATGACTTGGCGGCAGATGGTTTCAGTATCGAAGATATTGCGCAGCAAGAAAACGTCAGCCTAAAGCGTATCAAAGATTATCGTAAAGTGAATAACAAATCAGCACTGCCGCAACCAGCTGTGGTTAAACAGGCCTTTGATGAGTTTACTATTCAAGATCAAGCGGTAACGGCGGGCGTAGAAGTTGGCAACGGTACCGTATGGTTACAGCCAAGCAATTATCGTCCTACTAAGACGCTTGCTCTAGCAAATGCAACTCCAAGAATCACTCAAATACTCAGTCAGCAGAAAGCGACAGCATTAGCTTTAAAAGATGCTAAAGCATTGGCTGCTGGTATCAAGACGCCAGCTGATATAAGTAAGCAGTCGGTTAGTTTCCAAGCACTGGGTGAGATTAACCGTCAAACAACACAGCTAACGGACAAAGAGCGCGGATTGGCATTTAGCCAGCAAGCTGCTGATAATGGTGTCGTTGCGATTGCTAGTGAGACTGAAATGGGTGCAACGCTACTGGTTGGAGACCGTATTAAAACTGAGCAGCAGTCACCACTGTCTGATATGCAACGAGCGCAAACAGCCAGTATTATCCGTGACAATTTAGGCCAAGACCAGTTGCAAGACTATTTAGACTATCTACGTATGGTGTATACGGTTGAGATTAATGAAAGCAATATGGCAAACGCACAAGGACGCTAAGTATTTGCTAGATTCTTATTTTTAGACGTAAAAAAGCCACCGTATCAATTGATACAGTGGCTTTTTTTTGGGAGATGCTTTAACGATAATTATCACGAATATTATATAGACTGAAAGTTAGTCGCATTAATAAATACAGCTGCTGCGACTAATCCCAGTCTTAAATTAATAGGTGGTTGTTTAATGACGGAAATGGCGCATACCCGTGAATACCATCGCGATACCATGCTCATTAGCAGCAGCAATGGTTTCGTCATCACGCATAGAACCACCTGGCTGAATGATAGCAGAGATACCTACTTCAGCAGCATTGTCGATGCCATCACGGAAAGGGAAGAACGCATCTGATGCCATAACAGCACCTTCAGTGGCTAGTCCAGCATGTTCTGCTTTGATAGCAGCAATACGTGCTGAGTTAACGCGGCTCATTTGGCCTGCGCCAACACCGATAGTACGTTGGCCTTTTGCGTAAACAATGGCGTTAGATTTGACATATTTTGCCACGTTCCAGCTGAACAGTAGATCTGCCACTTGCGCTTCAGTTGGTTGTACATCAGTGACGATTTTTAGGTCGTTAGCCGTGATTAAACCAAGGTCTTGCTCTTGTACCAGTAAGCCACCGTTAACGCGCTTATAGTCAAGTTGGATATCGCGCTGATCTGGTGCTGGTAGCTCGCCGCATACTAATACGCGTACGTTTTTCTTAGTAGCTGTCGCTTCAAGTACACCGTCTTCGATACTAGGTGCAATGATTACTTCTACGAACTGATTGTCGATAATGGCTTTTGCAGCAGCAAGCGTCAACGGACGGTTGAATGCGATAATACCACCAAAAGATGATTCAGGATCAGTGCTAAAAGCAGTACGATAAGCAGCTACTTGGTCATTATCAACCGCGACACCGCAAGGATTGGCATGCTTAACGATAACGCAAGCAGGCGCGCTGAAAGCTTTGACGCACTCAAGCGCAGCATCGGTATCAGCGATGTTGTTATAAGATAGCGCTTTGCCTTGTAACTGCTTCGCCGTCGCAATTGAAGCTTGTTTGCTTTTCAAAGGCTGGTTTTCAGTATAGAAAGCCGCGTGTTGATGCGGGTTTTCACCGTAGCGTAGGTCTTGTGCTTTTTCGAGCTGTACATTGAATGTACGTGGGAAGTTTTCTGGTTCTTGAGTTTCGTTGACACGGCTACCTAAGAAGTTTGCAATCATACCATCGTACTGTGCAGTATGCTCAAACGCCTTTACTGCCAAATCATAACGTAAAGCAGTCGTCAGTTCAGTACCACCGTCTAACGCGTTAAGTACACGGTCATAATCAGCTGGATCAGTGACGATACCCACATGAGCATGGTTTTTCGCCGCTGAACGTACCATGGTAGGGCCGCCAATATCGATGTTTTCGATAGCGTCGTTCATAGTCACGTCAGCACGTGCAATCGTTTCAGCAAACGGATATAAGTTCACGACGACCAAGTCGATACGTTCGATCGCATGATCACTCATTACTGCATCATCTGTACCACGGCGTCCTAGGATGCCACCATGAATCTTAGGATGTAGCGTTTTAACACGGCCATCCATCATTTCAGGAAAGCCTGTGTAATCTGATACTTCAGTCACGTCGACATTGTTTTCTGTGAGCAGACGATAAGTACCGCCAGTAGATAATAAACCAAAACCTGCTTTGAGAAGGCCTTGAGCAAACTCGACGATATTAGACTTATCGGAGACCGATAGTAGGGCAAGTGGGGTTGTACTCATAAGAAATTTTCCATAAAAAAAGCCTGACGTAAACGTCTGGCAAGGTGATGATGACAACGGTATGCCGTATCATGATAGATAAAGCGGGGAACATTTAATTGCCATACATAATGATAGTCAATGATGATGGGTAAACTCATATAACAATGCTACATTAAATCATAGGTTTTCATTTTTTTGCGCAAGGTGCCTCGATTTAGGCCTAATATCTGAGCACATTTGGTTTGGTTACCTCTTGTTTTTTCTAGGACGACAGATAAGAGAGGTTCTTCGACTTGCTTTAAAATCAGCTCATATAAATCAGTGGGCATCTCATCTCCTAGCATCGCAAAGTACTGACGTACCACACGCTCTACATGAACCCGTAGAGGTTGCTGCGCACTACTTATATAGTTTTGACTAGCAAAATCAAAGCCCTGCGTAGGCGGTTGGTATTCGTCTTTATTATAATCGGCAGGGTACTCAGAGCTTTTAGCAAAATGATTGGCATTATGCTGTGCATGAGGTGCCATAAAATAATATCCTTGAGATGAAGAAGAATTCTGATTGTAAGGGGTCAGAACCATAGTATATCAAATTAATATCGCCTAGCGCTGATAGATTCATCGTTATCTTGGCTATCACGGTTTAATTGAAAATGAATTTACGGTGTGTTTTCTACTCACACTTACCTATATATGACACTCTAATCTAATAAAGAGCGGTCATAGTAATGTCGAGGATCTGCGCGTTAGCCACAGGGATAGTAAATAATAGCTGTCTATCTGTACTGGCAGCTAACTGACTTTGCTTTCCTAATAAGTAATCGTTTGGATCTGCAATGAACTCTCCAATAAGCTCGTCTCTACCGTAAACACTTATTTTTATATTTGGATATAGTTGTGCTTGCGAGCTTCCATTACTTAGAGTAGCGCCTATATCGCTAAATGTACCAGCAGTTTTAATCTTACTGCTTCTATGAAAGGTATTGTTGATGGTAAGCGCTGATAAGTCTGCACTGGGCAAGCTGCAGGCAGCGACAGAGCATATTGACTGGAGACGCTGAGCATAAGCTGGGCTTTTGACTAAGTTTTCTAAGTTAAAAATAACATACTGAGCCGCGAGTAGGAGTGCTAAGACCAAACAACCTAATATCCATAATAGTGATGCAATGGAACGTGTCGTTTGGGTTGGTGCAAATGGTAGCTGTGTTTTTCTTAAGCGATCGTCGGCAGCAGGGTCTTCATCTTTAACGGGTACTCCCATATCAGAGAGAAGCTGTGATAAGTCTGTATCATCTGGTAGTGTTTCTTCGTCTTGATTTTGTTCTTCTAATAGTTTTTGCAGCCATGAATTGTTATGAGTACTCTCAACATTGGCATGAATATCATTGGCCACTGCCGAGCTGAGCATGTCCTGTGTTGATGCTGATATTGTACTAGTAGATGGTTTCTTTGTTGATGGATTAGGGCTTTTGATAGTTTCTTTAGAAGGAGTCGCTTTTGGTTTTTCTGTGGTTGCTACGCTAGGACTGGTATTACTTGCTTGAGTCAACCATGCATCCATGCTATCTAATGAGTCATACTCTTGAACGTTCTCTTCTGGATCGTCTATATCCATATCATCATAAATTAAGTCGTCATGAATCAAAATATCAGATGATTTTTTCTTACTGATTGAAGGTGTAGGGCGATTTGGCACATTTTGAGGGTTATGCTGATTGCTACTAGTAGTCGCTTTTTGCTCGTTTGATATTGGTTGAGTTTGAGCTTTTTGTTGAGCAGGAATGTTTTTTTGTGATGTTGGCTTTTGAATGACCTCAGAATTTACCACAAGATGCTTATTGACCAAAAAACTTTGCTGGCACCGATCACAGCTGATGGTAGCATTGACTTGATTCAGTTGAGTTTGTCTAACGCTATAGCAAGCTTGGCAATGGGGGCATTGGGTTTTTATTGGTGTGGTCATAGAGGCGAATCCAAAAAAGTATGGTTATCAATACCGCTTAGCCACTCACCAATAGCTGCCCACAATACTCATTTTACTTATTTAATTTCGATGATTATGGGCAAAGACAGAGTGGCGTCAAACACATAACATTTGACTGCCCTCTATCGTAACAGATGTAATTAAATGTTGCTAGCTGGTAAATGTACCTGATAAACGCTGCCAGTGTTGGTCTTCCTGCGCAGTAAAAGCATGCTTAGGGTCCAGTGCAAAATATGGCTGATAAGCTTCAGTGACTTGCTCAGTTTGCGATTCAATCAAACCTGCCAATACGATACGGCCCTTTGGCGCAATCAGTGTCGCAAAGTAAGGTGCTAAACCAATAAGTGGCTTCGCTAGAATATTGGCAACGATCACTTCTACAGGTACCACATCATTTTGCGAGCAGTACTCTGTAAATTCTTCTGGCAAAAATGCCTGCAAACGATCGCCTACATTGTTGCGTACTGCATTCTGATTGGTAGCAAGTACTGCCTGCGGGTCAATATCGACTGCATATACCTGACGTGCACCCAATAGCAAAGCAGCAATCCCTAGAATACCTGAGCCACAACCATAATCGATAACCACTTTATCTGTTAGGTCTTGCTCTGTTAGCCAGTCTAGGCATAGGCGAGTCGTAGCATGATAGCCAGTCCCAAATGCCAAACCTGGATCCATAATGATATTGGTGGCTTCAGGGTTAGGCGGCGTTAGCCAGTCAGGCACAATCCATAAGTCATTAGCACATTCGATAGGATGATAGTTGCTCATCCACTCACGCTCCCAATCCTTATCATCAACAGCCGTTAGCCAAATACGAGTAGCCTGTACTTGTGCAGCGATTTCATGACTTAATTGCTCAACCGCTTGACGACTGCCTGCATCAGTAGTCGCATCAAATAGTCCTGTTAGTATCACCTCATCCCACAGCGGTGATTCACCTGGAAGTGGCTCAAACAAAGGTTGATCGCCAGCATCGTCTAAAGCTATTGATAATGCGCCTGCTTCTAACAAAAGCGCTTCAGCTAGGTCGACGTTTGATTTTTCGCATTGTAAATGCAGTTGTTGCCATGCCATAAAGATAACCTTAAGCGGAAATAAAAATAAATGTAGGTGTTAGGGAATGCCCTAGATGAATCTACATACAATGAAATGCATGCTGTATATAGATGTTTTAACTAATGAATCTGAAATGTGCAGATATCAGCTATTAGCGTAGTGCTTGTTTTGCTTCATTGACCACGCGTGAGTTACCCTGAGCTTGTCCTGATTGCAATATAACCTGCCATAGTGCTCGTCTACGATTACTGTCTTGAGAGACGCTAAGACCACGGCGTGCCATCGCTTCTGCTTTACGAGGCTGGTTCTTTTTTAATGCTACTTGTGCCAAATAGAAGTATACCGCCGATGACTTAGGCGCTAGACGCTGTGCACGGGTAAAGCTGCTCTCGGCATTGGTTAGATTGCCCGCTTTCAACTGACTGATACCTACTTGCATCAAATTGCGAAACGCAGGCAGATTACTATTGTTGCTGGCAGATTGTTGAGTACGTTGCTGCGAGTTTCTTCTGGCGTGCTCAAGTAGCTCATTATGCGACGGTACTGATGGTTCAGAGATTATATAGTCATTACGAGAAGGCGCAATGATAATAGGGTCAGGCTGCGTCACTTCTGGTGCAGGAGGCGTAAATACAGGGGTCTCTTGCGTTAACGGATTTGGTGTTTCGGACTGTTCAACTGCATCGTAAGGCTCGGTTGGGTAGTTGCTTTGATCATTTGCTTCCGTGACAGGCGCTTGAGCAGTTGTCGTTGATGGCACGGTCGGTTGTGACGTTGGTAATGTTTGAACAGGCGTTGTTTGCACTGTGGTCGATGTGCTAGGTGCTGTTTGACAAGCACTTAGGCTTAGCATTCCAACGATCGCGCTGCCTGCAAGTAAGGTATTGCTTGACGTAATTTTATTACGCCATAGCACTATGGTTTGTTTTACTGAAGTAGTTGTCCGTAAAGATGACACCATCATGTTAAAACCTTTTTTAAATATTAAAAGCTAAATATCAAAAACATTATTAAAGCTATTCAACAGCTAGAACCATTCAACAGCGCGGTCATACCAAGTATCAGCACGGTCTTCATCACCTTCACTTTGCTCGCTGCTACCTTCTGCACCATCAGACTCAACAGCTTCACCATTTGGAATTTCTAAACCTTCGCGGCGACGTTGTTGATTGATATCACCTTGCTGATTTTGGAACTGTGTCTGTTCACGAGCGCGATCTTGCTGATACAGGCTCAACGCACAACTGCTAGCTTCTTCTGGTAGGTGAGCTGACATTACTGGCAGGTAGCGAGCGTTGGCACAGCGTTCATTAGACAGTTTGCCTGAGTTGTTTTCTAACCATAACCACTCGATACCTTCTGGCTCTGGTAGAGCAACTGGAGTCAGTTTTAGGCGTTTCATATAATCTACCCAAACTGGTAAGGCGCCAGTACCACCACTCAAACCAATCGGTTTATTATCATCACGGCCAACCCAAACAACACTTACATAGTTGCCACTATAGCCTGCAAACCAAGCATCGCGGTAGTCGTTTGTCGTACCCGTTTTTCCGGCTAGGTTTAAATTACTGCCGAGCGATTGGGCGCGTCTGGCCGTACCATTTGAGACGACTTGCTGTAATGCATAGTTGGTCAAAAAGTTGGTTTCAGGTGGAATACTGCGCTGAGTGTTAAGCCCAGTACGCTGTAAAATACGGCCACGATCATCAATAACAGTACGGATACTGTGAATAGGCGTACGGAAACCACCAGTGGCAAATACTTGGTAAATACCAAGCATATCCATTGGGCTCAAATTAACTGAGCCTAGTAATGCTGATGGATAAGGTGGGATTTTTTCTTTGATACCCATGCGCTGTAATTGCTTAGCAAAGGTATTAACACCGAACTCCATACCTAAGCGTACTGCTGCTTGGTTATACGATTGAGACAATGCCGTGGTAAATGGTACATAGCCATGATCCCTGTTGTCGTAGTTTTTAGGGTTCCAGTCAGTACCGTCGTTTAGATTGACCGTAATAGGGGAGTCATCTACTGAACTGGCCAAGTTATAACGACCGCTCTCAAGCGCAGTCATATAAATGATAGGCTTCAGCAACGAGCCAACTTGGCGTTTGGCATCGACCGCGCGGTTAAACCCTGTAAATTCACTACCACTACCCACGACAGATACTAGCTCGCCAGTCTCAGGGTTGGCACTCACTAACGCGCCTTGTAAATCTTTAGTTTTGCTACTGTTACGGCGCAGCTCACCAAGTTTTCTATCAACGGCTTTGTCTGCGGCCAATTGAGCGATAGGGTCTAAGGTACTGATAATAATCAGACCTTCGTTCTTGAGGTCGTCAGAATAATAAACGGTATTTAGCTCACGTTTAACAATATCTAAGAAGTCAGGGAACTGACTTTTGCCTTCAGCAGGTTTATCCACGATACCAAGCGGTTGCTTCAAGGCTTTGTCGTAGTCTTCTTGGCTCAATGTGCCCATTGTTAGCATGTTATTAAGTACCACATCACGGCGTGCTTTTGAGTCATTTGGATTACGACGTGGGTTATAGATACTTGGGCCTTTTGCCATACCAACTAGCATCGCTTGTTGATCTAAGCGCAGCTCATTAAGAGGTTTGTCAAAATAAAACTGTGATGCCAGACCAAAACCATTGATAGAGCGATTGCCATTTTGACCCAGATAAATCTCATTCAAATAGGTCTGTAAAATCTCATCTTTGCTGTAGTGCAGCTCAAGTAGCACGGCCATCAATGCTTCATTGGCTTTGCGTTTGATAGTGCGATCTGAGTTGAGATAAAAGTTTTTGATCAGCTGCTGGGTGATGGTCGAGCCACCTTGTCTGGCACCACCAGTAAAGTTGTTAATTACGGCACGGGCGATACCACGTACCGATACCCCTTTATGCTCATAAAACGCGCGATCTTCGGTAGCGATAAGGGCATCAATTAACGGCTGAGGCACTTCGTCCAAAGAAACAACCATCCGGTCTTCATTGCTGTCTGGATAGATACCACCGATATTGACAGGCTCTAGACGAATGATGCCGCTTTTGGCAGGTAGGGTACTTTGGATAGACTCTACTTTATTGCCAGAAATCGTCATTTTGATGACTTGCTCGGCATCTTTATCGTTAGCACTATACGTAAAGCCGCGCGTGTGAATAAAGTAAGTATTGCCTGTCCGATGATAGGTGCCCGTGCGATCATAAGCCTTGTTGCTTTGATAGTTCAGCAACTCTAGCCATGTCTTCATCGTATCTCTATCGACATTGGCACCTTGATACAGCTCAAGCGGCTGCGAATACACTTTGGCTGGAATGTCCCAGCGCTTGCCCTCAAACTTATGAGTAATGGTGCGATCAAGTTTGATCAAATACAGCGCCAACAGCACCATACCTGCGATGATGATAATTAATAGCAGACTACTAAAGACCAAGCCGCGCTGCTGCGAGGGTAGAGTGTGCATAGCAGACTTAGATGACGCTGATAACTTGGTATTTGGTAACTTGTAATTAGGTTTTTGCACGGATGTCGC
>ENA-ORXC01002423-ORXC01002423.1-marine-metagenome-genome-assembly--contig:-NODE-2423-length-10191-cov-6.165019_pt1 | contig 10191 bp, 6 predicted proteins | sample MGYA00237865_ERZ511478 | MGnify/ENA metagenome assembly ERZ511478 | reverse complement strand
CCCCCGCCGCTGCCGCCGCCGCCGCCGCCCCCGCCGCCGCCCCTGCCGCCGCCCCCGCCGCTGCCGCCGTCGCCGCCGCCCCCGCCGCCGCACCCGCCGCCGCCCCCGCCGCTGCCGTCGTCGCCGCCGCCCCCGCCGCCGCTCTCGCCGCCGGCCGCGTCGCCGCCCCCACCTCCTCCACCCCACCACCCCGCCACCAGTTTGCCGCGACAACGACGTTTTGGCTCCCCCGACTGCGGCGGGCACCCCCGCTGCGGCGGCCACCGCTGCTGCGGCGGTCACCCCCTGCGCGGCGGCCACCGCCTGTGTAGCGGCTACCCCCGTGCGGCGGGCACCCCCGGTGGGGCGACTGCCCCCGGTGCGGTGTCCGCACCCGGTGCGGCGTCCGCCCACGGTGCGGCGGCAACCTCCCGTGCGGCGGCCATCTCCCGTGCGGCGGCCACCCCCGGTCAGCGGCCACCCCCCGTGCGGCGGGCACCCCCCGTGCGGCGGGCACCCCCGGTGCGGCGGCCACCCCCGGTGTGCGGCGGCCACCCCCGGTGCGGCGGCCACCCGCGCTGTGGCGACCACCTGGCACCGCCGCTGCGGCGGCCACCCCAAACGCAGTATGTCGACCACTCGTCCCCCGCCTACGTCCGGCACGCACCTGCGCTGCGGGTTTATCGAGGACGCTGCCGTCTTCCTAGACCGCGCGGACGACATCTGCGATCCGATCGGCTCAACTCCTACGCCGGCAAGCGCCTCGCTGTCGGGTTCGTTCGAAACGGCGCGGGACGCGTGGATGGCGGCTGTCGCAGCTAACAAGCTCAACGAGGAGGATTGGGACGGGGACTCGGAAGGGGCGGGCAACGAGGAGACGGAGACCGCGGAGGCGCCACGGGCCGCCACTCGGAGAAGCGATGACGATGGAGACAGCTCTTCTCGGCCGCATGCGTCCCGTCGATCAACCGCGATACCAAGACCACGACGACGGCGTGTCGACGTCGACAAGTTTGGGCGTGAGACCGGGAACGAGCGTCCCCGGCGTGCCCCCAAAGCTGGCGCGGCGCCATTGACTGTCGAGCAGCTGCGCGCCGACTTTGGCGCAGAGCTCCGCGTTGCTGTTGGTCTCGCCGTCCACATGCATTCCGGTACTGACATGCCGTCGGTCGCACCGCGCTGTGTTAGCGGCGCCCGCGTGCTCGTACTTGTGGAGCTGTTTGACCCCGTGTGTGTCTGGTCGGCGTCGTCAGACGGAGCGCTGGTGACGTTTTGCTCCTGCGGCGGGGTGCTCGGCAGCGGCCGGCGGTCCTTCACTGAAGAGAAGATTGAGCACGTCAACATGCAAGTGGCGTGTGCCAAGTCGTCCACCTGCCGTCACGCGCTCGCCCTGCAGCTCGCCTACGACGATCTGGCGTACGAGAACGAAGTGGACAATGTCGACGAGCTGGTCAGGCTCTTCCCCGATCTCGCCGGGGACGATGACGACAAGAGGCCGAGGCGGAGGAGGACACGGCCGTACATCTGGCGCTGTACGCCGGCAAGAACAACCATGTGCCCGTATTCGCTGTCTACTACGACGGCATCTGGAGCCCCGCCATCGTCCGGCGCCAAGGCAACAAGCACAAGTTGGAAACCTGCTACCTTCTCTCCTGTTCCAGCCGCCCGTGGGGCTGTTTCCACGCTCAGGCCGTCAACGAGTACAACAGGCTGGAAGCGGCAGCGGCATCGGCGGCGGCGGCGGACTTTAACGACGCGCTCCAGTTCGGGCCCGACGGCGACTTCAACGACGATGAGGAGGATGGGGACGAGGAGGAGGCGAGCGATCCCAGCCCGCCAGCCCCGCCCGCTGCTCCAGTTCCCCCAACGCCGCTACCGAGGCGGCTGCGGCGGGCCCGCAACATGTTTCCGTGTGTCAATGAGGTGATCCAGTGCGACAAGTACGCGGCGGTCATCGACGCGTGCCGAGCCGAGGGAGCGCCCAAGGTTCTCAACATGACGCACGCCGAGCCCAAGTGCCTCGTCTGCGACACCGCACGGGAGGTGCACACGCCGGCGGACTCTGAGGAGGTGGAGCTGTACTCCATTGGTGGGCAGCTCAAGATCTTTTTCGGGTCGTGGGAGTGTCCCTCGTGCGGGAACGTTGTTGAGTACGACGAATCCCCCAACGGCCTGTTTGTGGCGACGCGCTACACAGTGTATGTGCGCTCCTTCTTGGACGCTGTGCTGGAGCTGTGTGTCATTGCGCGCAGCACGATGGCGGCGGCCAGTGAGTTTTTGACGAGCTTGCTGCGGAACACGCTTGCCTACTCGGAGATGGAGCCCGGCCAAGCGCGGCAGCTGCTCTCGGACGCGTGCGGCGAGTTCTCGAGCACCCTCGTCATTCCCGAGACCGCTTTTCGTTGCCACTCTTGCGGTGCGGAGGAGCGTGTGGGGGGTCGCTTCCGCTGCGTAATATGCGACGGCCAGATGCTATCTGTGCTCCACGAGCATGTGGTCGAGATGCTCCGGCCCAGCATGAACGCCCCGCGCGTGGACTTCTCCCTCGTGTTTGCGTGCGCCATCCGCAGCGCCAAGGTGCGTCGGGTCGTGCGAAAGCGCGTGCGCGCCAACGCCGAGGACGACACGGCGTTGACGTCGGCGGAAGCGACGGCGTGGCGCGTATTTTCGGCCGCCCGGCTCGGCGCTCCCACGTCGGGGGGCCGCGACGTCATCGCCGCCCGCACCCGCGCCCAGAAGACCGCCGCGCTCGAGTGGGCGTCGTCGGTGCTGTTCAGCAACTTCTGGGAGGTCGTGAGCCATTCCGAGCGACAAGCCGTGCCCGCGGTTGTGCAGGCGGTCGTGGCGGAAGTAGCAGCCATTCCTCCCGATGCGGCACTCGGGGAGCCTGCGGAGGGGGGACCTGCCGACTTGGTCGAAGCCGCCAGCGACGGAAGCAGCGACGATGACAACGAGGACGACCCAGACATCTCGGTCGACTCCCTGGTGGACTTGGTGGCGGCCGGCGGGTCGCCCGACGTGCTCTCGGCTGCTGAGGGCAACGGTGACGGGAAGATGGTCGGAGAGATGCACCAGTTGTCGATCGGGCGGGCCGACGCGGTTGCGGATGCCGTCGCGCTTGCCAATGCTGGCGCTCCTACCGACGCCGAGGCGCAGGCCGACGCCGACTCGCCGGCTGATGCGGACGCGCCTTCCGATGAACACAAAAGGGCTGGAGCCGACGCGCCTGTCGATACCAGAGGGCCTCCTGCCGACGAAGACGTGCCTGGCAACGTCGACACACTTGCTGTGGTCGACACGCCTGCTGACAGCGGCACGGCCCCTGTGATCCCATTGCTCCTGGTACCAGTCAACGAGGTCCCGCTGCGCGGCCGCACCGTCACCGAGGCGACGCAGGCGCCCGCCGCCGACAGTGAGTATGGCAGGGTGCAGCTGCTCACCCACCCCGTGCCGCGTACTGAAGATGATTGGAAGATGCTGCGCTCTGCCGTCGCTGACCCCTCCATGCCTGGAGCCGACAAGGCGGTCGTGTGCAATTCGGCGGACCCGCTCTCCCCGCTGACGCCAAGAGCCATGGCGGGCACGGCGCCCATCAAGCGCTGCCGCCGATCTTCCGACATGACCGCGGCGCCGCGCAGCCAGGAGCCGCTTGTCACCATCGACAACATTGCGCTAAGGCTGTGGGACATGCAGCGGATAGCGCCTCGCGTATTTCTACACGACGAGGCGATCAACGCGTACGCCAGCCTGCTGGAGCGTCGCGAGGCGGTGTGGGCGGTGGCGGAGCAGCGGCCCGTGCGCATACACTTCTTCAACACCTTCATGTTTGAGAAGCTCATCATGGGCGACGAGCGCACGTACAATTACGAGGCAGTGTGCCGTTGGTCACGGGACGTGCAGCTCAAGAACTACGACGCGGTGTTCGTGCCCATCAACTTGGGCATTCATTGGGTGTTGGGCGTTGTGTACCCGAAGCGGCGCGTCGTCGAGACGGACGACTCTTTGGGGGCAGTGCCCGACTGGGTGGTCGCGTGCTTGGTGGCATGGGTCAAGGACGACATGACGGCGCACGGCCACTGCCGCGGCACGTGGACCTGGACAAAAATGAGCTGCCGGAAGCAAGAGAACGGCACCGACTGCGGGGTGTTCATGGTCAAGACGATGGACTACATGTCGCGTGGCCTCCCGCAAGCAAGCATGACCGGCGACATGAACTACTATCGCCGCCGCATGGCGGCTGAGCTGTTTGCACAGACGCTTGTACAATATTTGTTGGCTGCTCGCGTGTGCCTGTCAGTCATACTCTTCTTGCGTCCATGTTTGCCTTCCTTCTTTCTTTCTGCTATTAGTTTTTTGTTTTTACTAAGGTGCTCGTGTCATAGCGTTGCCTCCTCCGCACGACCGAAAACCCACTGGCTGGAGCGTTGACCTTCTGCACATACTCAGCCTTCCCCGCTCGGCGCTGTTCTCATGATGTTCCCCTCCTTGGAGACCTACTTCTGGCTGTCGTAGACATGTTTGAGTTCGTTGCACCGCCATCGAGCAGCACGCAGCACCACCATCTTGCTCTTTGGTATCATCAGAAAAGGACAAGTGCGTGGTTCCGCGTCCTCAATCTCTCCTCTTGTGTCTGGCTGCTGTCTGCGCCACATAATGCAGATTCACAAGAGTAACTTCAGCATGAAATCTCATATTTCAACACCATTGTGCAATTGCAACAAAGCACTGGTCGTTCGCCAGGACGCAACTCCACAAATCGCCAGGGTGATCCCGTTCACGGAGCGTATCTCAGTCGTCGGCACCGTTCAATGGCGTCGCACACGCAGGGTGGAGACGTCCTCTAACGCGCTCGAGAACGGCGCACGGCGTGGCTTTCGTCGGCCCCTCGTGCGTTCGCTGGTGGCTCCCGGCGCTACTCTTGAGAGGGGCTCCCCACGGGCCCCCACGGCCCACACTGGTGGGCGCGCGCGCGGGACGCGACCCTCCTTCTTGTGTTTGGCGCCTCGTCACCTCTACAGACTGGGTCCGATTCGGCGCCGCCGGCGCCCCTGCCAGAGCTGGCTGCCTGATTCCCTGGTCGCCATCTGGAAGGCCTCAGAGACAGTCGCGGGCGCCTGTGAACCTGGAAATGCGCTTGGACGGCCCCTGTGGCGGACTCTGCAACCACTGTTTCGGCCCACCGACAGTGCAGCGGCCCGCTGACGGCCGACTGACGGACTGCTGACCCCCTACTGACGCCCCGCTCTCGCTCCTCTGACGCCTCTCTGAGGCCCCGCGGACGCCCCGCTGACGGCCCGAGCGACGGTCGGTGGGCTCCCCGAGACAGCACCGGGAGGCTGGTCCACCCCATCGTGGAGATGACGCCAGCGAGCCAATGGGTCGCTTTGAAACAGGCTGGCGGTCGACTTCCCCCCTCCTCGCGGCCCTTGCCGGCGCCAGTGGCTGTGATGCCCCACTTGTGCCCCCCCCACTCTCCCTCCTTTGGTCCCCGTCCCCCTGCCCCCCCACACATATCGTCGGCGTCGGCCGGTGCGTCGGCTGCGGCGGTCGCAGCCGCCGAAAGCCCCACCGCCGTCACCGCGTCCACCACGGCCACCGCGCGCTGCTGCCGCGCCCCGTGTGTTCGTTACGGCGGTCGCCGCAGCCAGCACCCCTGCCGCTGGCGCCGCGTCGACCGTGTACACACCGAGCTCCCTCCACGCCGCCGCCGCGTCCACCATCGCGGCTTCTTGAAGAGCCTCCAAGGCCGTCGTCCGTGTGTAGACGGCCTACGCAGCGGCTGCCGCGTCGGCTTCGGCGCCGTCGGCGCGGGTGGTCACGCACTTGACGGCTGTGGCGGCACCTTTGGTGGTGACCGCCGCGGTCATTGTTGCCTCTTTCCGCGCCAGGACAACCTCTGGCGAGCTAACACTCTGCGCCGCCATCACCGGGGCGCCGTCATGCGGGGCGGCGGGCGGCGGCGACGCGGCCGGCAGAGACGTGGGCGCACGCCTCCCGCGCGTCAGCGGCCTGCAGCCGGGCTGGCAGCTCTGGTCTGCGCTGCCCGCCCAGTCGAGTCGGAAGCAGATTCGGCTGAGACTCTGTTTCCTGCGGCTCTGTAGGTGGCACCGGCGGCCTCACGGTTTCGGGGGGAGGCTCTGCACGGCCGACGCCCTTTGCTCCGGCCGCCTTTTGCGGCCCGTCCCTTTTATTTCCTTGCGATCGCCATGGCGGTCAATGATCTACCGCAGTCTCCTCGAGCAGCGGCTGCTGCGCATCCTCTACGTGCCGTCGGCGACGATCGTGCGGCCCGGCTCCTCGCCCCTGGCATGGCGCTGGAGGGCGCTCCTGTTGACTCTTCGCCACCGCCACCACCACCACCACCACCCCCACGACCACCACCTCCATCCGAGAGTGACGAGAGCTCCTCATCTTCCGACTCGGACGGGGAGGCCGGCGGTGATGCTGCAGTCGCTCCGGGCCGGAACACGCTGGTGTGCGTCGCTCTCGTCAGCACGTTCCCCCCAACCAGGAACGAGCGCATTGAGAAGGACCGGTGGCACAAGGTGCGGCTGTTTGTGTCGGCTTTGCTGGCGGAGCCCGCTTTCAACGTCTTCGCTGGCTGCAGCACGGCAGACCTCTAGCTGTTGCCGATCCGCATCACCGACGGGGAGCCGAGCGCGGAGTGGATTCACCACCTCGGCTCCATTGAGAAAGTCGTCTTCATCTGGGAGTTTCCGTTGCTCGAGCGCCACGCCATGGACCAGTCGCGGGACCTGGCGCGGGCGGTCGGTGAGCTCCTCTTGTTCTCTGCCGGGACGACGGCAGAGGCGCTGTCCAAGTGGGAGGCAGCCGCCGGGGATCACGCCAAGGCCTACACGGACTACTGGACGGACACCAACCCCGAGAAGTACCAGGAGTGGCTGCGGTCGCAGGGCGTGCTGCCGCCCGAGCCCGACCTGTCGTGCGGGGACGAGTTGCTTGACCGAGTCGTCATGCAGGCCGACGAGGAGCGGACGGGCGAGGTGTGGCCCGGGCGGCTGGCGTTGCGGGCGTGCATGGAGGACAAGACAAGCGAGCGAGACCGCAAGAAGGCGGCAACCAAGCGCAACAACACCAAGCCAAAGAAGAAGAAACCCAAGCCGTCGTGGGAGAAAGACGACTGTCGGCACTACTACCCGCCCGACGTGTTGCGGGCGCCGGGCGTCATCACTTTCATGTGCGCCTGTGGGTACATCATTGGCTTTGAGCTGCTGCGGGAGGTGGAGAGCCCGGCCCACGTCGTGGCCGCATTGGCGCAGCGGTTCAAGGAGCTCCCGAAGGTCGTCTACTTCGACACGGCCTGCCAGGCGCAGCGCAACGCGCTCCGTCGCGTGCCCTGGTTGCTTCACCAGGCGGTAACGGCGTGGTTTATCGACCGCTTCCACCGGTGTAACCACAAGTGCTCGCCCACCTTCGACGCGGACCAGTACCCGGAGCTGTCGCGCGGCCACGACACGTCGGGCGCGGAGAGGCAACATTGCATCAAGAAGAAGTCTAAAAACTCTCTTTCCTACATGACGCAGACCCGCTTTATCGTACGCTCGCGCTATATCGCTGCGCACAATAATGTGCGGGTGTCGCAGAGGCGGGACGCGGCGCAACGCGCCGGCACGCCACGTCAGGCTAGGGTGAAGACGCAGCCCAAGGAGATCCAGCACTACCCCGTCGAAACATACTACCACAAGGTGATGGTGGCGCATTGCGAGGTGCCTGGTTGCACCTGCCGAGAGACTCTCCTCGTCGGGCCGCCGCCGGGGCTCATGCAGAAGGTGTGAATGGGAGGTGGGAAGGAGTGCAGTGCGGCGGGAGGACGTGATATGAACATTGTAAACCGAGCAGACGCGCATTTCTTGCATCCCATCGCCGAGGAGTCTGCAACTTGTCACAGAGAGAAAAGAAGACAGGAAAAAAATAGCGCCAGGCCTGTTGCACACATGCACAAACATCATCTCTGCGCAATCCCGCACATCTGGACTCACTCAATGCGCGTCACCCCCCCCCTCCGCATTGACTGCCACGTGCACAATGCAAAACCCGCCGCGCAGACCGCCCAGCGCGCCTCAGTGGGGGCGGCCGCCGCCACCGCCGTCTTGGTGGGGGCGGTCGCCACCACGGCAGTCTCGGCGACGGCGGCCGCCGCCGTGGCCGCCTCGGTGGGGGCGGTCACCCCCACAGCCACATCGGTGGGGGCGGTTACCGCCACCGTCGCGTCGGCGGGGGCGGCCGCAGACGCTACCGGCGCGTTGGGGGCGGTCACCCCCACCGCCACCTCGGTGGGGGCGGTTGGCGCCGCCCCCGCCTCGTCAGGGGCCGTTCTCGGCACTGCCGTCTCGGTTGGAGCGGCCGCACATGCCGCCGTCTCCGCGGAGGCGGCCTCCATCGCCGCCGTCTGGACAGAGGCGGCCGCAGACGCCACCAACTTGATAGAGGGCGGTCGCCGCCGCCGCCGGTTCGGTGGGGCCGGCCGCTGCATCCACCGTCTCTGCGGGGACGGGCGCTGCCGCCGCTTCCGCGGGGGGGGACGCCACCGTCGCCTTCTCCGTGGGGGCGTTCGCCACCGCGGCCGTCTCGGTGGCGGCGGCCGCCGCCGCGGCCGACTCGATGGGGGCGGTTGCCGCCGCCGCCACCTAGGTGGGGGCGGTTGCCGCCGCCGCCACCTAGGTGGGGGCGGTTGCCGCCGCTGCCACGGAAGTGGGGGCGGTTGCCGCCGCCGCCGCCTCATCGGAGGCGGCCGCAGATACCGCCGTCTCCGCGAGGGCGGCCGCCACCGCCGCCGTCTGCGCGGAGGCGGCCGGAGACGCTATCTCCTCGTTGGGGGCGGTCGCCGCCGCCGCTGTCTCGGTAGGGGCGGCCGGCGCCGCCGCCGTCGCAACGACGGCGGCCGCCGCCGCCGCCGTCTCCGCGGGGGCGGTCGTCGCCGCCGCCGTCTCGGCGGGGACGGACACCGCCGCCGCCGCTTCGGTGGGGGCGGTTGCCGCCGCGGCCGCCTCGGTGGGGGCGGTTGCCGCCGCCGCGGCCTCGGCGGAGGCGGCCGCACATGTCGCCGCCTTCGCGCCGGCGGCCGGAACAGGCGCCGTCGCGGCGGGGGCGGCCGCAGACGCCACCACCTCGATAGGAGCGGTCACCACAACCGCCGACTCGCTGAGTGCGGTTGCCGCCACCGCCGCCTCGGCGGGGGCGGTGGTCGCCTCCTCCGCCACCTCGGTGGGGGCGGTTGCCTCCTTGGCGGGGGCAGCCTCAGAAGGCGCCGTCGGCGTGGAGAAATTACCCAAAAGATCAAGTGAAGGGAACATTCATATGAAATTCTATTGCGAAATGCTATCGTTGTGACCGACATTCGTACTTGAACGCCCACTGGAACGCCTTCTACGGCTCATTGAGGGGAAATGGTGAACATACAAGCGCTAAACTTTCCGTCATCACGTCTTGGCGCATGCATGTGGCTGTTTTCGTCGTAAGTTCGTGATTGAACCTCGGGTGGTACAAGCCAAAAGGCGATACTCTCCTTTTGAGGGTGCAAGGATCAGAGCGCGGTCTGCGATGCCTCTGACAGGGGTGCTGCAACGGTGTCTGCGGGGTCTGGGAGAGGGGTGTTGCGACGGTGTCTGCGGGGTCTAGGACAGGGGTGTTGCCCGGCGTCTGCTGGGTCTGCGAGAGGGATGTTGCCCGGCGTCTGCTGGCTCTGCGAGAGGGATGTCGGAACGGCGTGTGGGCGCGGTTGCTGCACAGCCGCGACCACAAACCCGACGCACGGCTGCGAGGGTGAACGCGGCTCCGTTGGTCTCAATATGGCTTGTATAGAAGCCAGCGCCAGTCCGAACTACGTCGCAGAAACGGCAGTGTCCGCCTCCCCTGTGCCGATGGCGACGCAGACTCTCCCTCCACACCAGAACATGCGACAACGATTGTGCAGACGACGTCAACCACGTCCTTCCGAGGGCGCGGACTACATGCCACTCCAAAAAGCATTTTGAGACAGGACCCTTCCGCACGCCAACCGCACCCACATAGGTCAGGCTCCGTCCTATCTCAGTTCCGCCGCACGCATTGAAGCGCGTCCTGGAAACAGACGATGTCAGACTCTGCAATGTCTCTATCGCTGCATACACAGTTTCCAAGCTGGTAAACGCATTGGGTGAAGTTGGCAGTATGCGCGCTCCAGAGGGTTAGGACACAGGTCTTGCCGGTCAT
>ENA-ORXC01002421-ORXC01002421.1-marine-metagenome-genome-assembly--contig:-NODE-2421-length-10197-cov-516.669170_pt1 | contig 10197 bp, 10 predicted proteins | sample MGYA00237865_ERZ511478 | MGnify/ENA metagenome assembly ERZ511478 | reverse complement strand
CAAATTTAGCCAAACATATAAAAAAAATAACGGCTTCATTTGGGGTAGATTATTTTCTTCCTCTTCCCTAAGTAGTACTGATTATGAAAACGACTTTTCGTTCGCCCTAAGTCTTAGTGTAGAACTAAATAGCATGATTTTTGTTATTTTTGCAGAAAAATATAAAGAATGAACATTAATTTAAAATATTTATTGGTTCTTATTGTGGGATTATCAAGTTTTTCTGCTTGTAAAAAGTATGAAGATAATCCACTGATTTTTCCTATAAGAACGAAAAAAGCACGCTTAGTCAATAGCTGGGAGTATCAACTCGTCTTGCGAAATGGGCTGAATGTTACGACTGGTCTTGTGACAGATAGCGAAGATGAACAAACGGTTGATTTTAGTAAGAGTAGTATCGGCTTTGATGATGAGGGCAATTTTTCGACTTGGGTGCATTTCAACGAAATAGATACTTTGACTGGTAGTAATCTCGTGCAGTATGATGGCAAATGGGAATTTCAGTCAGATAAGGAGCAGCTGAGGTTGGTTTATGAGGATAATATCGCGCCTTTGGGGGTAGATACGGTAGTTTGGGATTTGACACGTTTGCAGCATCGTCATTTGTGGTGGAAGGAAGTCACAGCAGATGGAAATAATGTCGAATATCGCCTATCTCCTACGGGGGACTCTGGCGGACTTTTTAAATAATACGCGCTGACGTGTTGGTGTGCTGACGTGTGGGCATTAACACTTCAATACATTGGTACATTTTTATGGCAAAACGAAAAAAGTTAAATTTCTATTCTACTGACCCCGATTACGTATATGATGATGGTCAGGATAAGGAAAGGGCGACGGCTCCGCCTGAAAAACAATCACTTAAAGTATTGATAGACCGCAAAAAACGTCGCGGAAAGGAAGTCACTTTGGTGACAGGTTTTTTTGGGTCATTAGATGATTTGAAGGGTCTGGGCAAGTTGCTGAAAAGTAAATGCGGCGTAGGCGGCTCGGTAAAAGATGGAGAAATCATCATACAAGGCAATCAACGTGAAAAAGTCATCGACATCTTACTCGCCGAAGGCTATAAAGCTAAGAAAGCAGGGGGGTGAATTGTTGAATTGTTGAATTGTTGAATATTTTTTGCTTTGCAAAAAATATTCGTCAATTCAACAATTCGTCAACTCCTTAAGCGGCTTTACTAAGCACTAAGAAACCGCTTCTTCGATGTATATTAATGATGTGCCCATCAACAGAAACCGCACTAATAGTACGTCCTGTACGCAAATCATCAATACCAACTATGAGTGCGTGTTCTTTACCGCTACCGGGAAATGAAAATGACGCAACGGTCAGATTCATATGGTTATCGACTCTGAATCTGACATCTCGCGCCGTATCGTCCAGCGCATCTACGATGTGCAATTCGCTGCCTTGCACCGTAATACCAAGCGGTGCTCTGGTGAAATTGAAAATGTGTTTTTCCTTGCCTTTTGTGACAAGGAGATTTTTGCCGTTTTTGTCAAGTTTTACAGCATAGTTGCCCCTGCCTAATTTAAATTTCTTCATAATGGGTACTAGTTGAGTTGTTAGAAAGTGTGGTTATATAGATATTTGAAACTTCATGCTTGCTTTGGGGGATTTTGAGTTTGTTTTTTGTGTTTCCTGTTCGCAGTGTGAATGATAAATGCTTGTTCGTCCCATGTATTTGGTGACACATCTGACGCCTGCTTTATCTTGTACAAATGGGTGAAAGTCAATTAGCTCGCTCACTTCAAATCCCAATTTGTGCCAGATTTCTCGATTTTCAATATCGTATTTTCGTAGGTGTTTTTCCCATGCTCCATGCCCGAATGTCGGCATCCATATGCGTTTACTTTCTCCGTCAATTTCTATCAAGGCATTATTATAAAAACAGTAATACGTGTTCCCTTTTTCGACTTTTGTGCGTGTAAGCGGCATCGGATTTCGAATGATTTGAAAACCTTGTGCCTCCAGATTTTCGACTATCGGCACGATACAATCTCGCATAGATTCGGCAAGCGGTTCATCTTTTGTCAGCACCGCTACAGGCTTGCCAATCAACAGTTGATACTTACCGTTTTTCGCTCTGCCTGCCAAGGAAATATACAAATCAATATGCGGAAAAGGTTCTGAAGAAGGAGCATCTTGTGGTTTATTTTTACAGTTTAAATCATTCCCTACGGGTATGATTTTCAAGGCTTTACCAAAATGATGTGTAAAGTGATATTTTGTAATCCGCTCCAATTTTTCATCGTCATTTATATCCAGTTTTTCTGCGATTATTTTTTTACTTTCATTAAAATGAAATGCGCCTACCAACATAAAATCGTCGGCGACTAGCGTATTGCCACCATGAAAAGACAAGGGAATATTTTTTGCCTCGTATAAGGCTAATTCTTCAAAAGTATTCGGTATTTCATCGTCATTCGAACCGCATATTTCGTCATGTGGTTCGAGTAAAATCACTCCTCTCCCGCCGTATTCTTCTTCTTGAATGACAATAAAAGGGTCTTGCACCCAAATTGAAAAATTGTAGCCGTGTGGATTTTTAATGATGCAGCATTTTTTGTCTGCATGCTTTACCAATTCTTCCTTATCAAACATATGATCTGAATAGAAAAAATAATCTGCCAATTCGCGTTTCAATATCTTTTCTACAACTTCTTGCGTTAGTTCATCATCATATGTAAATAACTCAAAATGTGTATAATGCGGTAGCTTTCGCACCAAATCTGCCAATAGACTTATGATATGTGCCGTACCTTCGTCGTATTTTGGCAATGCCATCAAAAGGCGTTTTATTCGCCCGTGTGCGTCTGAAATTGCCGAAGAATTTTTCATTGTTTTAGTGTTGTGGTGGTGTTGTGGTGTTGTGGTATTGCGGTGTTGTAGTACTTTAGTGTTGTAGTGCTTTTCGCGTAGCGAAAAACAGAAAACAATACAGCAATAAGTGGAAAGACTAAACTAAGCGATACTTTAAATTATCATAATTCACTGAAAACGAATTGTTTATTTAAACTTAAACTTGTACTTCCATTTAGGGATGAAAAACAATAAATCCAATTACACTTTTACGGTGAGTTTTATTTCTCCCATTTTATGGTAATGTTTTATCGTAGATTTTTGCTGATTGGATAGTGCTTCTACACCAATTAAGCCCTTGAATATATTGATTGCGTTTATATTTTCAGATGCTAATGAATCGGCTATATAAAGATAAAGTTTTTCTGTAAGTTTGGTTTGACAAGCCTCAATATTGTCTTTTGATATTATTGTTTTTTCAGTAAAAAGAGCTTGAATTTGTGTATTTATTTTTTGTAAAAACTTCTTGTGTTGTAGTCGTTTTCCGTCATATTGGTAAGCGAATACAGCCAAATTCAAACTACCAACGATATGATGCCCTTCAAATACGAGTAAAGGGATGCCATCGTACTTACGGGTGTCTTTATAAGAGAGTTGTAAGGGTAGATTGCCGTATATGGTCGGTATTTGTTCGCTAAAATCCCACGCAATAGACAATGCGTAAAAGGCACTTCTTGGGTCAAACATTTCGCTCAAAAAAAGTGCCGCATCTGCATGTATACAAATACTTTCCAAATGTACATGAACCATTTTGTTATGTAACTTTACAGGATAATTTTGTGCTAATAAACTAGTCGCCCTCATATTTTTTTAAGTTTAAGTATAGGTTTAGATTTAATTTAAAATGCTAATAATTAACACCCTAAACCAAACCTAAAACCCATTGGGCTTCCAATTATTTTTAAGTGTTACAGGTACTTGCATTTGTGTGTGTGTACAAATGCTTTGTTCATAGTGTTTTTTAGTGAATATTTCTACGACAAAGATATGGGATATGTCCATATAGTATTTCTCGTTTTGGGGACACTTTTTTAAAATTGTAGAAAGCTGATTTTTATTTATCGGAGGGATAAGAGAGGCATCTAAACGGACAAGTCGCTGGTATTCAAATAATTGTAATTATTATACTCAGGTAGTGGACTGCATATCTATGAACTCGTGCCTACAAACGCTTTTAAATATGACCCATGATGTACTCGCCGCGATGATTTGATTGAATTGCACGATAATAAAACTATTGGAATAGACTAAAAAAGCCTTGCAAATCTTTGATTTACAAGGCTTTAGTGATCCCGGCAGGATTTAAATGCGACCTTGTAACTCATTAATTATCAATGAAATAGCGTTTTCGTCTTTAAGTCAGGGGAAAGATTCGAGGAAACTTTTATCAATTTTCGACAAAACCACCCTCTTTTTACATTGATATGATATTTCGGGTGTCATTTGCTCAAAATACGCCTCAATCGCTCCGATATGCTCGGCAACATTGCAAATATCTTTTTCACCGAAAAGAACCTTTTTAACTCAAAAGTCGTTATTTAAAAAATATCCTTTTGAGTCCCGAAGTCCTGCGCTGGCGCGGGGCGAAGTAGGTGCTTGGGGGATATTTTTTATTTTAATCAATTTTTCAATTCATCGCAAAACAAATAAAATGAACATACCAGAACCCATTCAACAACTCGTTAAAGACATGATTACAGTTAAGGGAGGCACTCTTAAAAGAAAGAACAAAGAAGATGATAAGCTAACTTCTATAGACATAAAAGATTTTAAAATTTCAAAATATCCTATCACACAAGAACAATGGACGGCAGTGATAGGTAATAATCCAAGTAACTTTAAATCTATAGGAAGCGAGAAGCATCCGGTAGAAAAAGTGCGCTGGGATGATGTTCAAGATTTCATAGAAAAACTCAACGAATCAACAGACAAAAACTTCCGTTTGCCAACTGTAGACAAATGGGAATTTGCCGCGAAGGGCGGTAATATGAGCAAAGGTTGTAAATATGCGGGGAGCGATATTATAGATGACGTAGCTTGGTATTTGGGAAATAGTGATAGAATGACTCATCCTGTAGGCGAGAAAGATTCCAATGAACTCGGTATTCACGATATGAGTGGCAATGTATGGGAATGGTGCCAAGATATGTATAATGGAGATAGGTTTAGGGAGCTACCAGAAGAATATCGAATGACTTGTGGGGGTTCATGGTTTGATGATGATAAATTTTGTGAGTCCACTGTCAAGAAGGCAGTTAAAACAAGCATTACAGAACATATTGATCATATTGGCTTTCGACTTATTTGCGACTAAAAACTATAAAAAAAAGCCCTGCAAATCTTTGATTTACAAGGATTTAGGAATACTGATAAGACTCGAACCTCTTTTATTTTCGTTAACCGTATAAATCTCAACGAATGCACTTTGTATTTTCACTCAAAAACCATAAATTTGTAGGGTGGATAACGTAACCGAAATCATCAAATTAGCTGAAATCAGACTAAAAGAAGCCAAAGTTTTATTCGACAATCAACTTTATGACGGCTGTATTTACCTTGCAGGGTATAGTGTGGAGTTGATGTTGAAAGCCAAAATAGCGCAACTTTTGGACGTGGACGACTTGTTTGTAACATTTGACAGCAGAGTTCTCCGACCTTTCAAAGTTCATAATTTAGAGGACTTATTGCTGTATTCGGGGCTTTATAAAGAAGTTGCCGAAAGTGAGGATGAAACTTTCTACGGCTATTGGTCGTTATTAGTATCAAGGTGGTCAGAACATTTGAGGTACGAAAAATGTGGAACTTGCGATATGGTCAATGCAAGTGAGTTATTGACCGCTATCGAAGATAATCAAAACGGAATTTTACAATGGATAAAAGAAAAGTTTTAACAATTAAAGAAGGTTTACAGCCTTTTTTGGGCAGACTGGAGGAGCTAAACAGACCTCTCCACATAGCTTATATAAATCCATTACTACCAAGTACCTTCATATTAGAAGTACAAGCGGAGTGGATAGATGAAATGTCGATGCTCAAAGCTATTCAATTTCTACATGCTACCTTGCGTGCATGCACCGATAAAGTTATTCTCAAATCTATGCTTGCCATTCGCGTTGTCAATATGAAAAATGACATTGAGTTTGAGAAGCCCTATTATGTTCTTGTTGCTCCGCTTGCTGAAAATGTTGCAGCGTAGTTTTGTGAGGTTAGCTTGCTTTAGTTTTACTGTTGTCAGGTAATGGAATTTCTCTTTTTACGAACTCTGATTTGACAAGATTAAAATCTGCTTCCGCACGTTCTCTACCCTCAATTTCACTATTTGCCCTCCATTTTTCCACAATGTTGGTTAGTTCCATATTTGTAAAATTCCCTAAATAGGGTTCAATAAACGTTCTAAATCTCCTATCTGCTTCGTTATAACTGGAGCTAAACCTAAAATATTTAATAGCTATTCCGTTGAAGTTCTCCCCATTACCTTTTAGAAATTGGATGTAATCTTTAACGATTTTATCGAATTCATACCTCCCTTCACTTTTACTAACAAGTGGAAAAATTGCTTTTTCTGCTTCTTTTCTGTAATCGGCAATTTTTTCATGTAGAAAGTTACAGCGTATTCTATATTCTCGGTTTGACCTTATTTTATTTCGTGTAAGTATTTTCGCCGACTCATCAAAAGCTTCGTAGAAGTCAGGATATTCGCATAAAAATTTAACTAATTGTGAAAATAACAAATCATTATTCGTTGGAACAGTAGAAAAATAGACTTGATTGTGTCGTATATAATTCAGTATTTTATACTTGTTTTGTTGGATTATTATTTTTAAAACTTTGAAGTTAATCTCTCTGTTTTTATCAATATTAGCCCCTTTTTTTACAAAAACAAATTTCCATAACTGCTTGAAAATATCGTTAATTATTGGGTCTGAAAGATTACGAAAATATTTATCGTTTACATATCTTTTCAAATCATTAGGAGGTAATTTAGAGGCATTTTCACTAATGTCTTTAATCAAATTAACAAAGATATTTTTTGAGAAAATAGGTGGCTTGGTTAAAACACCTTCTAACATATTTCTGATATGCGCCCTTGCTACATCTTTATTCGGCATGTATAATTCAATATCATGGGATAATGCAGGATGAGCTGATAAATGCCTATGTTCATGTAGTGATTTTATATTGGCAAGTTCACCATTAGATAAAAATTTAGTTCTTTGGTGTATATTCGTGTATAAATCACTCTCCCACTTAGAGTCTTTTGGGTTCTGCTTTTGTTTTTCTTCGAATTCGACTAAAATCTTTTTTGCCCCTTCATCATTGTATATGTCACGTAAATCACGCATTTTATACAATAAGTCAAAAATCACAACAGAATACAACACAACTACTGCCGACCTAAAGTTGCCATTGAAATAACTACTTTGAACTTCTTTGAAGTATTCTCTCGTTTTTTCATTGTAAATCTTTTCGGCAAGTCTTTCTATTGAAATATCGGACATAATAGTTTGTCTCTTTTTTTGTGTAAATTATGGTTCAAAACGCAATGTATTGAAACAGTACGGTATAAACAAAAATGTGACATTAAAAGTATTGACATTTACGTTTACTCTTCGCGCAAGGATAAGCCCCTATCAAAATCAAAATGAAGTGCTTGCCGTTATTTTCAATAAAAACAAAGAAAGTGTCCCCAAAACTGTACCCCACAAAAAAGAAAAGGTCAACCTAAACGGCTGACCTTCAATTACTTAAAATCTAAAAAATAAAATTTGAGTGATCCCGGCAGGACTCGAACCTGCGACCTGAACATTAGAAGTGTCCTGCTCTATCCAGCTGAGCTACGAGACCATTTTATGATTGTTTTATTGTTGAATTGTCTTATTGTTATTTTTTTTGCGAAGCAAAAAACATTAAAACAATCAAGCAATCTAACAATTTTCAAAGCACAAAGTTAATCTGTTTTTCTAATAAAGTAAACTTTATGACAGAATTATTTTTCACTAATTGAAATTCATATCAAAACCCTTGTTGATCCTCCTCTTCTTTGCGTTCTTTTTCCTCCTTTCTTTTCAGATAATAATACATTTCAATCTGTGAACGCATATTAAAGTCAGAAAGTTCGGTTTTGTAAGTATCATTTCGTTTGCCGTCAATGATGCGAGCCTTGGTATTATCGTTCAATTGAATCCTCAAAAAGTCTTTCATTTCTTGCCGCAATGATTCATCATAGATTGGAAAAGCGGTTTCGATACGGTAGCTGAGGTTGCGCGTCATCAGGTCGGCAGAAGAAAGATAAATATGTTCGTTTTTGTTATTCAAAAAATAATAAATGCGTGTATGTTCCAAAAAACGATCTACAATACTAATGACAGAAATATTGGAACTTTGCCCTTTCACACCAGGCACAAGACAGCACAAACCGCGACAAATGATTCTCACTTTAACGCCCGCTTCGCTTGCTTCGTATAGTTTATTGATAACTTTTTGGTCTTCTATACTGTTGACTTTGAATGTAATACGTGCTTTTCGTCCTGCTTTTGCATGAGCGATTTCATTATCAATCAATTTCGTAATCGTAGAGCGCAAGTTGAATTGCCCGACCATCAGATGTTCAAAAGTTTGGCTTGGCGGTTTGACCGTTTCGAGAAAAGAAAAAATCCGCGCCACCTCCCCCGTCAATCGTTCATCAGCCGTCATCAAGCCGTGGTCACTATATACTTTTGCCGTTCCTTCATGAAAATTTCCCGTACTCAAGTAGCAATAATTTTGCTGTCCTTTATCCGTCATACGTGTCACCATAGCGAGTTTGCAATGCACTTTTAAGCCCGGAAAACTATACAGTACTCGCACGCCTGCCTTTGCCAGTTTCTCGCCCCACTTCAGGTTCGCCGCTTCGTCAAATCGCGCCTTCACTTCTACAAATGCGGTCACTTGTTTGCCGGCTTTGGTAGCAGCTATCAGCGCATCCATGATGCGCGATTTGGAGGCTACGCGATATTGCGTGATTTTGATATGTGTCACATCCGGGTCGCTTGCCGCTTCTTCAAAAAACCGAACCGTATAGTCGTAAGAATGATAAGGAAAGAGAAATAACTGGTCTTTTCTTTCGATATTTTCAAAAATAGACGCCCCATTATCTAGCGAAGCTTTGGGCAGCACCGGAAGCGGCGTGTATTTCAATTGCTGAAGTCCAAAATCAGGAAAACTAAAGAAATCGAAATTATTATGGTAGCGTCCTTCCGGCAATAAATCATCTTCATCCAAAGAAAAAACTGCCATCAAAAACTCCAGAAACCGCTGCGGCATCGTGCGGTCATACACAAATCGCGTAGCCGGACCGACATTGCGTTTATGGATACTTTCTTTTATTTTTTCCAACAAATCGCCCGAATATTCATCGTCAATATACAGCTCTGCATCGCGCGTCAGTTTGATAGAAAACGTATCGCGTATCACATACCCCGGAAATAAAAACGAAATACTATGTCGCACAATATCATCCAAAATAATCAACTCGTGCCGCCCCTTACTCGAAGGTAAGACCACAAATCGCGGCAGGTGATTTGAAGGAATTTGAACGAGTGCATAACGTGCTTTGCCCTTATCGCTACCTTCGGCTTCCTCCATTTCAATCCCCAAATATAGGGCAGCATTATTGAGAAAAGGCGAAATTTTTTGTTTGACCAACAGCATCGGCTGCACGTAGGGCAACATATTATTATCAAAATAATCTTCGACAAACGCCTGTTGTTTTTCATCCAAATCCATTCGCCGCAAGATATACACACCGTTGGTACGCAATTCCGGTACAATTTCTTTCTCAAAAATACGGCTAAATTCCTCCTGTTGCTTATTGACCGTCTTATGAATCTTGCGTAACAACTCCCGCGGATCGGACTCTACCATCCGCCTATCCTTCTTTTTCAGCCGAATCAAACTGCGATGATACGCCACCCGCACCTTAAAATATTCGTCCAAATTGTTAGAATATATCGCCAAAAACTTCAAACGCTCTAATAGCGGCACACTAGGGTCTTTCGCCTCCTGCAAAACTCGATAGTTAAAGGTCAGCCAACTATAATCTCTATGTACGTAGTTCATAATAACAGCTTTTTAGTTTCAAATCCATAGACCATAGACCACGTATAATTAGTCTTGATAGTTTTTTCGCTACGCGAAAAAGACCTGGACTTTGGACATTAAGTAATCGGGGAATTAGGGAATTGGGTAATTAGGTAATTAGGTAATTAGGCTAACATAGAGCATCAGCATAAAAAGTAGTAAATTGTACATTGCAAATAGCTGATTATTAAGAATTTACAAAATGAACGGTAC